>MKWU01003995.1_pt1 | contig 18212 bp, 15 predicted proteins | sample 809101 | NCBI WGS metagenome assembly MKWU01 (sample SAMN05860141, study PRJNA318959) | sponge metagenome | host: Aplysina aerophoba | place: Slovenia: Piran, Adriatic Sea, Gulf of Piran | collected 2013-05-07
CCGCAACACCGTCGCGCCCCGGCTCCCGGGCGCCGAACCCTTCCAGGCCATTACCCGGCCCACGCCGCTCCAGAGGAAAATACTCGACCACCTCGGCGTGCGGCTGGCGCGTTCCCAGTAGCGACACGCTCCTTTATCTCGAATGCCAATATATTCAAACTGGTACGCTTGGCCATGGCTGGAACTTCGGTATAGCCGGCAACCGGTTTCTCATAAACGGCGAGCCCACCTACACCGGCCGAAAGCGAGTGGAAGGGCTGCTGCTCAACGCCCGCATGGTCCAGGGACTGTTCGACGACCTGAACCCGCAGACCCGCGAGCGCTGAACCTACCCGGACGGTCCGTGGGACGCACGGCGCAACACCGCGGAATTCGTTGCCGCGATGCCGGTGTGGCGGGCATCCGGTCTGGTGTGTTTCACGCTCAACCTGCAGGGCGGCAGTCCCGAGGGCTACAGCCGGGAGCAGCCCTGGCACAACTCGGCCTTTCGCAGTGACGGAACGCTGCGCGCCGACTACCTCGAGCGTCTGGACACGATCCTGCAACGCGCCGACGAACTCGGCATGGTCGTCATTCTCGGGTTGTTCTACTTTGGACAGGACCGGCGACTTGCCGACGAGACCGCGGTGATCACCGCGGTCGACCAGGCCATTGACTGGCTGCTCGCGAACGATTGGCGCAAGGTCCTGGTTGAGGTCGCCAACGAGGCCGATGTCGGGCGCTCCGGGGGCGTGCTGCCCGCGAGCACCAGCTTGCGGGGCGGCAGCATTCCGCGCGAGGCGATCGTGCGCGAATCGGATTTCCTGCTGCTGCACGGAAACCGGGTCGGCGGCCCCGACGATGATCCTGGTCAACGTATGGCGCGGCCTGCCTTTCTTCGCCATCTCGTTCCTGGCGGGACTGCAGACCATCCCGCCCGACCTGTATGACGCCGCCGATATCGACGGGGCGGGCGGCTGGAAGAAGTTCTGGCACGTGACCCTGCCACTGATCAAACCGGTCGCGATCGTGGTGATCGTGTTCTCCATCGTCGTGACCTTCGCCGACTTCCAGCTGGTCTAAATCCTCACGCGCGGCGGCCCGAACAACGAGACCCACCTGTTGGCGACGCTCGCCTATCAGCTCGGCATGGGATCCGGGAACATCGGACAGGGAGCGGCCGTCGCGCTGTTCATGCTGCCGATCCTTGCGGTCGTCATCATCTTTCAGCTCTGGTACCTGCGACGCGAAGGGGTGCGATAGCCATGAACGCCATGGTCGGCGAAACCTATGTCCGGCGGCTCGTCGTCTTCTACATTCCGCTGTTCATGTTCGTCTTCGCGATGCTGTTTCCCTTCGCGTGGATGTTGATCACCTCGATCAAGCCGGATGCCGAGCTGTACAATCTGCGCATCTCGCCGTTCATCGTGCGGGAACCGACCCTCGAGCACTGGGAAAGCCTGTTCGGCACCACCCTGTTCATCCGGTGGGCGATCAACACGCTGTGGGTCGCCATCGCCTCGACAGCGGTATCGCTGTTTGCTGGCGTGCTCGCCGGCTACGCGCTGTCGCGCCTGGTGTTCCGGGGCTCGACCTTGTTCGGGATCATGATCTTCGTGATCTACCTGGTGCCGCCAACGCTGCTGTTCATGCCGCTGACCGGCGTGGTGACGTGGATGGGACTGCAGGACACCACCTGGTCACTCATCTTCACCTACCCGACCTTCCTGGTGCCGTTCTGCACCTGGCTGCTGATGGGATACTTCCAGACCATTCCGAAGGAACTCGAGGAGTGCGCCCGTATCGACGGTGCGACGCGACTGCAGGCGATGTCCCGCATCGTCATCCCGCTCGCGGTCCCGGGGATCCTGTCGGCCGGGATATTCGCCTTCACGCTGTCGTGGAACGAGTTCCTCTATGCCCTCGTCTTCATCCACTCGCCCGAGAACAAGACCATTCCGGTCGGTGTGACCAGCGAGCTGATCAAGGGCGACGTGTTCTTCTGGGGAGCACTGATGGCCGGCGCCCTGTTCGGTTCGGTCCCGGTGGCGGTGGTCTACTCCTTCATCGTCGAACACTACGTGTCGGGCATGACCGGTGCGGTGAAGGGATAGGGAGCATGCCGTTGACTGAAGCGACTTCGTCCGCCGGCAACGCCGGTTCCGTCGGGCTGCGGCAAGACCACAACGCTGCGAATGATCGCCGGACTCGAGGAGATCACCGGCGGCGAGATCATGATCGGGGACCGGGTGATCAACAACGTTCCGCCGAAGGACCGCGACATCGCGATGGTGTTCCAGAACTACGCGCTGTACCCGCACATGACGGTCGAGGAAAACATGTCCTTCGGCCTGCGGCTGCGCAAGGTCCCGCGCGACGAGATCGGCCGGCGCGTGTCGCATGCCGCCGGGATCCTCAACATCGGCGAGTTGCTGCAGCGCCGGCCCAAGCAGCTCTCGGGCGGCCAGCGCCAGCGCGTCGCCATGGGTCGCGCCATCGTCCGCAACCCGCAGGCCTTCCTGTTCGACGAACCGCTGTCCAATCTCGACGCCAAGCTGCGGGTGCAGACCACGGTAGTCTACGTCACCCACGACCAGGTCGAGGCGATGACGCTCGCCGACAGGATCGTGGTGATGAACCACGGCATCATCGAGCAGGTGGGCACGCCGCAGGAGATGTACGAGGCGCCGCTGACCCGGTTCGTGGCCGGGTTCATCGGCTCGCCGGCCATGAACTTCATTCCGTGCCGCATCGTCAACGCCGGCTCCGGCCTCGGTGTGCGCCTGTCAGGCGACATCACCCTTGCCCTTCCCGATATCCAGGCCGATCGCTACCGCGGCCATGTCGACCGTCCGATGATCTTCGGCATCCGGCCCGAGCACATGACCGAGCAACGCCAGCACACCAGCGCGCAGCAGATCGACTTCTCTTGCACGGTCTCGGTGCTGGAGCCCATGGGTGTCGACACCATGGTGTTCGTGGAGATCGACGGCACCGAGGTCACGGCGCGGGCCGCCCCGCGGTCGGTCAGTCCCGTGGGCACGGAAATGGCCTTCACGATCGACATGAACAACATGCACCTGATCGATCCCGAGACCGACCGGGTCATCTAGCCGGCGCGGATCGGTCCAGACTGCTTGACAGGCACCGGCACCGATCCGTAAGTATTTGACTGATAATGCATGGGTGCTGAGCCGGTAGGTTCAGCGAACGGCCGGAAGAACGGCCCCGGGAAACTCGACTGTGAACGGACATCATGCAGGTAGCGGTCAAGGGAAAGCAGTTCCGCATCGGTGACATGCTGCGCGAACACATCGAGACGGCCGTCACTCACATCGCGGCAAAGTACTTCGGCAACCCGCTCGATGCCACGGTCACCGTGACCCGGGAGGGATCGGTAGTCAGGGCCGACATCTCGGTCCATGTCGGCCGGCGGATCCAGATCCGCGGCCATGGACAGGCCAGTGAGCCCTATGCCGCATTTGATGCGGCGAACGAAAAGATCGACAAGCAGTTGCGGCGGTTCAAGCGCCGGATCCGGGATCACCACCAGCGCGGCACCGAGCCCGAGGAGATCGATGCCCAGGAGGTGGTCTTCGCCGCCCGCGACGAGGTGGCCGCGCCGGAAGCCCCTGACGGGGACGGCGAATGGCAACCGGTGGTGGTCGCGGAAATGACAACCAACATCAGGACTCTCTCGGTCGAGGAAGCCGTCATGCACATGGAACTGGCAGACGCGCCCGTGCTGATGTTCCAGAACGCCGCCCACGACGGTCTGAACGTGGTCTTCCGGCGTGCGGACGGCAACATCGGCTGGATCGACCCGCTCGGCCGGAGCGCCTGATCGCCGGACTGAAGTCCGGAGGATATCGCCAGGTTTCGCAAGGACCATGGAGATACGCGACATCATCGAGCCGGATGCGGTCATTCCGCACCTGAAGGCAAACAGCAAGAAGCAGGCGCTGCAGGAACTGGCCCGTCTCGCCTCGGACATCACCGGGCTCGCGCAGCGGGAGGTGTTCGACGTGGTCCTCCAGCGCGAGCGTCTCGGCTCGACCGGCGTGGGCAACGGCATCGCCATCCCCCACGGCAAGCTGCCCGGGCTGGAACGGCTCTACGGCCTGTTCGCCCGAGCCGATCATGCCATCGACTTCGACGCGGTGGACGACCAGCCGGTGGACCTGGTCTTCCTGCTGCTCGCTCCCGAACGGGCGGGAGCGGACCACCTGAAGGCGCTGGCAAAGGTCTCGCGGCTGCTCAGGGACCAGTCGGTCTGCGCCCGGCTGCGCGGCTGCAGTACCAGCGCCGCCATCTTCACCCTGCTGACCGAGCCCGACGCGGCCTGACCCGGGCCCGGGAGGACTACCGCATGCCGCCGGACACGTAGATGGTGTCGGCCGTCATGTAGGGTGCGGCGTCGGAACAGGCAAACAGGACCGTCTCGGCGATTTCCTCGGGTTCAGCGGCCCTGCCCATGGGGGTCATGGAGGCATAGGAGTCGAGCACCGATTTCGGCGTGGTGTCATGGAACGGCGTGTCCACGATCGCCGGCGAGATCGACAGGCAGCGGATGCCCTGGGGCGCAAACTCCCGGGCGATGCCCAGGGTCATGGTATCGACCGCGCCCTTCGAGGAGGCGTAGTGCACCGAGTTGCCGGCACCGCCGACCCGCGCCGCGATACTGGCGATGTTGACGATGACCCCGGCCCCGTTCTCGAGCATGTGCGGCAGGATGGCCTGGGCCGCGTTGAAGGTGCCCCTGACGTTCAGTGCGTAGGTCCGCTCCCACAGGTCCTGGGTGATCTCGAGGAAAGGCTTGCGCGCCAGCGCGGCGCCGGCCGAGTTCAGCTCGAAGTCGATGCGACCGAACTCGCGGATCGCACCGTCGACCATGGCGTCGACCTCGGCGCGGTCGGTCACGTCGCACCGGACCCAGCTGGCACGCCGACCCATCTGGATCACCTGGTTGGCGGTCCGTTCGGCGGCCTCGGCGTCGATATCGGCACAGACCACGGACGATCCCTCGCGTGCAAACACCAACGCGGTGGCACGACCGATCCCGCTGCCGGCACCGGTGATCAGGATGGTCTTGTCGACAAAGTAGTCGGGGGTCTTCGGCATCTGCTCCTCCATGTTCCGGGCCGCCCGATATGACCCGACCCGGCGTTCGCGGTCAATTCCCGCGCCGGCAGGGCACGGAGTCCGTGGCGGGTCGTGCGGGCGGCATCGGCGCGCGGACGCCTTCACACGATGCGCTGGTCACACCGACGCTTGAATGCGTAGGCCGCGTTTCGCCATACTGGCGCCAACAGGAGGATTCCCAGATGAACGATGCTGCACCCACCCGGGCCGAATACGCCGCCGCTTCCGAGCAACACCTGCGCGAGGGAGTCGCCCGCGCTGCCGCCCTCGACAACCGGGGACCGCTGCGTCGCGACGGCAGCGGCGCACTCCATCCCGATATTCTCGAGGCCTACTGGAAACACGGGTTCTATGTCTTCGAATCGGTGATCGACGAGGCCGAGATCGCGGAACTGAGGGCCGATGCCGACATGATGATCGCCGGCGCGCCGGTGCGTCCGGGCTCGGATGTCGATGCCCTGGGACGCCCTGCGCGGGGCCGCGACCACGCCCGTGAGCCCTACACCCTGATCAAGCCGTTGTCCGATCCCTGGGGCGGCACTGACAAGCTTAATGGCAGGCATCCCTCCCGGATGACACAGCCCGTTCCCGATACCGATGCCCCGGAGTACGTGGTGTTCCTGATGTACGGCATGTGCCAGGAGATGCCGGCGGCACTCAGGGTCTACGGCCACCCGGACCTGCTTGCGACGGCCGCGGCCATCAACGGCCCCGACTTCGTGCCGTTCAACGATGCCATCTTCGTCAAGCAGCCGGGGGTCGGCGGTTCAGTCGCCTGGCACCAGGACGGCGTCACCCACTGGGAGTCGCCCGACTGGGACGAGGGCAGCCACGGTTTCAACTTCCAGATCCAGCTCTACCCCACGACACCGGCCAACTCGCTGTGGGTGGTGCCGGGAACCCACCGGGCCGGCAGGATCGACATCCCGGCTCGCATCGCGGCCAATGGCGGCGACGAGCGGCTGCCCGACGCCGTCCCGCTGCTGTGTCGACCCGGCGACGTGACCGCGGTCAACCGGCAGATGCTGCATGCGTCCTTCGCCAATACCTCGCCCGACATGCGCCTCTCGATTACCTTCGGGTTCCACCGCCTCCGTTCGGTGATCGGCCAGCGCGGAGCGCTCAGCATGGAGGACGCGGCGATCTACGACGAGGAACGGATCTCCCGGCGCTCTGCCGTGATCGCGGTGGCAATCGACGCGCGCCGCCAGCACTTTCCGGACGAAACATCCTTCCGCTACCTGCCGTTCGCCGACCGCGAGGACGAGTTCCGCTACGGGCCCGAAACCTTCGAGAGCGTGATCCGCGACTACGACACCCGCGACCTCGCGATCTGAAGCCGGACGGTCTCAGACTGCAAGGCCGGCGAGCCGGTCGAGCATCGGCAGCACCACGTCGGCCCCGTCCGACGGAAGGGTCATCAGCACCCGTTCGACGCCGGCGTCGCGATAGCGACCCAGCAGGTCGGGGTCCGCGGCCGGTCCGTAGACCGTGATCGACAGTGTATCGGGATCACGGCCCGCTTCCGCCGCCATCTGCCGGAACGCCGGCAGCTTGCCGAGCACGTCGCCGTAGGCCGGGCGGGTCGCATGCGGCAACCACCCGTCACCGTAGGCGACGGCCCGCCTGGCACCGAACGGAAAGGCGCCGCCCACCAGGATCGGCGGATGCGGTGTCTGTACGGGCCTGGGCCGGGTTATGATGTCCTCGAACGCGACGTGTCGGCCGGAATAGGACGCGGTTTCCGACGCCCAGATCGCCTTCATGGCCTCGACTCTCTCGCGCATCAGCCCGAGCCGGGTCCGGAACTCGGTTCCGTGGTTGGCCATCTCCTCGGCGTTCCAGCCTGCCCCGATACCGAACAGGAACCTGCCGCCGGAGACCCGGTCGAGCGAGGCCACGGCCTTGGCGGTCTGGATCGGGTCCCGCTGCACAATGAGACAGATCGCCGTGCCGAGGCGCAGCCGGGTCGTCACCGCCGCCGCGGCCGACAGGGTCACGAACGGGTCCATCACGTCGCAGTACTTCTGCGGCAGCTCACCGCCGGCGGGGAACGGCGAGAGCCGCGACGCCGGGATATGGGAGTGCTCCGGTGTCCACAACGACTCGAACCCGCGCTCCTCGAGCGCGCACGCGAGTTCGGCGGGTCCGATCGAGTAGTCGGTGAAGAATATCGAGACTCCGACGTTCACCGCGGACCTCCCCGGCCCGGTGCGACATCCTCCGAGACGACCGGGTTGGACAGGGTGCCGATGCCCGAGATCTCGACCTCGCACAGGTCTCCGGGTTTCATGTTCTCGGCGTGGCCCTCGGTTCCCATCCACAGCATGTCGCCCGGCTCCAGCGTCAGGTAGCGCGACATGGTGCTGATGTAGCGGGCGACGCCGAAGATCATGCTGTTGGTCGGAAACGAGATCACCTCGCGCCCCGACAGCCGCACCGTGGTGACCAGACTGTCCAGGTCCACTGCCGTTTCGATCCACGGTCCCATCGGCTTGAAGGTGTCGGTGTTCTTGGCGCGCCACAGCGTGCGATCGGTGCGCTGCCAGGTGCGCTCGCTGACGTCGTTGCCGATGGTGTATCCGAACACGCAGCCGAGCGCGTCCCGTTCGGACAGGTTCCGGGCTCGCCTGCCGATGACCACGACCAGTTCGCCCTCGTACTGGAAGGCGTCGGTGGAGTCCGCCGGCTTGACGATCGGCTGTCCGTGCCCGATCAGCGCGTTCACCGCCCGATAGCCGACGTCCGGCTTGTCGGGCAGGACCGGCTCGCGGTTGGCGGCACGTGCGATCTCGCGAACGTGTTCGGCGTAGTTCTGCCCGGCCGCATAGAAGGTGCGCGGGATCACCGGCGGCAGGTAGGTCGCCTCATCGACAGCAACCGTCCGCCCCGACCTCCCGCCGGGCGCAAACAGGTCACCCTCGACCAGCTCGATGTTCTCGCCCTCGACGATCCCGTACCGCGGCGTGCCCGCGTCATCAATCCGCGCCCAGCGCATGTCGCCTCCCCCTGCGGTTCCGGTTCGGACTATGTGGAAGCACCCATTGCCGGTCAACCGCCACCGGCAAGCGTATGCCGTGTCCGGTCCGTCATGCGCACACGACGGATTCGGGAACAGCCTCTCCTGCCCCGTCACCGTCGTCATCGGCGGGATCAGGCCTGTTTCCCGCCAGCCCCGACCGGTATTCCACACCCGCGCATGGTCGCGTCGATGGTAATTCGCCGACGGCGCGTTCCCAACTGCCCGGAACTCGTCGTCATCAATTCGAGCGGCACAGGTTTCGCGTCGCAACGAGCTTCCGGTGTCGGTCTCGAAACGTCCGATTTTCCAGTGTCGAACACACCTTTACCCGGGGTGCATCGATCAGCGACTTGTTCCTGAAGTCCCGGTGCAGGACCGTGTCGTTCGAGTGCAGGAGCCGGGCGCCGCTCATCTGTGCGAGCGCAATGACGTGCGGGTCATCCGAATTGCGGGAGTCCTGCAGGCGCACGACCGATTGCCGGAAAATGAGACCGCCGCTGAGACATTGTCTTGGCGGCGTTTTCCTTGGTTGCGGGGGCAGGATTCGAACCTGCGACCTTCAGGTTATGAGCCGGAATGTGGACTATTTCTCCCCAAAGTGCCTACCCGGACCGTCGCGGGGCCAGACGGTGCCTAATGGGTTAGTACACAACGGTTTTTCAGGTTATCTCCAGACTGTTTCAGCCTTGACACGGTGCCAGACAGGACCCTAAATGGGCCACATGGTGATGTGAGATCGCTTACGGTATGCTTACGGTAGATTTCACCACCATCGCTGTCAATGGCAAACGGATTTGGAGGAAACGTGGCCAGGCTCGAATACAGGACCATCTCGCACCGCACCGTTCACGCATTACCGGTGGGCGACAAGGACGCCGTTTATTGGGACCGCAAGCTGCAGGGCTTCGGCGTGCGCGTGTATCCCTCGGGCTCCAAGGTCTACGTCGTTCAGACGCGGGCCGGCGGAAAGTCGAAGCGCGTGGCGATCGGCCGCCATGGCGTCATCACCTCGGAGCAGGCCCGCGCCAAGGCGACCCAGATCATCGCCCGCATCAAGGCCGGGGAAGACCCCGACCCCGATGCTGCGAAGCCAGCGCCGGCGCCCACCGTAGCCGAGCTCGCCGAGCGATATCTGACCGAGCATGTCGAGGTCCGATGCAAGCCGCGCACGGTCGAGGCCTGCCGCTGGCTGGTCAAGAAATTCGTGATCCCCGATATCGGCAAGATGGCGATCGATGCGGTCGACCGGGAACACATTGCCGCCCTGCACCACAAGCACCGGGACACGCCCTACCAGGCGAACCGCATCCTCGAGGTGGTCAGAAAGATGTTCAACCTCGCGGAAGCCTGGGGCCTGCGCAAGCACGGCGGCAACCCCTGCCGCTTCGTGCAGAAGTACAAGGAGAAGAAGCGCGAGCGGTTCCTGACCGACGAGGAGTTCCACCGCCTCGGCGGAGTCCTCAACGAGATCGCGGCCGACGGCTCGGAGACGCTCGCCGCCGTGACGGCGGTCCGCCTGCTCATGCTGACCGGCTGTCGGCTGAGCGAGATCCAGACTCTACGCTGGGAGGACGTCAACCTGGAGGCAGCAGAGATCAGGCTCCGAGACGGCAAGACGGGTGCGCGCATGGTGCCGCTCTCCGGCGCGGCGGTGCGCGTCCTTTCCGCCCTTCCCCGCCCGGAAGACAACCCATGGGTGATCGTCGGCAGGAAGCCGGGCGCCCATCTTACCGATCTTCAGCACCCCTGGCGCCGCATCCGCGTCCGCGCGGACCTCGACAACGTGCGAATCCATGACTTGCGCCACAGCTTTGCATCCCGGGCCCTGGCCCTCGGAGAGAGCCTTCCTATGATCGGGAAGTTGCTCGGTCACACCCAGGTCCAGACCACCGCGCGCTATGCGCACTTGGCCAATGAGTCCGTGAAGGCCTCGGGTTCGCGCGTCGGCGACAGCATCGGTGCACATATCGTGCCATCCGAACCGGCGTAGCCTGTCCCGCGCTTCTGCTGCCCCGTCCGTCGCGTCCGAAGTTTGCGGCATGTTTTGGACGACCCTTGCATTGTCCGAAACATGTATCATATTTCCGACATGACGACGCTCATGCAAGATACAGGTTTGCGCTCCCGGCTCCTTGCCCGCGTTGCGACCAAGCCGGATGAGGTCTGGGTCCCCGGCGATTTTGCCGACCTGGGCAACCGCCCCGCTATCGACAAGACCCTGCAGCGTCTGGTCGCCTCCGGCGATCTGCGCCGCATCGACCGGGGCCTCTACGACCGCCCGCGGATAAACGACCTGACCGGACGCCCGACCGTACCCGACTACCGCGCCGTCATCCGCGCTGTCACCCGCCGCGACCAGGCCCGCGCCCTTATCGACGGCATGACCGCCGCCAACGAACTCGGTCTCACCACCGCGGTGCCAGCCCGCATCGAGGTCCTGGTCGATGCCCGATTGAAACCCATAAAGCTCGGCAATCAGGAAATCCATTTCAGGTATGCCGCGCCCAGTCGCCTCTATTGGGCCGGCCGGCCGGCCATGCGCGTCGTCCAGGCACTGCACTGGATGCAGGACATGCTCTCGCAGGAGGGCGAACGTCAGCGCGTCGAGGCCAAATTGAGCGCCCTCTTCACCGATCCCCGCCATGGGCAATCGATTCGCGACGATCTGCAAGCGGGTCTCGCGGCCCTGCCAATCTGGATGCAGGAGTTTCTGCGCGGGCTGCTCATCCCTGCCGACACCGACGAGCTGCGGCGATGACCACCGCTGCCTACAAGCAACTCATCGCCGCGACGCCACGCGACCGCCTCGACCTGTTTCTCACGACCGCCAATCGGCTCGGTGCCCCGGTCGGCAATGTGGAAAAGGACTTCTGGGTCTGCTGGACGTTACACGCGCTTTATCGCGAGCGGCCCGCCGGAGGTCCCCGTCTGCTCTTCAAGGGCGGCACGTCCTTGTCGAAAGCCTACGGCCTCATCCAGCGCTTTTCCGAGGACATCGACATCACGGTGTTCCGGGACGATCTCGACGAACCGGCGTCCGTCGAGGAATTGGAATCCCTGTCGAGGAAGAAACGTCAAGCCAGGCTCGACGCGATCAGGAACGCATGCCGCGCTTACATCACCGGCCCGCTCCGAGAGTTCCTGGACGCGCAGCTTAGCGACGCGACCGCCGGCGCCGGGCGCATCCAGATCGACGCCGCCGATCCGGACGGACAGACACTTCTTGTTTGGTATCCCGAGGTCGAGCCGCGCGACGGAGCCTATGTGCAACCGGCGGTCCGCATCGAAGCCGGCGCAAAGTCGGCTCTCGATCCCCACCGTCCGGTCACGATCAAGCCCTACATCGCAGAGGATGCCGCCGGACTCGATCTCAGGACCGACGAAGTAACCACCATCGACGCCGCCCGCACCTTCTGGGACAAAGTGGTGATCGCGCATGGCCTGCGCCGTTGGCACGAGCGCCGCGGATTTCTTCGGCAGGAGGGTCAGCGCGTTTCGCGGCACTACTACGACCTCCATTGCCTGCTTCGCTCGGATGTCGGCGAAGAGGCCCTCGTCGACCGGAATCTCGGCGCCGATTGCGTTCACCACGCCCGGATGTTCTTCGACCGGCCCGACTATGATCTCGCTTCCGCTGTTCCGGGCTCATTTGCGATCAGGCCAACCGGCGCAATGATCGGCGCGCTCGAAAACGACTACGCCAACACGAGGGCCATGATCTTCGGAGGCGCCCCTTCATTCGAAGAGATCTTGGCGTCCATACAAGAGATCCAGCTAGCCCTAAACTCTGTCGATTACCAGTGACCGCGTCAATCAGCGTGACACAACGGAACTTCCTGAAGAAGCTAAATCAGGTTTCCGACCAAGCTCAGCGTGCGTTTAACGCAGCCGGCGAGTTCCGTATCATCGATCACTTCGGTCGCGGCACCTGGATTCTCGGCGTGGTGATAGCGTCTGGTGTATACGTTCAGGTCCTCAAGATCATCCCTAATATCGGAAAGCGGATGCGCATTCCCAGCATCAGTGATCTTGCCAATCATGGCGCCAAGCATGTCCTCGTCTGTGAACTGGATGGGGTATAGATTCCGGCAGTAGCCTTCCAGCACCGGACGGATTTTCTGCACGACATCGCGCGCATTGCCCTCGCTATCGCTATAATAGCGCTGAAGAATTTCCATGTCTGCGCGGTAACGGGCTTTAACCGCTTGCTCGATATCCCATTGGGCAATCGTCGTGTTCTTCTCGCCGACGCGCGCAAGCTGGAGTGTCTTCCGGTCAGCCGGGGGAAGCAGGTCCCAGACCAATTTCAGGAAATGATGATCGTGGGAAAGCAACACCATCTGCGCGCAGGCATCGCCGCAGCGCTTGATTTCCATGGCTGTCTGTGTACGCCGAAACATGTCCTGACTGGTGAAGGGATCGTCCAGGACAACACTCTTTTGCCTGCGGTCGGGATCCTGCTCTAGCTGGGCAAAGAACAAAGCCAAGGCCAGCGTGCTCCGGTCGCCCGAGCTGAGCGTGTTCTTGAAGCTCGGCTCGGAAAGCGGTGTATCGGCTCTGCCAAGCGCCACCGGCGTTTCATTGATTATGATCCGGTAGCTCGAACTGGGTGTCCTACCCCTGTAATCGTGCGTCGGCGTTGAGATGCGAAAACCCGCATTGAATCGGTCGAGATAGCGGTTGATGCTGTGTCCGTACTGCTCGATGACGCTCTCGGTGTGCTCGTCGAGTTGCGCCTTAGCCACGGCCTTCTTCCCTTCAAGGTCATCCTTTTCGCCCATCAGCGTCTGGTATGTCTGGCAGGCGGCATCGACCTGTTCGGTGTAGCGGGTCTTCTGCGCATTTAGCCGCGTAAGTTCCGCCTCCACAGCCGCCACATCCGCCGCACCCGTCTGTTCCTTCTTGGCGGAGATCACTTTGTTGATCGCGGTGACGGACTCATTGTAGGTCGCGATAGCTTCGGCGAGTGCGGCAAGGGCCGCGGCAGCCTGCGTAAACTCTTCATCCGCGGCGATCGTTTCCAGAGGCGCCGTTTCCTTGCGTTTGAGCAAGGAGAGCGTTGAGGCCCGCAGCCTGCCCAGTATGGCGGAGATATCCGATTCGGGATCAAGCCCCGGCGGCTCAAGGGTGCAGTAGTCCTTCCAGAAGGCAGCCGCGTGGCCGTTTTGCTCTATGGTACGCTGGATAGCGGCTATGGCGCGCTCGCCGAACAGTACTTCCACCTCGCCGGCAAGGGCAGCGATCTCGTCCTTGAGCCCGTGATAGGCCTCGCTGAAATAGGCTTTGTACGCACCGACCAGGGCGCTTCCCTCGAGCGACTGGCCGCAGAAGGGGCAGTTGTCCTCGGCGATATAGGTCAGCCCCTCGCCTAGCCACGGCTCGCCTGCCTCAATCATGTTGTGCGCGCGGATATGAACGGCGATCCGCTGCTCGGCGTCTTCGGCGATGCCTTCAATCGTCTTGGAGAGCGCGGCCGAAAGACTCCCGGGAAGCTCCGGCAACGACGCTGTACTCAGGCCCTCGCGCTGCTTGATCTGGTCGGCGTTTTTCGCGGCCTCCAATTCGCTCTGCTTGGCCACAATCCTGGCATCAATACGATCATCTTTACCAAGGGCAACAAAGTTATCGACGCTCATGCTCTCGGGCGCGTGCCGCTGGATAACAGTGCGCGCCGTGCTGATGGCGCCGGTTTTCTCGCGCAAGGCGGCGTCAACAACTTCGACCCGGAGAGCGAGGGTCACGCCCTGGCTACCAATTATGACGCGGTAGAGATTGCGCCGCTGCTCGGTATCGATGGCATCGCCGCCATGGACGTTCTCTGAAATGTAGGTGCCGTCAAAAACCGCAAGCTCGGGCATAACCGAGTCCCATGCACCGCCGGTAAACCTAACCGGGCCGCCCGCCGTCAGAATATGCACGTCAGGCTCATCAGGATAACCGAGGGTCTTGCGGCCCCGGATGTGGGCGGGGTCGCCGGATTGCAGGGAGCGCAGGACCGCGCAGAGCGTTGTCTTGCCACGCCCATTCTCGGCGAAGACGAGGTTTTGGGCCTTAAGGCTGACATCGCCGGACGCCGAGCAGTTCTGAAAGCGCCCAATATTCTTGATCGAAATGATCTTGTTCAGACTCATGAGTCCCCTTGACCTCACCTATTTCTGAGATACTGGCCGGCTTCGTGGACCTTGCCGGAATCCGCGTCTCTGCAGATTGCGTGTGAAATCGCAATCCGGATAATTCGAGCAGCCGAGGAAACGGCCGAACTTCCCCATCCTGGTTTCCAGCCAGCCGCCGCAGGAAGGGCAGCTCTCGATCGACCCGCCGCAGTCGCGGCAGCGGAAACCGTCGCCGGACCGGACCGGCAGGCCGGTTCCGCATTTCGGGCACGGGCGCCCGGTGTGCTCGCAATACGGCCAGTTCGAGCAGCCGTAGAAGACGCTCCCGTCGCGGGCATTTTCCCGGCGTTCGAGCCGCCCTTCCTTGCACTGCGGACAGGGCACGTCGCCTTCCGGCGGGCGCCCGAACACGGTGACGTCGTATTGGCCGTCGATCAGTTCCGTGACAAACGGGGACGGGGGCCCGCCCTCGGCCAGCAGGAACGCCTGCCGGCGCGCTCTGGTCAAAGCGACGTATAGCAGGCGCCGCTCTTCGGCATTGGAATGCGCTTCCGGCGCCGCCATCACCAGGTCGAGCAGCGGGTCGTCGGCCATCTCGACCGGAAACCCGTATTTGCCGGCGCACAGCCCGAGCACCACGGCATAGTCGGCTTCCAGTCCCTTGGAGCGATGCACGGTCATGTAGCTGAAGCGCAGGCCCGGATACTGATTCGCCAGGCTGCCGAGGTTCAGCGGCTGCAAGTGCCGGTAGCGCCCCAGCAGGAGCACGTCCGACGTCCCGTCGTGCCGGGCGGCGTCTTCGGCGATCCGGTCGAGCGCTTCCTTCAGCAGCGAGAGTCCTTCGTCGCCCGGAAGGCCGACATGCACGGCCGGGCCGTCCACCTTTCGCACCGCGCGGACCGTCTTGCGGATCTGCGCGGGATTGCGCAGCACGAAATCGGTCGCGACCGCGGCGATGCGATCCGAACAGCGAAACGTGGTTTCCAGATCGATACGCTCGAAGTCGCCAAACCGGTCCCCGAATTCCCGCATGACAGCAATGTCCGAGCCGCCGAACCGGTAGATCGCCTGCCAGTCGTCCCCGACCGCGAACAGTTGCGCCCCCGGAGAGCTGTCGAGCAACGCCTTCAGCAGACGAGCCCGGGCCGGCGAGATGTCCTGGAACTCGTCGACCAGGATGTAGCCGAACGGCCTGCGGTAGCGGCCAGCCTCCACATGCTCCGTCGCCCTGCCGATCATGTCGTGGAAGTCGATCTCTCCCGCCTTGGCCAGCGTCTCCCGGTAGCGCTCGAAGATCGGCCCGAATACAGTCAGGAAGGCCTCCGCCCGCCCCTCATCGTCGAGGGAATGGGCCCGTTCGGCGACCTCCTCCAGGGAAAGCCGGCTGCCCTTGAAGTGCTGCAGGAAGGTCGCCAGGACGCGGATGAGCGGGTCGATCCGTCCCCCGTCTTCGAGGACCGCGAACACCCGCTCCCGCGGCAGCGGCGTCAGCTCAACGCCGTGCGCCGCCAGCTTCTCCTCGAGGTTCCGGATCAGCCGGCCCTCGGCGCGTTCGTGCGTGAAGGTCTCGACCAGGACGGTGCCCCGTTCGGCATGGACCTGCCGCTTCCACGCCATCTCCTCGAGATATTTCTCCCGGTCGACGAACGGCGCCGTGTTTCCCGCGCCGTCGATGCCGAAATGCTCGATGTAGATGCCGTGGTCGGGGAGATGGAAATCGGGCTTGTACTGGCGCTTCTCGGCCGTCGCCGTCTCGTGCTCGTAGGACGCTTCGTAATCGTAGGAGACGCCGTTGAGATAGAGGAAGTTCGCGATCTCGCATTCCTCGTAGCTCCTGACCTCGTCGCCCTTCAGCGAGCGAATGTCGTTCCGGCGGATGTAGTTCCAGTACGCGCCCCAGCTTGGGAATTCGTGCTCGCTGCTGTATGGCGCGAACTGGTCCTGGAACCATTCCAGCACAGTTTCCGAGAGCGCGCCGTCGGCCAGCAGATCGGCGACGATGCCCTTCAGCACATCGAACAGCGCCCGGTCGCTCTCCGCCGTCCGGGCCAGCGCCGGACGTTTGCCTTCGGCTTCGCCGATGATCGCCATGCCCAGGCTGTGGAAGGTCCGGACCGTTACGCCTTTCGCAGCGCCCGCCCCGAGGCGCGCGCGGACACGCTCCTCCATCTCGTTCCGGGCATCCCGTGCGAAGGCGAGCATCAGGAGTTCGGACGGCTTCCGGTATCCCCGCCGGACCAGCCATCCCGCCTTCGCCACGATGACGGAGGTCTTGCCGCTGCCCGCGGCGGCGACCACCAGATTGCGCTTCTCGTCGACCACCACCGCCTTGCGCTGCTCGTCGGTCAGCGGCCGGGCCTCGATCCGGTCGAACAGGTCGCTCGACCGGACCAGCTCGTTCGCGACGAACGCTTCGTTCGCCTTCGAGCGGGCTTCTTCCGGCGCCTCCAGGAACTCCAGGATGCCGCGCAGCATCCGTATCTCCGGGGCATCGGACAGGGCGTCCGGCCAGCGCGCCACCAACCCGCCAGCTGCCGCCCGCGCGTCGCGCACGAGCTCGCCGAATGCGTCGCCATGGATGTAACCCGGAGGATCGGCAAGGCCGGCCAGCCGGTCGTGGACCGGGTGAATCGCGCCGATCTGCGCCGCCAGCGTGCGCCGCCACCAGTCGACCCTTGCCCTCTCCACCGCGTCGGCAAACGCCCTCGCTTCGCATCGGGACAGGCCCGATACGGTCGCCGCCGTCCCGGCATGGCCGAGCCTGACGCCAGCCCAGCGCCGCCCCGCTTTCACCGCGACCGCTCCGATGTCGCCGAGAGCGATATTCGCGGAACGCGACCCGAAGGCGAGCTCGACGCTGTCGGCATTCACCGATGCCGCTCGGGCATCTCCCGAACGGAATATGGCAAACAGCAGCATTGCCCCCCCGGTTCGCTTCACGCCGAACCGGGACCCTGGATCGGTCATTTGCGGAGAAGAGCTACTCACCTTTCCCCCGCCCATAGCGTCGCTTCTTTTGGCGTCGCTTCTTTCATCCATTCGAGCGCCATCATGAGAACCCCCAACCGCCCGGCGGCCAGTCGTCGCCGCCGCGCAGCCGAATACATCGCAAGACGACCGATGTCAGCCACGGCAGCGGGCTTTTCTCAGCATTGCCCCCGGTGCAACGCCGCACGGCCGATCGCTTCCCGCGCGCACCTTCCGTCCCACGGGGCGGCATCAGAAGACGCTAGCCGGCCTCCGCATCCGAATCCGCGCCCAATACTTTCGACAGCTTGCGTTTCCCTGCTCGCACCGCTTCTGCGAGCGTTGTACGGTCGACCGCCTCCGCATCGCCCGACGGATAATCGAAGCGCAGCAGCTGGGCCGCGGGGGCGGTCAAATTGCGATTCGCAAGACGACCGCCCTGGCGAAGTGGATCGTGTACAAACGCTTCCCGCGGGATGATCGGCACCGGCCAGCACGCGGTGGTGCCGGGCGGGAGCCGCTCCACTTGACCCTGACGTCGGCGCCATCGGTGGCGGAATCCTCGGATTGGGCGACGTGGCGGACCGGTTCCGGCCCGTCGAGGCAAGCCGATGCAGCAGTAGGAATCCACGAAGATCAGTTCCGCCAGTTCGCGGGAGTAGATTCTCGGCATTCTCCGCCGAAACGCACCTGCCGTCTCGTCGAGAATCTCCCGGATCGCATGGATTTTCTCCGTGGTCCATTCGGCTGTCGTTCTGACAGCCTCGAGAACGAACAGTATCCACGTCTCCCAGGCCTGTTGGGTGGCGCTTCCTGTGGCGGCACATGTCGCCGCCGCTACCTCTATGCCCATATTTCGTCAGAACCGCTTATGCACCTTGCTCCGGCATGATCAACATGTTGTAGGTCTTGGGCCTTGCCTTGAGGGCGAGGCCGAACAGTGACCGGAAAGCGGCATGGCGGGTCCTGCGCCGATTGAATCGGAAGAC
>MKWU01003996.1_pt1 | contig 18209 bp, 17 predicted proteins | sample 809101 | NCBI WGS metagenome assembly MKWU01 (sample SAMN05860141, study PRJNA318959) | sponge metagenome | host: Aplysina aerophoba | place: Slovenia: Piran, Adriatic Sea, Gulf of Piran | collected 2013-05-07
GGAACCCCCGGGCCGCGGGGTTCGCGGGAGCGGCTGCGCTCGCTCTCCGGCGCGCCGGACGACGTGCTCTCCCGCTTCGTCGCGCTCTGGCCCCGCCTCGACCCCGAGCGCCGCCGCGCGCTGCTCACGGCGCTGATGTCGCTGGGCGAGGAGGATGCGACGCTCGACTTCCACCGCATCTCGCTCACGGCCCTGCTCGACGGCGACGCGGCGACACGCATCCTCGCGGTCCGCGGTCTCCGGGATGAGGAGCGGCCGGAGTACCTGCGGCTCCTGCTCGACCGGCTCCGGGAGGAGGGGACGCCGGCGGTGCGCGCGGAGCTGGCCGACGTGCTGGGGCGCTTCGTCGTCTCGATGGAGTTCGGCATGCTCGACGAGGACGACTCCTCGCTGCTCGCCGGGGGGCTGCGCGACGTCGCGGAGGAGGTGACCGAGCCGGACGAGCTCCGGGCGCGCGCCCTGGAGGCGCTCGGCGCCTCGGGCGAGGAGTGGGTGAGCGAGCTGATCGCCGACTTCTACCAGTCCGGGAGCGACCGGCTCCGCCTGGGAGCGCTGCGGGCGATGGGGCGCAACGCGCGCGACGAGTGGCTGCCGGTGCTGCTGGCGGCCTTCGAGGAGGAGGATCCGGAGCTGCGCGCCGCCGCGGCGACCTCCGCGGGTGTGCTGCTGCTCGACGACGCCGTCGACCCGCTGCTGCTGCTCGCCCTCGGCGACGGCGAGCCGGAGGTGCAGCTCGCCGCCGTCGCGGCGCTCGGCGAGATCGGGACCACGCTCGCGATCCGGGTGCTCCGGCGCCTCACCCGCGAGGGTCCGTCCGGGGTCGCCGAGACGGCGCGGGAGGCGCTCTCCCGGGCGGAAATGGTGCCGCTCTCCGGGTTCGAGGCCGCGGGGGACGGCGGCGGGGAGGAGGGGGCGTGAGCCGCCCGCGTGCCTCTCGCCGACGCGCCGTCGCCGCCGGCGGGATCGTCTACCGCCGGGGTCCGTCGGGCGTCGAGGTGGTGCTGGTCGGGCGCTCCCGGCAGGAGCTGTGGGCGCTCCCCAAGGGGAAGCCGGAGCCCGGCGAGTCGCTCGAGGAGACCGCCCGCCGCGAGGCGGAGGAGGGGCCCGGCCGCCGCGGGGGGGACGAGGAGCCCGGCCGCCGCGGCGAGATCGAGCGCGACGTCGGGGAGATCCGCTACGTCTACACGGAGCCGGGAGGGGCGCGCGTCGCGAAGGTCGTCCACCACTACCTGATGACCGCGGTCTCGGGCGATCCGGGCGATCACGACGACGAGTACGACGTCGTGGCGTGGATGCCGGCGCCCCGGGCGCTGCGGCGGCTGACCCACGATAACGAGCGGGATATGCTCGGGCTCGCGCTCGAGCTGGTGGCGCTCGGTCGCGACGGGGGTGGCTCCGAGGAGGCGGCGGGGTGACGAGGACGGCCCCCCGGATCATCGCGCGCGGCCGCCTCGTGCGCCTCCGCGAGAAACAGCTCGACGACGCCGAGCGCGACTACGCGTGGCGCTCCGACGCCGAGCTCGCCTCCTTCGACGCCGCGCCGCCGCTCTCGATCTCCTTCCGCAGCTTCGTCACCACGCTCGCCGAGGAGCTCTCCAACCCGGCCGGGACACGGCGCGTCTACGCCATCGAGGAGATGGCCCAGTCCGAGCACATCGGCAACGTCATGTACTACGGCTACGACGCCGCGCGCGCCGAGGGGGAGCTCGGCATCACGATCGGCAACCGCGACTACTGGGGCCGGGGCTACGGCTCGGAGGCGGCCCGCCTGCTCCTCGATCACCTCTTCTCGGAGGTCGGGCTCAGGCGCGTCTACCTGCACACGCTCACCTGGAACCACCGCGCCCAGGGCGCCTTCGAGAAGGCGGGATTCCGGCGCGTGCGCAGCGTCCACCGCATGGGCCACGACTTCGTGCTGATGGAGGCCTACGGCCCCGGCGTCTAGCCGGGCGCCCGCCGCCCGCGCGGCGGCCCCTCAGCTCGCCGCGGGCGCCGGGTTCGAGAGGCCCCGCATCAGCTCGGTCGGGACCAGCTCCGCGAGCTCGGCGACGCTCCAGCGCCCCGCCTTGTTGAGCGAGCGCAGCGGCTGCGCCTCGTGCGCGATCGAGACCCGGCCGCCGCCCACGTAGAAGACGCAGCCGTTGATGTCCCAGGCCTGGTCGGTACAGAGGTAGGCGACCATCGGCGCCACGTGGGCCGGCTCGGCGCGCGTCGGCTCCGCGGAGAGCGGCGCGATCCCGGACGAGCTGCGGGCGGAGCGCGCGCTCTGCGGCACCGACTGCGTCATCCGCGTCTCGGCGGTCGGGGCGATCGCGTTGGAGGTGACGGCGTAGCGCCCGAGGTCGAGGGCGAGGCAGCGCGCCATTCCCGCGATCCCGGCCTTCGCCGCCCCGTAGTTCGCCTGGCCGGAGTTGCCGACGAGGCCCGAGCTCGAGCTGAAGCCGATGAGGCGTCCGAAGCGCTGCTGCCGCATCAGCCGGGAGGCCGGCCGCACGAGGTGGAAGTAGCCGGCGAGGTGAACCGAGACGACCTCGTGCCACTCCTCCGGCGTCATGTTGAAGACCATGCGGTCGCGGAGGATGCCGGCGGCGTGGATCACGCAGTCGATGCGGCCGAACTCGTCGACGGCGCGCTCCACCAGCGCCTCGCCTCCCTCCGGCGTCGCCACGCTCCCCGAGTCGGGCACGGCCGAGCCGCCGGCGTCGACGATCCCCCCGGCGGCCCCCCCCGCCCCCCCCGCCCCCCCCGGGCCGGGCCGGGCCGACCCGCCGGCGTCGACGATCGCCCGGGCGCCCTCCTCCGCCGGCCCGCCGGAGCCCCCCGTGCCGTCGAGGTTGACGCCCGGGTCGTTCACCACCACGTTCGCGCCCAGGCGGCCGAGCAGCGATGCCACCTCCCGCCCGATGCCGCCGGCGGCCCCGGTCACGAGCGCCGTCCGGCCTGCGAGTGCCGTCATCTGGATGCTCCCCTCGCTGCGCGCGCCTGCTCCGCCACGGCTCCCCGCTCCGCCGCGATCACGCGAGCGCCCGCGGGCTCGTGTCGCGCCCCGGCACCTCGACGTCCTCCGGCGGCGGCGAGGGGTTGCGACGCCGGCGCATCAGCACGTAGTGCACGCCGTCGTCGAGCTCGGCGAGCGTCCAGGGCGGCGTCGGGGTGAAGATCGTGTGCTCCGGCAGCGGCTGGTGCGCGAGCGAGATGCGCCCGCCCTGCACGTGGAAGATCTGGCCGTTCACGTTCCAGGCGTGATCGGAGGCGAGGTAGCCGACCACCGGCGCCACGTCCTCCGCCTCCCGCATCCCGCCGAAGGCGGAGCGCGGCGCGGAGCTGCGCCCGCTCCCGCCTCCCGGCACCCCCGCCGTCATCCGCGTCGCGGCGACCGGTGAGAGCGCGTTCACCGTCACGCCGTAGCGGCCGAGGTCGCGCGCCGCCACGCGCGTGAGCCCGGCGATCGCCGCCTTGGCGGCGCCGTAGTTCACCTGCCCGGGGTTGCCGAGCAGCCCGGAGACGGAGGTGAAGTTGATGATCCGCCCCGAGCGCTGCGCGCGCATCTGCAGCGAGGCGGGGCGGATCGTGTTGAAGTGGCCGCTGAGGTGGACGGCGATGACGGCGTCCCACTCCTCCTGCGCCATGTTGAAGATCATGCGGTCGCGCAGGATGCCGGCGCAGTTGACCAGGATGTCGAGCCGGCCGTAGGCGGCGACGGCCTGCTCCACCATCGCCTCGCCGCCCGCGGCCTCGGCGACCGAGGCGAAGTTGCCCTGCGCCTCGCCGCCCGCCGCCACCACCCCCTCGCGGCCGGGGGCCCGGGCGCCGGGGGGGAGGTTGCCCGGCCCCCCCCCCCCCGCCGAGACGATCGCGTTCGCCGTCTGCTCGGCCGGACCGTCGTCGTGGCCGCTCCCGTCGGTGTTGACGCCGGGGTCGTTGACCACCACCGCGGCCCCCTCGGCCCCGAGCAGCGTCGCCACCGCGGCGCCGATGCCGCGGCCGGCGCCGGTCACCAGGGCGACCTTGCCCTCCAGCGCTCCCATGCCTGCCTCCTCGCTGCGCGTCGCCCCCGGCCGCCTCCCGGCGGCCCGCCGCCCCCCCTCCCCGCCGCCGCCCCCCCCGGCCCCCCCCCGGGCGGCCCGCCGGCTTCGCTCCCGGCTACGCCTCCACTGCCGCGCGGCTCCTGGCCAGCTCCCGGCGGCGGGCGGCGATCCGCCGCCAGCGCCCGGCCAGGTCGGACGGGACGTCGTGGTACTGCGGATCCTCCGTCAGCTCGCCCTGCGTCAGGTCGAGCGCCCAGATGCGCCCGGCGACGAGCTCCTCCACCAGCTCCTGCTCGCTCGCTACCGGCCGCTCGAAGTAGGTCGCTGCGCGCCCCACGTCCTCGGGCCGGTGGCTGTCGGAGGCGCCGGCGCGCGACATCCCGAGGCGCTCGGCGAGCTCGTGCGAGAAGCCGTTCTCGGCGAGCGATCCGCGGCCGTTGAGCACGTCCATCGCGCACAGCCGATCGGCGTGGAAGAGCCCGACCCCCTGCGCGCGCCCGAGCGCCCTCGCGTACTCGCGGCGGTCGTCCCACTCCATCGTCTGCAGCACCACCGGCTGCGGCATCCAGCGCCGGTAGGGGTGCGCCGCGATCATGGCGCCCCCGGCCGCGCGCACGCGGGGCGCGAGATCGCGCAGGCGGTGCATCGCCACCTCGTAGTGGTGGAGGCCGTAGACCAGGGCATGCCCCTCCTCCACGTTCATCTCGATGCCGGCCAGCACCAGGAAGCGATGACGCCGGCCGAGCGCGCGCGCCTCCTCGGGATCGAAGGCCGTGTCGTGCTCGGTGAGGACCACGCCCTGGAGCCCGCGCGCCTTCGCGAGCTCGATCACCTCGTCCGGCGTGAGCTCCGAGTCCCAGGAGTGCGGGCGCGTGTGGGCGTGGAGATCGATGAGCACCGGCGGGTCAGCTCCCGGGGGCCCGGGCCGGGCTCCGATCGCGGTTTCGCGCCGCCCCCACCCTAGTCGGCCGTCAGGACCAGCGTCGCCGTGGTGGAGAGCGAGCCGCCGGTGCCGTTCACCACCGCCGAGCGCGCCTCCACCTGCCGCCCCGGGAGCCCGACGGCGCTGCGCGCGAGCTGCCGCTGCGCCTCGACCAGCAGCATCATGCCGTACATCCCCGAGTGCGAGAAGGAGAGGCCGCCGCCGTTGGTGTTGACGGGGAAGCGGCCGCCGGGCCTCGCGTCGTCCCCCGCCCAGAGGCTCGCCCCCTCCCCGCGCGGCGTGAGCCCGAGCATCTCCGCCGTCACGGCCGCCGTGTAGGTGAAGGAGTCGTAGATCATCGCCATCTCCATCTCCCCCGGGCCCATCCCGGCCATGCTGTAGGCACGGGCGGCCGAGTCGCGGGCGGAGGTGGCGGTGAAGTCCTCCATCTGGCTCATGTTCATGTGGGAGAGGGCCTCGCCCGCCCCCTCGATCCAGACCGGCCGGTGGCGCAGGCTGCGCGCGCGCTCCGGGGTGGTCAGCACCACGGCGGCGCCGTGGTCGGTGACGAGGCAGCAGTCGAGCAGCGAGAGCGGCCAGGCGATCATGCGCGAGCCGAGCACGGTCTCGACGTCGATGGGGCCGCCGTAGGGATGCGTCTGCTTGGAGTGCATCACCGCGCGGGGGTTGAGCGTCGCCCACTCCCGGGTCACGACGGCGATGCGCGCGAAGTCCTCCCTGGTCGCGCCGAAGCGGTGCATGTAGCGGTTCATCGCGTGCGCATAGAAGGCCGGCGCCCCCCAGGCGCCGTAGAGCCGCTCGTAAAGCTCCCCCGGGTCCCAGGGATCGAACTGGTGCGCGCCGCCGGTGCCGCGGCCGCCGCGCCGGGGGCCGGAGAAGCCGCACTCGCCGTGCGAGATCACCGCGACCTCGATCTCCCCGCCGGCGATCGCGGCCAGGGCGTGGTGCACGAAGAAGAGGAAGGAGGAGCCTCCCATCTGCGTGCTGTCCATGTAGCGGGGGCGGATGCCCAGGTACTCGGCGAGCGCGGCGGCCGGGAAGCGGCCGCTGCCGCCGGTCGCGAAGATGCCGTCGATCTCCTCCCAGCGCACTCCGGCGTCCTCGACGGCGTTGCTCACCGCCTCCGCATGGAGCTCGAGGGAGCTCTTCCCCTCGATGAAGCCGATCTCGTCGGACTCACCCGAGCCGACGATGGCGGCGCCGCGCCTGAGCGGGTGGGGCATCAGCATCCGGTCGCCTCCCCCTGCCCGCCCCCGGCCGGGCCCGGCCCGACGACGCGCCAGAACGCGACAAAGACGCCCTCGGCCGCGCGCTCGAACTCGACCCGCACCGGCGCGCCGATCTCGATGCTCGCCGGATCGCTCGCGTCCACGCCGCGCAGCACCGTCATCATGCGCACGCCCTCGCGCAGGTCGATGAAGGCGGTCGCGAACGGGGTCTCGTCGTTCCAGCCGCCGAGCCCCCGCTGCTGGACGGCGAAGGTGTGCACCGTGCCCTCGCCCGAGGCCTCGAACCACTCGAGCTCGCGCGAGTGGCAGTGGGGGCAGATCGTGCGCGGGTAGAAGTGCGCCCGCGAGCACTGGAGGCAGCGCGGGAGCATCAGCCGCCCCTCGGAGGCGCCCTGCCAGAAGGGGCCGGCGGTGATGGTGTCGGGATCGGGGATCGGGCGCGTGTAGGCGGGCTCCTCGGGTGGGCTCACAGCGTCCGTCCTCGCCTCGCGCGGCGGCCGATCCGGGGTGCCGGGGGCCGCGCCGCGACGATACGGGCGGCCTCCCCGCCGGTCAACGAACCTCCGCCCGCGCCCCGGCGGATTCATTGCGCACGCGTAGGGCTCATGCTACGTTCCGGCGCGATCGCGGATGCGGAGCTGCGGCGGCCGCCGCGCCGGAGAGCATTGGTTCTACCGCCTCTGGGGGGCTCCTTGAGGGGGTGACGTGATCCCAGAGCAGTACGGGCGTGCGGGCGTGCTGCTGCTGTTCGCCATCCTCTTCCCGGCCCTCCCTCTCGTCCTCTCCCACCTGCTCTACCGCCTGCGCATCCGGCCCGATCGCCCCGATCCCGTGAAGAGCGCGGCCTACGAGTGCGGGGTCGAGGCGGAGGGGAGCTCCTGGGGGCGCTTCAACGCGCGCTACTACCTCTTCGCGATCGGCTTCGTCATCTTCGACGTCGAGGTGATCTTCCTCTACCCGTGGGCGGCGGCGCACGCCGAGCTCGCGCTCGACTCGCTCGCCGTGCTCTGGAAGGCCGCGCTCTTCATCGGCGTGCTCGCCTTCGGGCTCGCCTACGCCTGGCGCCGCCGCGCGCTGGAGTGGCGCTGATGCCGGCCGGCCCCCGCCAGCTCGCGGGCGAGCGCGTCGCGGCCGCGCTCGAGGCGGCACTCCCCGGCTCGGTCGTCGAGGTGCACCCGGAGTGGGTCGTGCTGGCGCCGGGGCGCCTGGTCGAGGCGCTCCGCTGGCTCCGGGACTCCGAGGAGTTCGACGCGGCCCAGCTCTCCAGCCTCTGCGCCGTCGACTATCACTCCTATTTCGAGGTCGTCTACCACCTGCAGTCGCTGGACCTGAACCAGCAGATCGTGGTCAAGGCGCGCACGACCAGCCGCGAGGACGTCTCCGTGCCGAGCGCCTGCGAGGTCTACCGGGGGGCGCTCCTGCAGGAGCGCGAGGCCTACGACCTGATGGGGGTCGGCTTTGAGGGCCACCCGGACCTGAGGCGGCTCTTCCTGTGGGAGGGCTACCCCGGGCATCCCCTGCGCAAGGACTTCCTGCAGCTGGAGGGCCACCACCCCGGCCTGCCGCGCTTCCCCTTCGAGGAGCCCGGGGTCCAGTCGCGATGAGCGAGCAGGCGGTGGAGCCGGGCGACGCCGCGGCCGGTGAGCCCTACATCCTCAACATCGGGCCGCAGCACCCCTCCACGCACGGCGTCTTCCGGCTCCGCGTCGCGATGGACGGCGAGCGCATCGTCGACATGGACATGATCGTCGGCTACCTCCACCGCTCGATGGAGAAGCTCGCCGAGGAGCGCACCTACACGCAGAACATCCCCTTCACCGATCGGGCCGACTACCTGGCGGCGATGTCGGGGAATCTCGGGCTCTGCCTCGCCGCCGAGCGGCTCGCCGGCGTGGAGGTCCCGGAGCGGGCCAGCGCGCTGCGCGTGATCTTCGCCGAGCTGCAGCGCATCGCCAGCCACGCGATGGGGAACGGGACGCTCGTCTCCGACGCCGGCGCCTGGCAGACGCCGCTGCTCTACATGTTCCGCGAGCGGGAGCGCATCCTCGATCTCTTCGAGATGACCTGCGGGGCGCGGCTCACCACCAACTACATGCGCATCGGCGGCGTCGCCTTCGACCCGCCCGCGGAGTTCTTCCCGAAGCTCGACTCGCTCGTCGACGACCTTCCCTCGTGCGTCGACGAGTACGTCGAGCTCCTGGCCGAGAACGAGATCTTCCTGGCGCGCACGCGCGGCGTGGGCGTGATCTCGGCCGGCGACGCCATCAACGGCTCGCTCACCGGCCCGCAGCTGCGCGGCTCGGGCGTGCCCTGGGATCTGCGCAAGGCGGAGCCCTACTGCGGCTACGAGCGCTACGACTTCGAGATCCCGGTCGGGAGTGCGGGCGACGTCTACGACCGCTTCATGGTGAGGATGGAGGAGGTGCGCCAGTCGACGCGCATCATCCGGCAGGCGCTCGACGCGCTCCCCCCCGGCCCGCACAAGACCGAGGTGCCGCTCGCGCTGCGCCCCGAGCCGGGCGAGGCCTACGGGCGCGTCGAGGGGCCGCGCGGCGAGGTCGGCTTCTACCTGGTCGCCGACGGGGGGCCGGCGCCGTACCGCTTCCACCTGCGCGCGCCGTCGCTCATCAACCTCTCGCTCCTGCGCTCGCTCGCGATCGGCGCCTCGCTCCCGGACGCGGTGGTCACGCTCGGCTCGCTCGACATCGTGGTCGGGGAGATCGACCGGTGAGCGCGCGGTCGGCGCTGGGGCGCCTGCTGGCGCTGGGGCCGCTGCGGCTCGCCGCGCTCGCCGCGGCGCTCGCGCTCGCCGCCGCGGCGAACGCCGTCGTGGGCTATGTCGTCATCGACGGGCGGCTCGACGGCGAGTGGTACGACCTGCGCGACCTCGGATTCGCCGTCGCGAGGCTGCGGGCGGAGCTCGACGCCGTCGCGCCGCCGGCGCTCTCCTACTGGGTGACCGCGCTCGTCGGCGTCGGCGGCATCCTGGGCTTCCTCGGCCTCGTGCTGCTGCTGGGGAGCTGGGTCGAGCGCCGGCTGCTCGCGCGCTTCCAGATCCGCCGCGGTCCCAACCGCGTCGGGCCCTTCGGGCTGCTGCAGCCGCTCGCCGACGCCCTCAAGCTGATGCAGAAGGAGGTGCTCGTCCCCCGCGGCGCCGACCGCCTGCTCTACGCCGTCCCCCCGATCGCCGTCTTCATCCCCGCCGTCCTGGCCTGGGGGCCGGTGCCGTGGGCGCCCAACATGACCTACCTCGACATCAACGTCGGCGTGCTCTACGTGATCGCGGTGAGCTCGCTCGCGGTGCTCGCATTGTTCATGGCCGGCTGGGCGTCGAATAACCACTACGCGCTGCTGGGCGCGATGCGCACGGTGGCGATGATGGTCTCCTACGAGATCCCGGTCTCGCTCGCGCTGCTCTCCGTGGTGCTGGTGACGGGGACGCTCCAGCTCTCCGAGATCGTGCTCTGGCAGGAGCAGCACCGGCTCTGGCTCGGCCTCCTGCTCCCGGTGGCCTTCCTCACCTTCTTCTTCTCCTCCACCGCCGAGATCAACCGCACCCCGAACGACATCGCGGAGGCGGAGTCGGAGATCGTCGCCGGCTACCACACGGAGTACTCGGGGATGAAGGCCGGCCTCTTCATCGCCATCGAGCTCGGCAACGCCGTGGTGCTGGGTGCGCTGGTGGCGACGATGTTCCTGGGCGGCTGGTCGCTGTTCGGGCTCGAGACCTGGATCCCGCCCTACCTCGTCCTCGCCGCCAAGACCGGCGCCGTCTACTTCGTCCTGGTGTGGCTGCGCGGCACGCTGCCGCGCTTCCGCCTCGACCAGCTGATGGGCTTCGCCTGGAAGTACCTGATCCCGATCTCGATCGCCAACGTCGGCGTGGTCGCCGTGGAGGCGGCGATCCTGGTGCGCCTCGACGCGCCGGGGATCGTGCCGCTCTCGGCCTTCACCCTGCTCAACATCGCCCTGGCGGTGGCCTGCGCGCGCTTCGCGATGCCCGAGCCCTCCGGCGGGCCGTCGGCCGGGCGCGGCGCCTCGCACGCTCCCGTCCTCACGACGGTGCTGGGCGGGCTCCGCGCCTCCGAGCGGCTGCGGTCGGCCCCGTGATCGCGCGCGGCCTCCGGGCGCCTCGCGGAGGGAGCGGCTAGTGGAGTCGACCGGCGTCGCCGTCGCCTTCTGGCTGCTCTCCGCCCTCACCGTCGGCGGGGCGCTGCTGGTGCTGCTCTCACGCAACCTCCTGCACGCCCTCGTCTTCCTGGTCGTCGCCTTCCTCGGCACCGCGGGGCTCTTCCTCACGCTCTCCGCGGACTTCATCGCGGTCGCCCAGATCCTGATCTACGCCGGCGCCATCGCCGTCCTGATCGTCTTCGCGATCATGCTCACCCCGCTCGCCTCGCGCGACAACGCGAACTCGCTCTACGCCGTGCCGGGGATCCTGCTGGGACTGGCGGTGGCGGCGCTCGTCGCCTTCGCGGCGCTCGACGGCGGCTGGCCCGAGCTCGCGGGCGAGGCGCTCGCGGAGCGCGGCTTCAGCTCCACGGTGGCGGCGATCGGGGAGCTCCTGCTCGGACGCTACGTGCTCGCCTTCGAGGTCGCCTCCGTGCTCCTGCTCTTCGCGCTGGTGGGGGCGATCGTGCTCGTGCGCGAGGAGCCGCCGGCCGGGGACGGGGAGGGGCGCGAGCCGTGAGCTTCGATCTCGCCCCCACGCTCGGGCACTACCTGGTCGTCTCGGGGCTGGTCTTCGGGCTCGGGAGCGCGGTCGCGCTCTCCAAGCGCAACGCGATCGCCGTCCTGATGGGGGTCGAGCTGATGCTGAACGGCGTCAACCTCGCCCTGATCGCCTTCTCGCGCTTCGGCGCGGCTTTCGCGGACGACGCGGCGGCGCTCTCCGGGCACGCCTTCGTCGTCTTCGTGCTCACGGTCGCCGCCGCGGAGGCCGCGGTCGCGCTCGCGCTCGCCGTGCTCGTCTACCGCCGCCGCGAGACCGTCGACCTCGATCGCATCAGCTCGATGCGCTGGTAGGGGGCGAATGGGATGTGGGTGCGCTTCATGGAGCTGCCGGACGGCTACGCCGCCTCCGTCTGGAGGGAGCTCTTCCACCAGGAGGCGCTCTCGGTGCGCGTCGTCCCGCCGCTCGAGGTGGGTCCGATGAGCGCGCCGCGGGAGATCTGGGTGCCGGACGGGAAGACCCACGTCGCCCGGGAGGTCCTGAACAAGATATGAGCGCCTCCGCGACCGCTGCGACCGCGCCCGGGCGGGGCGCGCGGTGATGCCGGGCACGATCCCCGAGGGCGCCCTGTGGGCTCTCTACCTGGCGCCGGTCGCCTCCTTCTTGGTGATCGTCGCGTTCCTGCGCGCCCGCCCGCTGGCGGCGGGGGGGGGCCCCCGCGCCCCCGCCCGGGGCCCCCCCCTCCGCCCCCCGCGGCTGGGCGCGCGCGGGCGGGCGGGGGGCGGGCTCACCGTCGCCGCGATCGGGCTCACCTGGCTGCTCTCGCTGTGGGCGCTCGGCAGCGCGCTCGATCACGACGGCGAGCCGCTCGCGCTGGCGGCGCACTCCTGGTTCTCGGTCGGCGGCTTCGAGATGGAGGTGGGCCTCCATCTCGACGGCCTCACCGCCGTGATGCTGGTCGTGGTGACCACGGTCGCGCTGCTCGTCCAGGTCTACTCCACCGGCTACATGCACGGGGACCCCGGCTACGCCCGCTACTTCGCCTACATGTCGCTCTTCACGGCGTCGATGCTCGGGCTCGTGCTCGCCTCGAACCTGGTGCAGCTCTTCGTGCACTGGGAGCTGGTGGGGCTCTGCTCCTATCTCCTGATCGGCTTCTGGTTCGATCGCCCCTCCGCGGCGGCGGCGGCGAAGAAGGCCTTCATCGTCACGCGCTTCGGCGACCTCGGCTTCCTGCTGGCGGTGCTCCTGATAGGGACCAAGGCCGGGCTCTTCGACATCGCGGCCATCAACGAGCTCGCGCACGGCGGCGCGCTCGGGGGCGCCGTCCTCACCGGCTTCACGCTCGGCCTGCTCGCCGGCGCCGTCGGCAAGTCGGCGCAGTTCCCGCTGCACATCTGGCTGCCGGACGCGATGGAGGGCCCGACGCCGGTCTCGGCGCTGATCCACGCGGCGACGATGGTCGCGGCCGGCGTCTACCTGCTCGCCCGCTTCTTCCCCTCGCTCGATGCCGCGCCGGCCGAGGTCACGACGCTCGTCGCCTACACCGGGGGGCTCACCGCCCTGCTCGCGGCGACGATGGGCGTGGTGGCGACCGACATCAAGCGCGTCCTCGCCTACTCGACGATCTCGCAGCTCGGCTACATGGTGATGGCGCTCGGTGTCGGCGGGTACGTCGCCGCCGTCTTCCACCTCTTCACGCACGCCTTCTTCAAGGCGCTGCTGTTCCTGGGCTCGGGCTCGGTCAACCACGCGACCGGGACCTTCGACATGCGGCGGATGGGAGGTCTCTCCCGCGCGATGCCGGTGACCTTCTGGACCTTCGTGGTGGGCTCGCTCTCGCTCGCCGGCGTCTTCCCGCTCGCCGGCTTCTGGAGCAAGGACGAGATCCTGCTCGACGCCTGGATCCACGACGAGTGGCTGCTCTTCGCCATCGGCGTCGGCGTCGCCGGCCTCACCGCGCTCTACATGTTCCGCGCCATCTTCCTCACCTTCTTCGGCGAGTACGCCGGGGGCGCGGACGGCGACGCGGGCGGCGACGGGGGCGGGCACGGCGTGCCGCACGAGTCGCCGGCCTCGATGTGGGTGCCGCTCGCGCTCCTCGCCGTGCCGGCCGTCGCCGTCGGCTGGCTCAACGTCGGCGGCGGCTTCGGCGCCTTCGTCGAGGGAGCGCTCCCCCGGGAGATGCGCCACTTCGCGTTCGACATCCACCCGGTCGTGCTGGTGAGCTCGACGCTCGCCGCCTTCTCCGGCATCGGCGCGGCCGCCGCCATCTACCTCTACCGCGCCCCGGCGCCCGAGCGCCTGCGCGCCGCCTTCGGCCCGCTCGCCCGCCTCGTCGAGCGCAAGTACTACCTCGACGAGCTCGCGGAGACGGTGGTCGTGCGCTGGATGCTCCATCGGGGGCTCGGGCGCGCGGCGGCGGCCGTCGATCGCGTCGTCGTCGACGGCGCGGTGAACGGCGCCGGCCGCCTCTCGCTCGCCGCCGGCGATGCCGTGCGGCGCGCGCAGACCGGGCAGCTGCAGGCCTCGACCTCGATGCTGCTCGCGGGCGCCGTCGTGGTCTCGGTGCTGCTCTTCGTGTTCTCGGGCGAGGTGCTCGCGAGATGACCGGAGGGCCGCCTCGATGCTGACCGTCCTCCTCTTCCTGCCGGCGCTCGGCGCCGTCCTCGTCGCGCTCCTGCCGCGGGCGCGCGAGCAGGAGGCGCGCTGGGTCGCGCTCGCCGTGAGCGGGGGGGTCTTCCTGCTGGCCGCCGCCGTCTTCGTCGCGCACGAGAGCGGCGCCCCGGGCTACCAGTACGTCGATCGCTTCGAGTGGATCCGGGCGGCGGATGCGGGCTTCTCCGTGCAGTACGCGCTCGGGATAGACGGCCTCTCGGCACCGATGGTGCTCCTCAACGGCCTGCTGACGGTCGTCGCCGTGCTCGTCTCCTTCCGCATCACGGCGCGCCCGCGCGCCTACTTCGCCTGGCTGCTCGTGCTGGAGACGGCGGTGATGGGGGTCTTCCTCTCCCTGGACCTGCTGCAGTTCTTCATCTTCTGGGAGCTCGAGCTGCTCCCGATGTACCTGCTGATAAGCGGATGGGGCACCGGCCGGCGCGAGTACAGCGCGATGAAGTTCGTGCTCTACACGCTCGCAGGCTCCGCCTTCATGCTCGTCGGCTTCCTCGTGCTCGGCCTCTCCGCCGGGAGCTTCGACATCGAGGTGCTGACGCGGGAGCCCGTCGCCGACGCCGCGATCCCGCTCGCGCTCGTCTTCTGGGCGGTGATGGCGGCCTTCCTGGTGAAGCTCCCGATCGTGCCGCTGCACACCTGGCTCCCCGATGCCCACACCGACGCCCCGACGGCGGTCTCCGTGATCCTCGCCGGCGTGCTCTTGAAGATGGGGGGCTACGGGATCCTGCGCATCGCCCTGCCGCTGCTCCCCGCGCAGGCGCAGGAGTTCAGCACCGTGCTCGCCGCGCTCGCCGGCCTCACGGTGCTCTACGGCGCCGTGATCACGCTCCAGCAGCGCGATCTCAAGCGGCTCGTCGCCTACTCATCGGTCTCGCACATGGGCTACGTGCTGCTCGGCGTCTCGGCGCTACAGACGACCGCGCTCGCCGGCGCCGCCCTCCAGATGTTCACCCACGGCCTGATCACCGGGCTGCTCTTCGTCACCGTCGGGCTCATCTACGACCGCACGCACACGCGCGAGATCGCCGAGCTGCGCGGCCTCATGCACCGCCTTCCCCTGATCGGGGTGGTGATGGTCGTGGCCGGCCTCGCCTCGCTGGGACTGCCCGGACTCGCCGGTTTCGTCGCCGAGTTCACGATCTTCGTCGGCGCGATCCAGGAGCAGCCGGCGGCGACGATCGCCGGCGTCGGCGGCATCGTGCTCGCCGCCGGCTACATCCTGTGGACGATCGAGCGTGTCTTCACCGGCCCCCCCGACGCGAGGTGGAGCGACCTCACCGATGCGACCGCGTGGTGGGAGCGCGCCGCGATGGGCTCGCTCGTGATCGTGATCGTCGGGGTCGGCATCTTCCCCCGGCCCCTGACCGACGTCGTTCGCCACGGCGTCGAGCCGATCGCCGCGCTGGTGGGGGCCGCCTGATGCCCCGGCCCGCGGCGCCCGGCCGCGCGCGGGGAGGTGCTCAGTGGAGCTGACGGGCTTCGCCCAGATCCACGCCATCGGCGCCCCCGTGTCGCTCTTCGCGGGCGCCGGGCTCGTCCTGCTCGTGCAGATCGCCTCCCCGCTCTGGGCGCCGCGTCTCGGGGGCGAGGGCGCCCCGGCGCGCTCGCCCTCCTTCGCCCTGGCGCTCTTGGCGCTCGCCGCGGCCGGCGCCTGGTCGCTCTGGCACGAGGCGACCGGGAGCTCGGGCTCGGTGCTCTCGGGCGCGGTGGTGGTCGACCGCTTCGCCGTCTTCTTCGCGCTCCTGATCACCGCCTCCGCGGCCGCCGTCTGCGTGATGGCGCGCGAGTGGACCAGGGGGCTCGGCGAGGAGCTCCAGGCGGACTTCTACGCGCTGCTCCTCGCCTCGGCGGGCGCGATGGTGCTGCTCGCGCAGGCGAACGACCTGATAGCGATCTTCGTCGTGCTCGAGACGACCTCCATCGCGCAGTTCGTGCTGGTCGGCTTCGGCGGGGGCGGCCGCTCGGCGGAGGCCGGGCTCAAGTACGTGCTCTCGGGCGCGGTGGCGGCCGCCGTCCTGCTCTACGGCTTCGTCTTCCTCTTCGGCGCGGCCGGGACGACCTCGCTCCCCGGCATCGCCGTGGTCGCGAGCGCCGACGACGGCGGGCTCCGGCTCCCCCTCCTGCTCGGCCTCGGGCTCGTTCTCGTCGGCCTCGGCTTCAAGATGGCGCTGGTCCCCTCGCACGGCTGGGTGCCGGACGTCTACCAGGGGGCGCCGGCGCCGGTCGCCGCCTTCCTCTCGGTGGCGTCGAAGGCGGCCGGCTTCGCCGTCGCGCTGCGCATCCTCTACGTCGGCCTCGGCGGCGGAGCCTCCTCGATCGCCGACGAGATCGCCCTGACCGTCGGCGTCGTCGCCGCCGTCTCGATGACGGCCGGCAACCTGGGCGCCTTCTGGCAGCAGGACGCGAGGCGCCTTCTCGGCTACTCCTCGGTGGCGCAGGCCGGCAACATCGCCATCGGCGTCGCCGCGGTGGTCGCCGGGAGCTCGGTCGGGCCCTCCGCCGTGCTCTTCTTCCTCGCGACCTACGCCGCCACCAATCTCGGCCTCTTCTTCGTCGTGGTGGCGGTCGGCCAGCGCACCGGCTCCTACGAGCTCTCGCAGTACCAGGGGCTGGCCAGGCGCTCCCCGCTGCTCGCCGCGGTGGCCGGGATCTGCCTGCTCTCGCTCACCGGGCTCCCCCCGACGGCCGGGTTCCTGGCGAAGATCTACGTCTTCAACGCGGCGGTCCAGGGCGGCGAGCAGTGGCTGGTCGGGCTCGTCGCCGTCGGCGTCCTCAACACGGCCGTCTCCGCCTTCTACTACCTCCGCTGGGCCCGGCTCCTGGTGAAGGAGGAGCCCGCGGCCGCTCCCGGCGACGGGCGCCCCGCGCGAGCGGCCGCAGCCTCGCTCCTGCCCGAGACGCCGGCGCAGCTGCTGCTGCTGGCGACGGCGGCGGCCGTACTCGTGCTCGGGGTCGTGCCGACGCCGCTCATCTCGGCGGCCCGGCGCGCCGCCGAGGTGCTGGTCGCGCCCTGACGGGGGTGGGACCGGGCCGCCACGAGCTCGCGATCGAGCTCGACGGAGCGCTGCCCGCGGAGCTCCGCGGCGCGGCCGAGGCGGCGGGGCTCCGCGAGCTCCTCGGCGCGCTTCTGGATGAGGAGGGGGTCGGCCGCGCCGCCCTCTCGCTCAGGCTCTGCGACGACCTGGTGCTGCGCGAGCTGAACCGCTCCTTCCGCGGGATCGACGAGCCGACCGACGTGCTCTCCTTCCCCCTCGAGGAGGAGGCGCAGCCCGGCGGCGTGCCCTTCCCGACCCCGGCTGGGGAGCGGGAGGCGCGCGAGCTCGGCGACATCGCGATCTCGGTGGAGCGGGCGGCGCTGCAGGCGCGTCAGGCCGGGCGGCCGCTCTCCCTCGAGCTGCGTCACCTCGCGCTCCACGGCGCGCTTCACCTGCTGGGGCACGACCACGAGAGCCCCGCCGGGGAGCGGGCGCTGCGGGCGCGCGAGGAGCGCCACCTCGGGGCCGCCATCCACGACGGGCCGGAGGAGGCGCCGGGCCGCCCCCGCGGAGCGCGCGGGGTGAGCGGAGCGGCCGGCCGCTCCGCGCTGGCCGGGCGGGGTACACTCGGTGGGCGCGCGCCCGCACCTCCCCGCGGGCGCCGGGGGTGCCGTGGCTCACGAGGTCCTCTACCGGAGGTGGCGGCCGAACCGCTTCGCGGAGATCGTGGGGCAGGAGCCGGTCACGACGACGCTGCGCCACGCCGTCGCCTCGGGCAGCCCGGCGCACGCCTACCTCTTCACCGGCCCGCGCGGCACCGGCAAGACCAGCACCGGCCGCATCCTGGCGACCGCCGTCAACTGTCGCGAACCGGCCGACGGGGAGCCGTGCGGCGCCTGCGAGAGCTGTCGCGTCTTCGACGCCGGGGCGGCGCTCGACCTCATTGAGCTCGACGCCGCCTCGAACCGCGGCATCGACGAGATGCGGGACCTCAGGGAGGGGACCGGATACGCGCCGGCCGCCGCCACCTACAAGCTCTACCTCGTCGACGAGGTGCACATGCTCACCGACGCCGCCTTCAACGCGCTGCTCAAGACGCTCGAGGAGCCGCCCCCGCACGTCATCTTCGTGCTCGCCACGACCGAGCCGCACCGCGTGCCGGCCACCATCAGCTCGCGCTGCCAGCGCTTCGACTTCCGCCGCATCGGCACGGCCGAGACCGTCTCCAAGCTCCGGCGCGTCGCCGAGGGCGAGGGCATCGCGGCCACCGAGGAGGCGCTCGAGCTGATCGCGCGCCACGCGACGGGCTCGATGCGCGACGCCGAGAGCCTGCTCGACCAGCTCTCCTCCTACCGCGAGGGGGAGGTCGACGCCGCCGCGGTGCGCGCCGGGCTCGGGCTCGCCGTGGATGCCCGCGCGCAGGAGCTCGCTCGCGCGACCGTCGGCCGGGAGCTCGCCACGGGCCTCGCCGTGCTCGGCACGGCGCGGGACGACGGTCTCGAGATCCGCGCCTTCATGCGCGAGGTCGTCGCCGTCTTGCGCTCGCTGCTCCTGCTCAAGGCCGGCTCGGGCTCCGCGGCCGTCGGACTCTCGCAGGCGGAGGCCGCCGAGCTGGAGCCGCTGGCACGCGAGGCCGGGGTCGGGGAGCTGGTCGCGGCGCTGCGCGCGCTCGGGGCCCTCGACTTC
>MKWU01003997.1_pt1 | contig 18202 bp, 13 predicted proteins | sample 809101 | NCBI WGS metagenome assembly MKWU01 (sample SAMN05860141, study PRJNA318959) | sponge metagenome | host: Aplysina aerophoba | place: Slovenia: Piran, Adriatic Sea, Gulf of Piran | collected 2013-05-07
CGTCCGCCTCGCCGCCGGTCTCCAGAAGAACCTCCGAGAGCGGAATCGCCTGGTCGAGATGCCCGCCGAGCGCCTCGTAGTCCGAGACCGGCACGGTGAACTCGATGGGCGCGACGATCGCCGGCGTCGGCACGTATCCGAACGCGTTGGCGGGCAGGCGGGTGACGTCGACGAGGATGGTGATGCCGCCGCCGGGCCAGATGTAGACCGGCGCGCCGCCCATGGTGACCCGCGTGGCCGTGGACTTGATGGAGTCGGTCAGCAGGATCGGGTTCTCGGTGACCCCGGCCCGCAGCGAGCCGCCGGCGCCTGCCATGAACAGGACCGAGCAGAGCGACGGCTCGCAGTTCTCGCCGATGCGGTCGACGACCACTCGTACCGGATCCGGGATGGGCGCCGGCCGCAGGGTCTGCCCGTCGTCGTCGAGGATGCAGTAGAGACTGTCCTCGCCGGTGGTGGTCGTCAGCAGCACCCGCATCCCCGGCCACGCCACCGCGGGATCGATGCTGCGAATCATGGTAAGCGGCTCGGTGATGTCCGTCCCTCCCCAGCCAGTGCCGGGGTTCGCCACCTGAAAGTAGCGGCCCGGGGTGGACTTGCGTCCGCGTACCCGGATGCCGCCCCGAGGCATGTCGAGGCACACCCCGGCCTGGTGCTCGGTCAGCACACCGGTGATGTGGTCGTCGACCACGATCACCTCGTCCACGTGCCCGTGCCACTGCTGCGCGAACATGCCGACGGTGGCCGAGCCGCAGCCGGCCCGCATGCGCTGCTCCTCGACGCCGTTCACCACCGGGGCGCGCCCGGCCTGGGTCACCACGGTGCTGCCGCCGTCGATGGCGAGTTCCACCGCCTCGCAGTTGCAGAGCGCAAGCAGCGTCTCGCAGGTGATGCGACCGGCCCGGCGGGTGCCGCCGGTGAGCTGGTTCACCCCGCCGATGGCGAGCATCTGCGAGCCGTACTCGGCGGTGGTGACGTGCCCCACCGGCTCGCCCCCGACCCGGATGGTCGCGCACTCGGGGCCGAGGTAGCGGTCGGTGTCGATCTTCACCTTCACCCCGCAGTACGAAAAGATGCCTTCGGAGACCACCGTCACCGTGTCCACGCCCTCGTACTCGGCGGCGACGATGAAGGGCGCCGGCTTGTAGTCCGGGTAGGTGGTGCCCGAGCCGATGCCGGTGACGAAGGTGCGCTCGCTGGTGAACGCCCTGCCGTCCCAGTCCTCGAGGCCCTCTCCCGCGAACGGCACCACCGGCGCCCCCGCCTCCAGCGCCCGCTCGGTCAGCACCAGCGGGTCGGTGCGCACCAGCACCCCGTTCTCGTTGGCATAGCGGTCGCAGGCGCCGAGCTTCCCCGGCTTGATGCGGCACAGGATGGGGCAGGCGTCGCAGCGCACGATCCCGGATTCCTCGCGCGCGCCGAACTTTTCGGTGCGGTCCGCGCGGCCGGTGTGCCGGCCCTCAGCCATGACGGCCCGCCTCGTCCAGCGCTTCGCGCACGCGGTGGGGAAGGATCGGCAACCGGCGTAGTCGAACGCCGGTGGCGTGGTGCACCGCGTTCAGGATGGCGGGTGCGGTCGGGATCAGCGCGGGCTCGCCGATCCCCTTCGCGCCGTACGGACCGAGCGGCTCCGGATCCTCGACGAGCAGGCACTCGATCTCCGGGACGTCGCCGATGGTGGGGAACAGGTAGTCGTGCAGGTTCTCGGTGCGGCCCGGCACGTACTCCTCCATCAGGGCGAGTCCAATCCCCTGCGCGATGCCGCCTTCGATCTGCCCTTCGACGAGGGTCGGGTTCACCGCGGCGCCCACGTCGTGGGCGGCGACGATGCGTCGCGGCGTCACCGTGCCGAGCTCCAGGTCCACCTCCACGCTCGCCACCTGCGCGGCGAATCCGTACGTGGCGTAGGGTACGCCCTGGCCGTTCTCGTCGAGGGGAGTGGAGGGCGGATCGAAGTACCCGCGGCCTTCCAGGACGACGCCGTCGCCGTCGATGGCCGGCAGGCGCCCGAGCGCGACGGCGTGCTCGACGCCGTCGCCGCCGGTGATGCGCAGCTCGTCGCCGTCGAGCTTGATGGCGGCGTCCGCGCCGGCGTTGGCGAGCGCCAGCATCTTCGCCCGCAGATCGGCACCGGCCATCTGGGCCGCGCGGCCGGAGACGAAGGTCTGGCGCGAGGCCGAGGACTTGCCCGCGTCCTCGGTCAGATCGGTGTCGGAGACGATCATGTCGATGCGCTCCATCGGCAGCCCCAGGGCCTCGGCCATGATCTGAAGCATGATTGTCGAAGAACCCTGGCCGATGTCCTGCGCGCCGTTGCGGAACAGGACCCGTCCGTCCCGGGAGAGGGTGACGCGCATCGAGGACGGGTTCGACATCGAGGTGTTGCCGCAGCCGTACCACATGCACGCGACCCCGGCGCCACGGCGCCGGTGCCGCGCCGCGGCCGAGGCGTTGAAGGCATCGGCCTGCGCGCGAAGCGCCTTCCAGCGCGGGCGCAGCGCATCCATGCAGGCGACGAGCCCCACGCTCGCCTCCAGCACCTGGCCGGTGGCGGTGCGATCACCGGTCCGCAGCGCATTGCGGTGGCGGAACTCCAGCGGGTCGATGTCGAGGGCGACCGCGAGCTCGTCGATCAGGGATTCGTGCGCTATGGCGGCCTGCGGCACCCCGAAGCCCCGGAAGGCTCCCGAGGGCGGCGAGTTGGTCAGGATTGCGCGCGAATCCGCCCGCACGTTCGGCACCCGGTACGGACCCATGCAGTGCACCGGGACCCGGCCGGCCACGGTGGGGCCCCACGAGGCGTACGCGCCGGTGTCGAAGTCGCCGTCGAACTCCCAGGCGTGAAGTCGTCCGTCCCGGTCGGCCACGGCGCGGGCGCACATCCGCGACGGATGCCGCTTGGTGGTCGCGGTCATGGACTCGGTGCGCGTCCAGGTGCAGCGCACGGGCACTCCGAGCACCCATGCGGCCAGCGCGACGAGGGGCTGGACGGACTGGTCGAGCTTGCCGCCGAACCCGCCGCCGCAGGCCGAAGGCCGGACGCGCACCCGCTCCGGCGCGATGCCGAGCACGTTGGCCACCTCGTCGCGGTCCATGTAGGGGGTCTGGGTGCAGGCCGATACCTCGATGCGGTCGTCCTCGATGCGGTCGCCGTCGATGCGGTCGCCGTCGATGCGGCCGTCCTCGATGCGGCCGTCCTCGATGCGGCCGTCCTCGATGCGGCCGTCCTCGATGCGGTCGCCGTCGATGCGGCCTTCCTCGATGCGGTCGTCGTGGACGCGGTCGCCCTCGATACGACGCGCCCAGCCCGCCTCCGGCTCGATGTAGGCATGCTCGACGAAGGGGGTCTCGAACTCGCCTTTGGCCTCGATCAGGCGCTCACCTCCTACCGGCGGCACCTCTCCGACATGCACGCGACCGCGGGTGAGCACGTTGTCGGGGTGAGCCGGCTGGACGGCCGCGGCTCCGGGCGCTACTGCGTTGCGCGGGTCGCAGAGTGCCGGGAGCGGCTCCCAGGCGATGGGAAGCTCGTCGTCGGGGAGCCGGTCGAGGGTGTCGCCGTCGCCGACCAGCGCCGCCACCGCTTCGCCGCGGAAGCGCGCGATGCCGGGCGCGAGCACCGGCTGGTCCTTGATGTCCGGGTAGATCCCGAAGCCGTTGACGCCGGGGACGTCGGCGGCGGTGAGGACGCGGGTCAGTCCCGGATACCGCGCGTGCAGCGCGGTGCGGTCGCCGAGCGTGAAGCGAGCGTGGGGGTAGGGCGATCGCACCACCCGCAGGTGAAGCGCGTCGTCCGGCGCTTCGTCCGCGCCGAAGACGGTCTCCCCGGTGACCTTGCCGATGCCGTCCACGCTCGGGATGCGGCGGCCCATGTACCGTTTCGCGCCGTCGTTCGGTGCCGTCGTGCACGAGTCGGCCGGCTCCGCCGGCGCGGGTGGCGTGAGGTCTGCGTCCGGCGCATCGAGCACCGCTCGGACCGGCCCATGCGCGGTCGCGCCGCCCGATTCGGGCATCGGGGAGGAGACCGCGTCCGTCTCGCTACGCGTGGCCTTCCCATGGCCCGTAATTGCGTCCCGGCGCGTGGGGGCTGCGCCGTTCGCCGCCGTGAGCACCGCCCGCACGATCTTCCGGTATCCGGTGCACCGGCACAGCACGCCGCCGAGCGCATCGAGCACCTCGGGTTCGGTCGGGGGATGCTGGCGGCCGAGCAGGGTGCTCGCCGCCATCAGCATGCCCGGGGTGCAGATTCCGCACTGCGCCGCGCCGTGCTCGTGGAATGCCTGCTGCAACCGGCTCAGGCGGCCATTCTCCGCCACGCCCTCCACGGTCGTGACCGAGCGGCCGGCGACCTGGCCGAGCGACACCAGGCAGGCGCAGACCTGCTCGCCATCGAGCAGGACCGTGCAGGCGCCGCAGTCACCGGCGTCGCAGCCCACCTTGGTTCCGGTCAGCCCGAGGTGGTCGCGCAGCACCCGTGTCAGCCGCGATGCGGGCGCCGCGTCGACCTCGACCGAATGGCCGTTCACGAGAAATCGATGGAGGCCGGTCATGGCAATTGGCATTCGGTCAAGGCGTGACATGCCGAGAGGGCGGTGAGCAACGGCCAGGGTTGGCGGGTAGTTTATCCTCCTTCAGTCGCGCACCAGTGAATCAATGGCTCGGCGGACCAGCACGCGAGCGCCGTGCCGCCGGTACGCGGCGGACGAGCGCACGTCGTCGAGGGGAGCGAGCGCGGCGAAATCTTCCTCCCGCACCACGGCCGGCGCATCGGCCGCCCGCGACCCCTCGAGTCGGACTTCCAGATCGGTGAGGCGTTGCGCGACCTCCGAGCACGCACCCACCGCGACCCGCGCATCGCGAATCCTGTCGTCCTCGAGCGTCAGGCACGCCGCGACCATCGCAATCGAGATCACGAGGTAGCGCCGGGCGCCCAGCTTCAGGAACGCGGAGCGCGCGGCACGGTGGGGAGGGGGGATGACGATCGCGGTCATCAACTCGTCCGACCGAAGGCGGGTGCTGCGGTTGCCGGTGATGAACGCTCCGAGGGGGATCTCGCGCGAGCCGCCCAGCCGTTGAACGCGCACGCGGGCGTCCAGGACGAGCAGGGCGGGCACCCCGTCCGCCGCCGGCGATGCGTTGCAGAGGTTGCCTGCGAGCGTGCCGCGGTTCTGAATCTGGCGACCCCCGACCTCGCGGGCCGCGAGGCGGACGCAGTCGAACCATGCCGGCAGGTCGGATTCGATTGCCTCGGTCCAGGTGACGAGGGCGCCGATCTCGACCCCCGCCGGCAATTTGCGGATCCCCGACAGCGCATCGAGCCCGGTGATATCCAGAATCGGTGCGCTGTCCGCGTGGACGATCCCGCGTCCACCCCATCCAGCCTGCGAGGCGTCGGCAGGATAGATGTCGGTGCCGCCCGCAAGTATCCGATGCGGCGCGGCACCCAGAATGCCAAGCGCGTCATCCAGCGTGGTGGGGCGCAGGTACGTCAACAGGGGCGTGTCTTCCGTGTACGGTGCGGTTGCGGCTCAAGCATCTTTCGCACTCATGAACATCCAGGCTTGAATGCACGGCGGATGGATCTGCTCAGGATAACGTGGACGATCGGACCGCCACGCCTTCCTCACCCGATGGTCGCGGCGGATACCGAACGGTCCCTTGCGGTTCCCGGCGTGCGTTCGCACAGTTCATCCGTCGCCGAAGGCGGACATCGTCAGCATGTCCACGAACAGGCGCATGGCACCGAATTGCTCGTACGCGCCGATTCCCGCGTCGAACATGGCGTCCGCGAAATGGTGCGTCATGAGGTCGAACGCGTCCTCGGTGAAGCCCACACCCTCGTGGGCCTGCGACGGGCTTTTCCCATCGGCGTGGCAGGGACCTCCAGCCTCGCACGTCCAATCGTTCAGGAATTCCCGAAGCCATTCCATGTCGATGTCGGCGAATCGAACGCTGAGCCGATCGTCGCCGGCGACGTTGGCGAGAAAAACGTCGACCACTCCTTCCACGCCGACTTCCCCGCCAAGCCGATCGTAGAGCGACGCCTCGCGGGTGTCGAAGGTTGGTACTCCGGAAACCACCAGGAACACCATGCCGGCAATCACCGAAAGGCCGGTGACAGTGAACACCTGAGCTCGCATCAGTCTCTCCTCTTCGCGTCGTCGCAGTCGTCGGGGCCAGCCATGGACGACGCAGATCAATACATGGAGGTGGATTGGCGCGAACAGGGTCAGTTGACACGCGAACGAGCGGACTGTAGCGGTAACTTGCGCAGTACGGCGGGATGCACGGATCGGGGAAGGAACCGCCGCTGCCGATGGTCTGGCACATCTCGCCGGGACGGCATGCAGGTCACATCGCGATGACGACGCCTCGTAACGACCGTTTCGTGCCCGGCGCCCGCGCCGGCGAGCAGGTGGCGCGGAAGCGGCAGGTCGGCATCCTGCTGGTCGTGCTCGCCGGCGTGTTCTGGAGCCTGCAAGGGCCGGCGGTGCGGATGATCGAGGTCGCGACCGGCCCGCAGATCGTCTTCTGGCGCAGCATCGGCCAGCTTTCGGTCATGCTCGTCGTGGTCGCGGTCGTCAACCGCGGCCGCGTGCTGAGCGCGTTCAGGCTCGCCGGCTACCGGGCGGTCATCGGCGGGGTCTGCGCCGCCTCGGCGGGAACCTGCTTCGTGCTCGCGGTGCTCCACACCACGGTCGCGAACGTGGTGTTCACCATGGCCTCGGCGCCGCTCATCGCCGCGGCCGGCGCCTGGCTGCTGCTTCGCGAGCGCATCGAGAGGCGTACCCTCGGCGCGATGGTCGCGGCGGTGATCGGCATCGGGGTGATGATGTCGGAGGGGCTGGCGACCGGAAACGTCACGGGGACGGTCCTTGCGCTCGTGACCACCGTCGGCTTCGCCGGGATCGCCGTCGTCGCGCGCTGGGGCGGTGGATTGAACATGCTGCCGGCCGTGTGCTTCGGCGCGGCGTTCACGATGGCCGCGGGCTGGACGATGGCCGGCGGAGAGGTGGCGGTGACGGTCCCGGACCTGCTCTTCGCACTGGCTTCGGGCGGCCTGCTGACCGCGGCCGGTGCGACCCTGTTCCTCTACGGCGCCAAGTTCGTCCCGGCCGGAGTGCTTGTCTTCCTGACCCTGACGGAAGTGGTGCTCGCCCCGATCTGGATGTGGGCCGCCTTCGACGAGGTTCCCAGCGTATACACGCTGGCCGGCGGCGCCATCGTGCTATCCGCGATCTTCATCGAGGCGGTGCTGCGGGTGCGCGGTGTCGACCGCTCCTGAGCGTACGGGCGGAGGCCCGGCCTGCAGGCGGGGAAGGAGCGCGTGAGGGTACCATTGGCCGAATGGCCGCGCACGCATCCATGCGGGTGGAAAGAGGAAGAAGAAGCCTTGAACCCGCAAGCAGGAACTTCGAATCGACTCTAGAACTCCGTCCATGAAATCGCGCTCGCTCATCACCAACGCCGTGCTCACGGATCGGTCGGACCTCGACGAAGGCGCGAGCGTCGGGCTCGCCCTCGCCCACGACAGCGCCGCACGCCACGTCCGGGGGACCGCCGCCTACATCGATGATCTGCCCGAGCCGGCCGGCACCGTGCATGTCGCGCCCGGCTCCGCCGGCGCGGCGCGCGGGACCATCCGCTCCATCGACCTCGACGCCGTGCGCGCGTTTCCCGGGGTGCTGGCGGTGCTGACCGCCGCGGACATTCCCGGCGCGAACGACTGCAGTCCCGCCTTCGGCGACGACCCGATCCTCGCCGCCGGCGAGATCCTCTTTCACGGGCAGGTGGTGTTCGCGGTGGTCGCCGAGGCCCGGGACGCGGCGCGCCGGGCGGCACGCCTCGCCCGAATCGAAGTCGAGGCGGTGTCTCCCCGTGTCACGGTGGACGACGGCCTGGCCGACGGCGCCGAGGTGCTGTCCCCCTACGAGTTCCGGCGCGGGGAGCCGGCGTCCGCGATCGCCGCCGCCTCGCACCGGCTCGAAGGCCGGGTGCGGATCGGCGGCCAGGAGCATTTCTACCTCGAAGGGCAGGCGGCGCTCGCGATTCCCGGAGAGGACGACGAGATGCGGGTCCTGTCCTCGACCCAGCACCCTTCGGAGATCCAGAACCTCGTCGCGCACATGCTCGGGGTGCCGGGCGCGGCGGTGGTGTGCGAGTGCCGGCGGATGGGTGGGGCCTTCGGAGGCAAGGAATCCCAGGCGGCGCAGTGGGCGTGCCTCGCCGCGCTCGCCGCGCGCGTGACCGGCCGTCCGGCGAAGGTCCGCCTCGACCGCGACGACGACATGACGATGACCGGGAAGCGTCACGACTTCCGCGTGGACTGGCGCTGCGGCTTCGACGGCGACGGCGTGCTCGAAGGCGTCGACGTGGAGTTCAATGGCCGCTGCGGGTACTCGGCCGACCTCTCGCTCGGGGTGAACGACCGCGCCATGTTCCACGCCGACAACGCCTACCACTACCCGGCGGCGCGGATTTACTCCCGGAGGGTGCGCACGGACACGGTGTCGAACACCGCGTTCCGGGGGTTCGGGGGCCCGCAGGGGACCCTGTTCGCCGAGCGCATGATGGACGCTATCGCGATCACCCTGGGGCTCGATCCCCTGGTGGTGCGCAAGCGCAACCTCTACGCGCCGGGGCGGGACGTCACTCCGTATGGAATGCGGGTCGACGATCACGTCGTCACCCGGATCGTCCGCCGGCTCGAGCGCACCAGCGGGTACGGGGCGCGGCGCCGGGCGGTCGCGCGGTTCAACGCGAGGGCGGAACGCGCAGGGCGTGCGGGGCGCGGCGGGACATTGCGCAAGGGCATCGCGCTCACGCCGGTCAAGTTCGGGATTGCGTTCACCCTGAAGCAGCTCAACCAGGCCGGCGCGCTGGTGAACGTCTTCACTGACGGCTCGGTGCAGGTGAATCACGGCGGCACGGAGATGGGGCAGGGGCTGTACATCAAGGTGGCGCAGGTGGTGGCCGAGGAGTTCGGCATCGGCGTCGAGCGGGTGCACATCACCGCGACGCGCACCGACAAGGTGCCGAACACCGCCCCCACCGCCGCCTCGTCGGGCTCCGACCTGAACGGCATGGCCGCGCGCCGCGCCGCGCGCACCATCCGCCGCCGTCTCGCCGAGCTCGCCGCCCGCCTGTTTCAGGTGCGCGAGGTGGACGTCGCGTTCAGGGGCGGCATGGTGCGCGTCGGCGCGCAGACCATTCCCTTCGAGCGGCTCACGCAGCTCGCGTTCACCGAGCGGGTGTCGCTGTCGTCCACCGGCTACTACGCGACGCCGAAGATCACCTGGGACCGCGACACCGCGAGCGGACGCCCCTTCCTCTACTTCGCCGGGGGCGCCGCGTGCAGCGAGGTCACGGTCGACATCGAGACCGGCGAGATGCGCGTCGACCGGGTGGACATCCTCCACGACGCCGGCCGCTCGCTGAACCCGGCCATCGACATGGGGCAGATCGAGGGCGGCTTCGTGCAGGGCATGGGCTGGCTCACCACCGAGGAGCTGGTCTTCGGCGAGGACGGTCGGCTCCTGACCCACGCCCCGTCCACCTACAAGATCCCCACCTGCTCCGACGTGCCGGCAGACTTCCGGGTGGAGCTGTACGAGCCCGGCCGCAACCGCGAGCCGACCATCCACCGCTCCAAGGCGGTGGGCGAGCCGCCGCTGCTGCTCGCGATTTCGGTGTTCTCCGCCATCACCCATGCGCTCGCGAGCCTCGCGCCAGGGCGGGTGCCGCCGCTGGATGCGCCGGCGACGCCGGAGGCGATTCTGCGGGCGGCGGATGCGATGCGGGAGGATGGCTGATGCAGCGGGGATGGTTCCCGAGATGGAGACCGTCAACGGTTGCGCAGGCCCCTCAAGCGAACGGATTGACGATCGTCAAACCTTCGATACGCCGGCCGGTTTGAAGGTCCTCCGTCAGTAGTGTGTCGCATCCGGCTGCGAGCGCCGATGCGATGATCAGCGAGTCGTAGAAGCTGAAGCCGTGCGTGCGGGCGAGCGAGACGGCGTCGGTGTGGGTAACGACATCGATGGGGCGAACAGGATCGAGTGCTGTTCGCACGTCGGCGACGGCTTCGGCGATATCCTCCCATTCGACGCTGAACTTGCGGCGGAGGACGGCAGCGAACTCGTTCAGAACCTGCACGCTGATTACGCCGCCCGCCAGGACAGCCTGTCGCGCCACCTCGCTCTTGGCGCCGGCGCCTTGGGCATAGATCAGGACATTCGTATCAAGGAACGCGGTCACCGCGCGTTGGCCTCGTCCCGATCGAACGCATATCCCTGGGGCATGGGCCACGCGCGTGCTCGCATTCGTTCGACCGCCAGGGCCCGGCGCTCATCCTTTGCGATGGTGATGCGTTTCGTCGAAGCGGACACGATCTCGAGCTCGTCGCCGGGTTTCAGGCCGAGGTCCTCGACCAATGCCTTGGGCAGTCGGACGGCGAGACTGTTGCCCCACTTGGAGACGTGCATGCTCTACTCCAGGATATCCTGAAACTCCGGATATCCTATACACCGTTCCACACAACGTTCAAGACCGGAAACGGCAGGTGGCAACGGTCGTTTCGCGCAGAGAACGTCGGCGCACCCGCGGCTTCGGAGCCGGTCGATGCCTCGTCGGTCCGAGGCGAATTCTCGCCATGCTCCAATTGGTCGAGGCGCGCAGCCGAGACTGCCGATCAATCCGGCCCATCGGGCCCCATAGCCCTCTGTAGAGCTTGGTAGTTCGCTTTCGCGCGCTGGAACTGCGGGTGCTCGTGCCCGGTTTGCCGACCGAAGGCGTCCAGGATTTCTAGCGCCCGCCGCATCAACGACTCGACTTCCCGGTGCTGATTGGTGTCCTGAATCAGAGTCGCCAGGTTGTTCAAGCGATACGCCACGTTCGGGTGATGCTCGCCGAACACGGCCTCGTCAATTTCCAGCGCCCGCCGAATCATCGCCTCGGCTTCCTCGATGCGGTTAGTGTCCTGCAACAGACTGGACAAGTTGTTCAATCCAATCGCCACCGTGGGGTGATGCTCGCCGAAGGCAGCCACGCTGATCTCCAGCGCCTGTCGCATCAGCGGCTCGGCCTCCGCGATCCTGTTTGTGTCCCGTAGCAGAGTCGCCAAGTTGTTCAGATCCTTTGCCACGACCGGGTGCTGTTCGCCGAACGTGGCTACGTCGATCTCCAACGCCCGCTGCATCAGTGTCTCGGCCTCATCGAGTCGATTCGTGTGCTGTAGCAGGGTCGCCAAGTTGCCATAATCTGTCGCCACTGCAGGGTGATGCTCGCCGAAGGCGGCCGCGTCGATTTCCAGTGCCCGCCGCATCAGCGGTTCGGCTTCCTGGGTGCGGTTTGTATCCAGTAGCAAACCGGCCAAGTTGCTCAGATCTCTCGCCACGGTCGGGTGCTGCTCACCGAACGCAGCTTCGTCGATTTCCAGCGCCCGCCGAATGTGCGGCTCGGCCTCCCCGATGCGGTTTGTGTCATGCAGCAGATTCGCCAAGTTGTTCAAGTCTCTCGCCACGGAGGGGTGTTGCCCGCTGAGCGCAGCTTCGTCGATCTCGAGCGCTCGCCGCATAAGGGACTCGGCCTCTCCGAGTCGGTTGGTATGCTGCAACAAGCCCGCCAAGTCACTCGAGGCAACTGCGACAAGCCTCGAATTGGCGAATTCGAGCGCGTCGGCGAGCGCGGTACGCTGTTGTACCTCGCACTCTTCCCAACGCGCGAGATCCATCAGCACTGCCGCAATCCGCAGTCGCTGCACAATCCGGTCCTCGGCATTGCCCAAGGTATCGAGTGTCTCCCGCAGAAACGCCAGTCTCGTCTCGGAGAACGTGCGCAGCGTCAGCCCTTCCCCCATCTCCGCAAGCCGGTGGGCAAACTTCTCGAACTCGCCGCTTCGGTGCATCTCCCAAGCCGCAATCATCTCCTCGATTTCGGAGAGATAGTCGGGAGCGGGCGGAGTGCTCGCAACGATGCGGGCAATCGACCGGCTCACGCCGTCTCCGGCCAGGGGCGCGGCTTCCACCACGTAACTCGCCGCCTGCTCGGCAACGCCGCGGCGGGCGAAGATCCTGGCCATGTCGAACTTCGCGGCCGCTCGTTCCCCTGCGTCGCCAACCTCACTGAGGTAGTCGAGAGCCCTTTCCGCGTCGACACTACCCTCTTCGAGGAGCTTCTCTCGCAACTGGCGTCGCTTTTCCTCGCGAGCGGCGATGCTCGGATAGAAGAGGCTGAAGAACTCGAGCAGGAACGGCAGACGCCTGCGGGCGCCGCGGGAGAGGTTCATCGCGAGCCAGATGTCGAAGAATCCCTCGCGGATCGTGTACAGGCGCGAACGCTTGTCCCGCGGGTGCCGGGCGGCGCGGAGGTAGTGGGCATCGGTGAGACGCTTGAGCAGCGACGAGGTCTCCTGCTGGCTCATGCGCATGCGCGCGGCAATGCCGGCCGGCGTCTTCTCCTGGTCGCGCATGCTAGCCAGACATTCGAGCAATGCGCGCTGGCCCGGCGGCAAATCGTTCAGGCGGCCCTGATAGAACGGAGAGATCCGGTCGAGCAGCAGGTGGAATTGTTCCTGCACGCTGGTGATCGACTCGTGGGCGATCAACTCGTAGAGCATCATCGTCAGCCGCGGGTTTCCCCCCGTCATTCGATAGAGCGCCTGGAGTCGGGGACGAATGTCATCCAACTCTTTGAGAACGTCCTCGCGATCTTCCCATTCGAGGTTCAGCCGGATGACTTCAACCGTTTCCTCGAAGCTCAGGCTCTCGATGATCTGAATGTCGAAGAAGTCGTAGAACGGCTGTTCCACATCGGTGATTCCGTCGAAGTGCAGCGGTGCCGTACCCACCAGCAGGCAGCCGTTGTCGGCCATGAGAAACTTGCGCAGGGCGGCGACGTCGTTCCTGTCGCGGATTTGCCGGGTCAGGATCTCGCCCAGGTTTTCGAGCATGACGAGCAGCGTCCGGCCGCGCCTGCGATTCTCTTCGCGGATTGCGGGCACCACCATGTCGGCGACCCGGGCGTCGTCTTCCTCGGTCTGCACTGCGGCGTACAGATCCGTCCACAGCGGTTCGTCTTCGAGGACTTCCCTCAATATCCCGCATATGCCGATCAGGAAGTCGGCGAAGGACAGCGTGCGGTTCGATTCCTCCGGGAACCGGACAACCACGACACGTGCACCGAGCGCTTCGTCCGATTGAACCGCGTCTTCGATGCACGAGAGCAGGTGGGTCTTGCCGATGCCGCGCGGACCGATGAACAGCAGGTGGCTCTTCGACCTCCTGCCCGCCGAGCCACGCAAGGATTCGATGGCGTTGTCGAGCAGGTGTTCGCGCGCGACGCTGGTGTGGCGCAGCCGCTCGGGGCTGGTCACGCCGGATCGGTACAGGCCGATGTTCGAGCGGTGGAATGGTTCAGGCATGGTACTTCCTCCACCACGATTTCAGCACGCCGCTGGCGAAGTCGTAGACCCCCTCCTCGACCTCGACGATGTAGAAATCGTTTTCCAGGTCGAGCAGCAAGCGGTTGAACAACTGCCTGCGTTCATGCGCCGCGAGCGCGATACCGAGATCGGCCAGTGCTCGTTCCGTCTCCTGCAGCAGGGTTGCGCGCCTCAACCCCGACCCGCTCATGCTGACTTGTCCGAGCAACGCATGGGCGATCGAATGTTTCGGATTCGCATAGTACCGCCCGATTCTCGAATGGAAGTGCTGCAATCCGGTGCGGGCGGCGGAGCCGAGGATCATCGCGTCGAAGACGGCATCGACATCCGACGGGACTATTCTGCGCCGCTCGCGCTTCCACAACCGGTAGAGATCCTGGGTCGCCATCTGCATGAAGAGCGGAATGGGGCAGCCTAGTTGGGAAATGAACCGTTGCGGAACATCGTCGTCGAAGGGGACGTTCCGCCCGCTCAGCATCTCCGTCACGAACGTCTCGACGTCGCGAGCGGTGAGCGGAGGCAGGGAAACGTCCTCGAGATCGTTGATGAGATCCACCATTCCGAGGGCGTCGAGCGTTCCGGCCAGATTGACCGAGCCGCCGACCAGCCAGCGGATGGAATCCCTGGACGGTGCCGGATTCTGTCGCTGGGTACGGAGCCAGGCGAGGAACTCGCGCAGCAACCCTCCGTCTTCGCGGGACAGGTTGAGCAGCATGTCGGGGAATTCGTCGATGATGAACAGGATCGGGACGCCGGATTTGCGAGCCTGGGCGAGAAACGTGTCGCCGTGCTGGCGCCAGTTCGTGCGCCAGTCGGGATCGCTCCGGCGCAGCGCAATCTTGAAGCCGCCGGCGCCGATCTGTTCGACCTTTCCGAGCACGCCACTGACGAGTCCCCAACCTGCGGCGAGCTTGTCGCGCACGAAAGCCGGATGCGCGTCATGGAATCCATCGAGCAGCACCTGGAAGAAGTCCGCCGGATGGGTCAGGTCCTGAACGTTGATCGACACGACCGAGAACCCGTTCTCGGGATGATCGCGCAAATGATCCATGACACTGGTCTTGCCGGTGCGGCGCGGTGCCGTGAGCACCACGTGCCCGTTGCGCAGCGTTTGCCAAAGCTCCACCACGAACGCTGCGCGGAATCGCAGATCGACCGGGTCGACGGGGGCGCCGGTGTAGAACTCAGGGGTGTTTTCCATTTCCATGGCGATTTGGTTGTAAAGCAGATATGTCGTAGAAATAACTATACGACGATTTTGATGTATGTCAAATACGTCGTGGAGATGCAGAGAGGTCATGTGTCGAGCCGTGCCGCCGCGGGTTGCCTTCGAGCGCGACACTTCTGCCGGCGTGAGCGGGCTTCCACGAAGAGCAGTGAAGTGGCGGCCTGGACAGGGCCACCGTCCTGGCTCGTCGCCGCCACGTTGAGGCAGTATCCCGAGGAGGAGCGGCTCGACTCGGATGCCTCGCTTCAGTGGACGAGAGGGAGTCTCGATTGGACATCTATCACGTGTGGTGCAACCTCAAGCAGGGCGTCGGGGACACCGAGTTCAGTGACGCCGCCACGGCGTACTTCGAGCACCTGAAGTCGGAAGATCGGCTGAGCGGTTATCGGATCACCCGTCGCAAGCTCGGGCTCGGGCCCGAGTACCTGCCGGAGTTCCACGTCATGCTGGAGTTCGACGGACTGGCCCAGCTCGACCGGGCATTCGGCTCGGCGGCCGCGCGGAGCGGTCCCGTCGAGTCGTTTCACCACAGCGTCAATTCACGTGTGCGGGACGTGGTCTTCGCCCTGTATCGGGACTTTCCCGACGAGCAGCGCGTACGCGGCGAAGAGAAGTTCTAGCCCCGGGCCACGTCACCTCACCAGGGCCGGAATGTCCGAGACCGGCAGCACCGAGATCCGGTCGTCGAGCGGGTACGCCTCCTTCCCGGGGTACACCACCCAGAGGTGCTCCAGCTCCAGGTCGTTCAGGGCCACCCGCATGGAGCGCGTGGTGCCGGGCGCGTCGGCGAGCTTGCATTCGAAGCCGTAGCGCTTGCCGCCTCGCATGACGAGCAGGTCAAGCTCGGCGCCGCCGTGCGTGGCCCAGAAGTACACGTCGCCGGTACGGAACGCGCCCGCAAGCTGCTCCACCACGAACCCTTCGAACGAGGCGCCGACCTTGGGGTGGCCGGCGAGTGCATCGCCGGTCTCCAGAGTCAGGAGCGTGTGCAGCAGTCCGGTATCGCGCACGTAGATCCTGGGCGACTTCACCTGACGCTTGCGCACATTCGTGAACCACGCAGGGAGCGCCCGCACCATGAACGCGCCGGTGAGAATGTCGAGATATCGTCGCGCGGTGCCTTCGCTCGAACCGAGCGCGCGGGCGAACTCGGCCGCGTTCCACACCTGTCCGTGATAGTGGGCGAGCATCGTCCAGAACCGGCGAAGGGTCTCGGCGGGGACGGTGATGCCGAGCTGGGGGATGTCGCGCTCCAGGAACGTCCGCACGAAGCTGCGCCTCCACACTGCGGACGCGCGCTCGTGGGGGGCGAGATACGCGCGAGGGAAGCCGCCGCGGAGCCAGAGGGTGCGCCACGATTCGGGACCGGTCTCCGTCAGGTCGAACCCCGCGAGATCGACGAGACCCACGCGACCGGCGAGTGACTCCGAGACCCCCCCGGACGAGCGCCGGCGATGCGCTGCCGAGCACGAGAAACCGCGCCGGATTGTCGGGCCGGTCGACGAGCACGCGAAGCGTCTCGAAGAGCGCCGGCTCGCGCTGTATCTCGTCGATGACCACGAGACCGGACAGGCCTGCCAATGCCTGCTCCGGTGCCTGCAGCCGCCGCCGATCCACCGCACTCTCCAGATCGAAGATCGTGCTTCCTCCCGGAACGGCAGCCGCGATCGCACGCGCGAGCGTGGTCTTTCCGCACTGGCGCGGTCCGGTCAGGGCCACCGCGGGATGGACGGAAAACGCTTCGTGGATGCGGGCGTGGGCAAGGGGGCGATCGATGGCCATGTGGCATCATATTCCTGGAAAATCCGCAATTCAATTGCGGATTTTCCAGGAATATTCTGGGCATGGATTCTGGATCGACTCTCGTCGCGCAATGCTTCCGTTCGCGAATCGGAGGAGGCGGTGGCACCGCGAGCGATTGCTGTTCCGATGAAGCGGGCGGAAGGTCTCGAAGACGGGTCCTTTCGGCGGCCCTTCAATGCACTTCGAGCAGGGCTGCGAGCTCGGACGTGCGAAGGAGCAGCATGAGCGGCTCGCGCTCGGAGAAGGGACGGAACCCGAACCGTGCGTAGAAGGACTTCGCGCGCTCGTCGATGGCCTGCACGACGATCGCGCGCGCGCCAATCAGATCGGACGCGGCGAGCGCCCGCCGGGCCGAGTCGACGAGCAGGTCCGAGCCGAGGCGCCGGCCCTGGTAGTCGGTGTCGACCGCGAGCTGTCCGAGCAGGATGACCGGAATCGGCTCGGGCATGTTGCGCCCGATCCGGGAGGAGACGCGCCGTCGCTCGACGGCGCTGGCGGCGAGGCTGTAGAACCCGGCGACGCGGGCGCCGTCGCAGGCGACGTAGGTCCGCGCGCCGCCCTTCGCTTCGTTCAGCCGCGCCTTGCCCTGCAGCCAGGCGTCGAGGGCGGGAACGCCGGAGGAGAAGCGCGAGACTTCGTGGTGCGGGGCGAGCGGTGCCGGGGCGCTCAGCGCTCCCACTGGGGCGTGCGTGCGAATCGCGCCTTCACGGCGGGATCGGTCTCCACGGGCGCGTCGAGCGCGGCGGCGAAGGCGTCCCACGCCTCGTCGTCGAGGGCGATGATGGGGCGCTCGTTCAGGGTCTCGATGGCCGCGGCTTCGCTCGAACGGAGCACGAACTCGGTGCGCGTGACACCGCGGATGGCGGCCGCGCGGTCGATGAACGCGAGGCGCTCGCTGGACATGCGGAAGTTGACCTGGGCCATGGACGCATCCTCCTAGTGTGGCGGAAGTGTATAGCATTCGTATAGCAGATGGGCAAGCGGCGGCCTTCGTCGAGATCGGCCTGGCGGACCCGCTTGCGGATGGTCCGGCCCGAGCACTCGAACTCGCGGGCGAGCTCGCGAATCTCGCGCCCCGAGTGGACCAGCTCTACCATCCGGCGGCGAAATTCGGGCGGATACGGCAGATGTGTTCGTGGCAGCGTGGAAATCTCCTCCCCGATGGGTTCGGTATCCACGAAAACGGGTCAACTCCAGCTCGACCGGGCATTCGGCTCGGCGGCCGCGCGAAGCGGCCCCGTCGAGTCGTTTCACCACAGCGTGAATTCACGCGTGCGGGACGTGGTCTTCGCCCTGTATCGGGACTTTCCCGACGAGCAGCGCGTACGCGGGGGAGAGAAGTTCTAGCGAACATGGCTCACCCGGTCGCGACTCCGAAGGCGTCCGGGTGTCGGAAGCGGCGGGGGTCCAGCGGCTCGTCGGTTGACTGCACCGGTCCGGCCGAGATCCGTGTCGACGTTGCAGAGCATGATGGATCAAGGGCACATTTCAGTGGTTGTCCCGTTTGATCCCATGGTCCGCACGCGGACCGGATGCCGGGTCGATGCGCACGGAGGGTTGAACCGGTGCGGACGTGGTCGGTGGTCGCGGCGATGGTCGCCTCGCACGGGCGCTGCGCGCTCGTGACGGGGGCGGGGGGCCGCGGCGCGGCGCCGCGCGAGCCGGGGGCGCGCATGGTCATCGCTCCCGACGGCGGCTTCCGCGGAACCATCGGCGGCGGCGAGCTGGAG
>MKWU01004000.1_pt1 | contig 18167 bp, 27 predicted proteins | sample 809101 | NCBI WGS metagenome assembly MKWU01 (sample SAMN05860141, study PRJNA318959) | sponge metagenome | host: Aplysina aerophoba | place: Slovenia: Piran, Adriatic Sea, Gulf of Piran | collected 2013-05-07
TGGCACCGGTGTCCATGCGGCGTCGGGCTTGGGCTCGCTGGCCGACGAGCCGCAGGCGCCCGCATACTCCTATCCCGATCCGCTGGCGGGGCTCCGAGCCGCGGCTGTGGCTCTTGACCAGTTCGCCAGGTCCGCACCGGCTCACCCACGTGTGTCACTGGCGGGCGCAGTGGCGCCGCTCGCAGGCCGAGCCGCCTGCAGCCGCGCCGGAAGCGTCCCGACTCCCGCCGCGGGGTCCGGTGGTGATCGGCATGGCTGAACGGGTTCGACTGGTGTTCGGCCATGACGGCGTGGCCACCATCACGTTGTGCCACCCACCGCTCAACATCTACGACCTCGAGATGCGCGACGGGCTCATCGAGGCAATCACGGCGATACGCGACATGCCCGATGTGCGTTGTGTGGTGCTCGCGGCGGAAGGCAAGCACTTCAGCGCCGGTGCAGACCTGTCGGAGTTCGGCACGGCCGATTCGATCTTCGACGCGCGGCGCATTCGCTGGGATCGGGATCCGTGGCTGCCGCTCGTCAACCTAGGTGTGCCGACGCTGTGTGCTCTGCACGGCTACGCCCTCGGCTCGGGCCTGGAAATGTCGCTGCTGTGCGACCTCCGCATCGCCAGCACCGATGCGGTCTTGGGACTGCCCGAGACCAAGCTGGGCATGCTCCCCGCGGCGGGCGGCACCCAGAGCCTCACCGCGGCCATCGGACCGGTCGCCGCGCTGTCGATGGTGCTCAGCGGACGCAACGTCGATGCAGCGGAGGCGCAACGGCTGGGCATCGTGTGCGAGGTCGTCCACACAGACGAGCTGGACAGCCGCACTGCCGAACTAGCCGGCCAGCTCGCCCGCCTCGACCCGGCGGTCGCCCGGGCGCTGCGCCGCTGCCTGCGTGCCGCAAACGATCTGCCGCTCACCGAAGGCCTGGCTGTAGAGCAACGCTGCGCCCAACTCATTGCCACCGCCTCCGAGGCTCAGCCACAGACGCCATAGCTGCGGAGGCGGCCGGAGACTCTGCGACGTTGCGACCGGTTCCCGAGCGGATGCACCGTGATGCGTCGATGACGTCGGCGAGAAATGCGGTGCGGTGCGCATCTCTCGCCTGCTGGATCGCTGGAGCAGAGGGTCCTGCCGCCTCCGCAGCGGGCGCGCCTTCCGGTGCAGACTCTCAGCGGGAGACGATGCAGAATTCGGAGCCTTCGGGGTCGGCCATGACCGTGGCACGAAAGCCGAGATGACCGTCGGGATCAGTCTCGGGGCTGGCCGGCACCAGCACGCTCGCGCCCAGTGCCACAAGGCGCGCAACCTCGCCGTCCATGTCACCGGTGAACAGGTCCAGATGTGCCCGCAGCTTTGCTGTCTTGGCCTCGGGCACTCGCTGGATGGTCAGGTGGTTGAGCATGCGACTGCTCCCGCCGCCGTCGGACAGCGTGATGTACGGGCGGCCGTCGCCGACTCGTCGCGCGAAACCGAGCGCTGCTTGCCAGAAGTCGGCGATGCGCTCGGGGTCGGCGCAGTCGATCGTCACGCCCACCGCCCGCAGCTGCGGGCCGGCCTCCGCAGCGCCGCCAGCTGCGCTTGCCGTTACCTCAGGGGCCGATTCGCTCATGTCAGCGGAACCTACTGCACTCGCTCGGTGCCCTCAGCGGCGGGCAACCCAGGATCGCAGACGAAGCGGATGGCCGGAATCTCGATGTCCTCAAGGGACACCGAGCAGCTCACGACCCAATAGGGATCGAGCAGCGACTGCCCCCAAGCGCCGGCGTCGAACGCGTCGATTCGCGCGGCGAGCCGCTCGACCCGCGACGGATCGTGATGGGTCTCGACCTGTACGAGTCGGAGCCCCAAGGGCGTGTGTGCCAGGTTCATCGAGCCGACGTGTTGGAGGTCGCCGACCGACAGCGGATCAGGGTCGAGTGCACTCAGCACGAGCATCGGCCCCGCGCCGTTGCGAGCCGCTGTGACGCTGTCGGCTTCGCCGGTCTGGGCGACGGCCAGATCGACACCGTTGTAGTGGCGGCGCATCGCGACCTCGGCTCGCCGCGCGGGAAAGCCCAGCTGTGACCGCAGGCCGGCGACAGCGTCGTCGGTGGAAGCAGCTGCGCCCACGCAGAACGTCCGGGCACGTGCACCGCTGCGACACACGATGCGGACGAACGCTGCGCTGAACGCTCCCCACGGGCTCTCGGACACGTCCCATGCCTCCAGCGACATGGCTGGCGGCACGATGGGATGCAGCCCCGGCGGCAGCACGGCTTCACGCGCCGGGCGCCGCAACTCGGCGACCAACGACAGGCTGGTCACCCCGGCGAGCCGGACCGGCTCGGAGCTGAATGCTGAGATCTGCGGTGCATCCGCGGCCAGCTCGTCGACTGAAGCGGTCCCTGAGATCATCGGCTCGACCCCGCTGTCGCCGTCGACGGCTCGGCCGCGCCGGTTGGGCCGACATCGGGCACGGTGGTCGGCGCCTCCACTCGGGCTGCCCGCTCGGCCGGAGTCTGGAACTGCGGGATCACCTCGGTGGCGAACAGTCGCAGGCTGTCGAGGACCTGCTCCTGGGGGATCATCTCCATGGCGTTGAGCAAGAAATTGATGCCGCTGACCCCGACGTCCTCCCACTTGCGGATCGTCCGCACGAGATGGTCGGGATCGCCGATGCCGACGCCTTCGGGCAGACCTTTGGCCACGCTCGGGTCGTCGGCCGCCGCGTTGCCATTCGGGGCGCCGCGGCTGCGCAACGCTGCGCCTGCGTTGCCGAGCGTCTGGTACGCCCGCGTCGGGTACGCCTCGCGGGTGAAGTACAGGTGCGCGTTCGACATGGAGAATGCGCCCACCATCGGCAGGCCCAGCGCCGCTGCCTGGCGGTAGTCCTCGTGGCAGTACAAGAAGTTGAGCGTGTGGACCTGGTCGTTCACGAAGCTGCCGACCGGATCGCAATCGGCAATCCGGCGGTGGTACTCGGCGGTGCGCCGTTCCTGCTCGGCGAACGGCGCGGCGCTCACGCCCAGGCAGCCCAGTCCTCGCTCGGCAGCGTCCAGCTCGGTGCCGGGCGTGGTGACCGTCACCCACATCGGCGGGTGCGGCTCCTGGAAGGGCTTGGGGATGACGTTGCGTGCCGGCATCTCGAAGCGGGCACCCTCCCAGCCGAAGTCGTCTTGGGTCCACATCTGGGGGATCACCCGCACGAACTCGTCCCACGTCTTCTTGGTGTCGTCGGGGTCGGCGCAGAACCCGCCGAGCTCGGTCCACGTGCTCGACCGAGCCGTGCCCAGTTCCAGGCGACCGCCCGAGATGATGTCGAGTGCGGCGGCCCGCTCGGCCACCCGGATCGGGTTGTTCATCTCGGGCACGCACACCACCGCGCCGTGACCCACCCGGATGCGCTGGGTCTGCGCAGCAACCGCCGTCAGGAATACCTCGGGAGCGGGACAGTGCGAATATTCCTCCAAGAAGTGGTGCTCCACCGCCCAGACGTGGTCGAACCCCAGCTCATCGGCCACCCGGCACTGTTCGAGCGCGTTGTGGTACGTCAGCCACTCATTGGCCCGGCTGAACGGCCGCGGCACCGACAACTCGTAGAAGATCCCGAACTTCATTGCGCTGTTCTAGCCCAGCAGCGTCAACCGTCGTCGGGCAGGCGCTGCTTCAGTCCATTCCTCGGTTTGCTGATCCTGCGACTCTGTGTCCGCGAAATGGCACATCTCGATGTGATCAAGAGGCTTGAAGGACAGATAACCATCTGATTGTGAGGGTTGACCTACTCATAGCAATCAGATTGAGACCAACGCGGTGGTTGAGGTTGCGATGTCGATGCGAGACGAGGCAGCCAACAGGGTCTGCCCCAAGTTGCGGGGCTATCGGTAGGCCTTGTCTCGCTTGGCCACCGTCACTACCAGCACGCGCAGAGATTCGTCCTGGAGATCGCATATCACCCGGTAGTCGCCCACGCGGTAGCGCCACAGCTTGCCCAGGTGCCCGGTGAGCATGCGGCCGGTACGTCGCGGGTCTCCTGATCCGACACGTCCGTCCATGTAGTCCATGATCCGACGCGCCGCAGTCCTGTCGAGCTTGCGCAGCTGACCTTTGGCCGTGTCGGTGTACTCAACCGTCCAGGCCAAGTGACGTCCTTACGGCATCGGCCGTATGAGTCCGCTCGTGGCCCTTGCGAAGACGTTCGAGAACGTCTGCCGCCAAGTAGTAGTCCTCGATGTCTTCGAGGCCGTGATCAATGATCTCGCGAAGGTAGAAAGCCTTCGTTCGTCCGGTGAGCGACGCCAAGCGATTGAGCCGTTGCTCGACCTGAGGTTCAAGCCGGATGGACGTCGGCATGTCGGGCACCTCCGATCACTACAGCGAGTGACTACCTGTATTCAACATATCGTACTTGCGTCAGGTCAGGGGGCGAGAGCGGTGATGGGGGCCACGGCGATGCCGTCGGGGCGTTCGTAGGCGTAGCCGGTGGCGGTGATCACGGCGAGCCGGGCGAGGGGTCCGGTGCGGGACTGGTCGATCCTGTCTCGGAGTCGCAACAGGTTCTTGGCGGCGTGGTCGATGGCCTGCGCGCCGCCGAGCTTGATCTCGAGTGCAGCCCAGCGTCCGTCGGAGTGCTCGACGATGGCGTCGGCTTCGAGGTGGTGGCTGTCGCGGTAGTGCGACAGGCTGCAGCGGTTGGCTTGCGCGTACACCAGCAGGTCGCGCAGCACCAGCGATTCGAAGAACCGCCCGGCGAAGGCGAGATCGGCCAGCAGATGGTCAGTGCCGATGCCGAGCGCTACGGCGGTGAGCGAGGGATCGCACAGCATGAGCTTGGGCGAGCGGCGCGCTTGTGCCCGCGAGGCGATGTGGGGCCGCCATGCAGGTATCTCCTCGGTCACGAACAGGCGGGCGAGCGCGGCTAGGTAACCGGCCACGGTGCGACGCTCGACCGGCGGCTCGCCAGGCGCCGCGGTGTCGGCAGCGAGCACTGTGTGGCGGACCTCGGTGGCCACGTTGCGGGCGACCGAATTCAGCAGCCGGCCGACGCGCAGCGGGTCGCGCTGAACCCCGTCCACACGCGACACGTCGGTGCGGCTGATCTCGCCCAGATAGGCGCTGTGCGCCCGAACAGCGAGGTCGAGGTTTGCGTCGAGCATCTGCGGCCAGCCGCCCCGACACCCCAGCGCGAGCACGTCGGCGAGTTCATGCCCGGCGTCGGCGGCGCTGCACGGCTCGCCTTGCAGCAGCCCGTGCAGCGACACTGCGCCGCTTGAGTCGCCGCTTTCGTGCAGGCTCATCGGGCGCATCCGTACCCGCATCACCCGACCCGCCCCCGAATGGCGGGTGACGTCATCTGGCGGGTCGGCCGAACCGGTCAGGATGAACTGGCCGGGCCGGCCCCGCGCATCGCATGCTCTCCGCATCGCATTCCAGATCCCCGGGGCGAGCTGCCACTCATCCACCAGACGCGGCGTCGGCCCGTCGAGCAGCGCCGCTGCGCTCATCCCTGCCGCGAGCGACGAGTCGACGCTCTCATCGACGAACACGGCGCTGCCGGCGAACCGCCGGCCTGTCCACGTCTTGCCGCACGCACGCGGCCCCTCCACCACTGCAGCAGGCATCACCCGCAGCGCCGTGCGCAGTTCCTCGTCCACCACACGAGGCCGGTAACCGTCCGGTGCCAAGTCGACGGCATCCCCGACAACGCTCATACGCGCCTCCGAACTGCCATACCTCGATGATATGCCAACAAAGTGGCAGTTCATAAGCCAATAAAGTGGCAGGTAGCACGCCGATGAAGCCCAAAGACTCGCAGTGCAGCGTAAGTATTCCTCAAGCAAGTGGCGTTACACGGCCCAGACGTGGTCGAACCCCACCTCGTCGGCCACCCGGCACTGTTCGAGCGCGTTGTGGTACGTCAGCCACTCGTTGGCCCGGCTGAACGGCCGCGGCACCGACAACTCGTAGAAGATGCCGAACTTCATTGCGCTGCTTTAGCCCAGCACCGCCGGTCCCGGAAAATGGTTCGGGCTGGCAAGGTCCGTCTCCGTACTCTCGCCCGATGCCCCGTGGAACGGAACGTCATCCCGACAAGGACGTCAACGCGGCGCTTGAGGCGATGAGCGAGGCGGGTTGGCGGATCGAGCGCTCCCGAAGCCGCTCGGCGCACGCTTGGGGAAAGGCGTTCTGCCCGTACTTCGAGCAGCGTGCGCACTTGGATTGCGCCGTGTCGGTGTCTGGCACGCCTCGAAGCAGTGGCAACGAGGCGCGTAGACTTCAAGGGCGCATCCGGCGGTGCCAGAGAATCGGCGAGGAGCCATGACTCAGCAACCTTCGACGGAACGCAACCCCGTCCATCACTTCGTGCTGGTCACCGACGGGCTTGACCTGCTCGACGACGACAATCTCGAAACGCTCTACGAGGCGGGTTGCACCGATGCCAGCATCGGCCACCGCACTGTCGAATTCGACCGCGAAGCCCCGACTCGCTGGGATGCCATCCAGCAGGCAATTCGAGACGTGAGCGCGGTCTCAGGATTGCGGGTTGTCGATGTCCGCGACGGCATGGACGCCATACCCGCTGCGCCGACAGATCACGCGCTTGCGTAACACTCACGGCCGGTTGCGCTCCCGACGGAGGGCATGACATGGCACAGGTCGTAGTCGCCAGGGAGGACTGCGGCAGCGGGAACTGGCTGGCCGAAGGCGGCATTGACGTCCTACGGTCCCGGCGGCGGGCACGCTTTCCGTGCGGCTGGTTCCACATCGAATGGGGCGACTACGTGGATGTGGCCGTCTCTAGGCCGACGCGCAAGATCTCGAAGCGATCCTGAGCGACCTGAACCCAGACCAGTGAGACGCGAGTTGTCGCCGCCGGACAGCACCGTGAGCGTGCTCACGTCAGCGATGCCACGAAAATCAAGCCACTGGCCCCGATCAGTGGCGGTATCGTCGTCGTCAGCGTGGCCGGATGATGGCCGTACACTGTCGAGCACGGTGGAGCGGAACGGGAGCAGGCGTTATGGCAGACACGGTGAACCGGGTGCGCAGCGCACGCCTTGAGGTGCGCATGACGCCCGACGAGCGTCGGCTCATCGACGACGCAGTGGCCGCCACGGGTGTGCTGCTGAGCGATTTCGTGTTGAGCAGCCTGCGCATCGCGGCACATGACGCGCTGGCGGACCGGACTGAGTTCGCGCTCGATGACGACGGTCGTCGTGCGTGGGACGAGCTGAACCGGCGGCCCGCCCGCGAGCTTGTCGGCCTGCGGTCGCTCATGTCCCGCCCGTCGCCGTTCGTCGAAGAGTGACGACCGGGTACCGGTCGCCTCGCCTGCTGGAATCTGCGGACGACGTCTCGGGCTTCGTCTGCCGATCCGCTGCGCAGACGCGCTGGCTTCGGCGTTTCGCCCGTCAGGCCCATGCGACCGGCACGACACGGGTGTTCGTGGTCACGCCCGCCGACAGCGCCGAAGTGGTCGCCTACTACGCCTGGTGCATGGCGAGCATTTCCCCCAGCGACGCGCCCGACCGGCTGCGCGTTGGCGCCGGCAAGTATCCGCAGCCGGTCGCCTTGCTCGCGCGGCTCGGCGTGTCGACCAGCCACGAGGGGCAAGGACTGGGGGCAGGACTCTTGGCAGACGTCATGCGGCGAGCGTCAGCTGCGGGACGAACTATCGGTTGCTGGGGCCTGCTGATTCACGCCGAATCCGACGACGCCCGAGCCTTCTACCTGCATCTGATCCCGGAGTTCGAGCACTCCCCGACTGACCCCCTGCATCTGCTCCTGATGATGAAAGACATCCGCCGCACGGGCTCTGCGTCGGGGTAGATGGCGATCAGGTGGAGGTCGCCACCTGTGGCACGCACGAACGACCGCAACGCCGACCGCAGCGCTCTTGACTGCTCTCACCGCCACGCCGCCGAGCTCGCGAGACAGCCTGCGTGGATGCCCGCTTCCAGGCGCGTGCGGGTGCTCATGAGTGGTATCGCAATATTATGATCTCATGACAAGACAGACGACGGTCCGGCTGCCGGACGATCTGGCGCAGGAGGCTGAGGTTGTCGCCCGGGTCCAGGGTTCGAGCATGAATCAGCTCATTGTCGACTCGTTGCGCGCCGAGATCGGGCGGGTACGCGCAGACGACGACTTCACGTCCACGGCGAAACGTCTGCTTGAGAGAGATCGCGAGCTGCTTGAGCGGCTCGCACGGTGACCCGGTATCTGAGCATCGCTGAGTACTTCTGGCTCGCCGAGCAGGTCACATTCGCCTGAGCAAAGGGGCTGCGCGGGGTCATGGAGCGCGAGATGGGCGCTGAGCCCGAGGACGAGGACCTGAGCCGTTTGATCACCTCGGGTGTGCTTCGGGCGGGACACCGAGATGCCGCGGACGTGCTCGACGAGCCTCCCTGGCAGATCCCGACCAGCCTCGCCGATGCGTTGGCCGCCGAAAGAGAGGATCGTGTGTGAGGTACTGGGAACACCTCGGCGCTGGTGCCGCTCTTGGTTGCTGTAGCGACCTCTGAGGTGGTGCGGTCGTGGCTGGGCGAGGACAGTGTCATCGCAACATGGGCATAGACGCGTGTCGAGATCGCAAGCGCCACCGAGCGGCGAACGCGTGAGGGCGATCTCTCGCGGGACCAGCGCCGCGCCGTCATGAGCCGCTTGGACGCATTCAGCGCTACATGGCACGAAGTGGTCGAGGTGCTGGCCGTGCGGTCGCGTGCGACCTCGGTGCTGGCACGGCATCCGCTTCGCGCTGGCGACGCCGCCCAGATCGGCGCCGCATTGCACGTTCAAGACCAACTCGGCGCTCCGCTGCAGTTCGTGAGCCTCGATCAACGCCTCACCGAAGCAGCCGAACGCGAAGGACTCACCCTCGTCTCCGCGTGACCGGCCAACGGGGGAAATGCCACAGGGGGGAGGCACCTGATTTGGGTCCGTGTGGCGTAGATCCGATAGCTAGTCCAGTCGCGACCGCGCACACTTCCTGCTCGTTGGAGCGTCAGTCGTGCGCAAGGTGGTGTCTCATGGCTCGGCGGACTCCGGCACGGCGCTGCGGATCGGTGAGTTGTTCCTGCGGTGATGTGCCTGACTCATCCGGGGACCGGACCCAATCGTGGAACGCCGCTGTGGATGCGTCTCGCTCGGCACCGCGCTGGATCGCCCGAGTCACCCACTCTTCTTCCAGCTCGGCTTCTTCGAAGACTGGCGCGGTGGCTTCGGCGAGTCGATGAGTAGGCACGAGAAACCGTGTGAGGTACCAGATAAAGCGCTGCTGCAGCAGGTGGATGCCGTATGGCGACAGACAGGCGATGCGCTTTGCGGGCAGCAAGGACGCCGATTCCACAAGTCCCATTTGCTCGAAACGGCCTAGCTGTCCGAACCGATGAGTCGCAGGCCCGGCAGACCGTCTGGAGCGGTGAACACCTCCACATCGGAGCGGTACCGAGCGCGCCAGTCGGGTTCGAACTCGTCCAGGACCCGCTCAGGGTCGCCAGGCTGCTCGCGGGCCAGTGCGAGAACGAGATCGAACCGCTCAGACGCCATCAAGTCGAGTCCGTTGAGCGGCGCATCGGGGTGCAATGGCGTTTCGAGCCATCCTGCGACATCAGCGATGATGTAGCGCTCCGCTGCTATCTCACAGAGCGCGGCGATCCGGGCGACGCGCTGACGGTTGTCGCCGGTGGCTGACTCGCCTTGCCGCCACTTGCGCACGGCAGGGACCGACACTCCGGCGATCTTGGCGATATCCCGCCACGAGAAGCCCAGCGTGCTCAGCCGGTCCAACAGCGTCGGCAGGTGTTCCCGAGCGTGACGCACCGTCAGCGAGCGCAGTTCCTCGTCGAGGCTGTCCGAATGCAGCTGCCCGATGGACTCGTGAATGTCCCGAGAATCGTGGACCAACGACTCGCTGCGGTTGCGCAAATGGCCGATGTCGTCCACGACATCCTGAATTGTTCTGGTCCGTTCCAAGCGGGGCGGGGCATGGCCGACCGACGCGCCCGTGGGTGCGTAATCGATGCGGCGGATTGTGCTCATGTCGGGTCCTTCGTGTGCTGATCGAACACTTCTGCGCGGAGTCTGTCGGTGACGGCAATCTTGAAGAAGTGGCTCGCCGCCTGATGTACTTGATCGCAAAGCTCGAGGATGCGGTCCACCGCAAACTCAGGGATCTCATCGTCGCCACTCCAGAACGCATCGGAGTCGAGCAGGAAATACGGCCCGGCGGGTGCCACCGACTTGCGACGGGTCGGTCCCTGCGGGTCCACGGCGTAGCCCTCCTGAGGCCCGTAGCGGACAGTCAACGCGCAAGAAGCTTCTGTCTGATACTGGATGAGGCCCTGCCAGGTCGTCGGATTCATCCCATCTGGCCTCAGGTCCGCGGCGGCCGCTGCCAGCAGGCGCGGGTTGATGTAACCGTCCCAGTCGTCGGGCCCACCGCCGGCACCGGGCACCCGAATCTCGTCGATGTACCGCAGGCCGATCCGCAGCAGGCCGTCAGGCGCACAGATGCGCTCCAGTGCCTCGGTGACCTGCTTCGCCAGCGGTCGAAAGTGCTCGACCCACCCCCCGTAGACGGTGGTCTCCAAGACCAGTGCGTCGCGCCTCACCACCAACGCGGTCGCCTGGTCACGGGCACAGAACCTCGGCGACGAGCGCTGCTCCACCTGCGGCGGCATCGCAGCATCGGTGGGCACACCGATCTGGCGTTCAACCTGCGGCGCCATGACCGGCAGGCTGTCGCGCACAGCCTCCTTCATCGCCGCCACGGCAGCATCGGTCAGGCCACCCGCAATTTCGGGGTACCGAATCTCCAGCACGGTCAAGACGAGCGGCGGGTTCCGGAACGGCGGCGTGCTACCGGCGCGACGGTCTGCGATAACCAAAAGTGTAACCAAGTGTGTTACACATCCGCGCCGCGAGCACCTGCAAGGAAGGCTGGCCTGATCCCACCGAGCCCAGCAGCCACAAGCTCGCGGATGCGGGAAGGCCCAGATGGCGACGACGCCAAGGGCGAGCACGGCGCTTGCTGGCCCGCCGTACTTGGGATGAGCTGATCTGGCGGCCGGCGTGACGGGTGATGCCCTCCCGGCCGATCAGCTGGTGGCTGATGTCGGAGCGGCCGGCTCGGCCGGCTCGTTGCCGACGAGGAGATGGACGGGTTCTGCGTCGGGATAGGTGGCGATCAGGTGGAGGTCGCCGCCTGTGGCTCGGACGAACGAACGCAGTGTCGACAGGAGCATGTTGCTGCGGTGTTCGAGTCGGGAGACCTCCGATTGGTCCATGTGCAGCTGCTCAGCAATGTGCTGCTGTGTCAGAGTGCGGGCCTTGCGCACCTGCGCCAGCGTGGCCTGGTGCTGGTCGATCTGGTCTCGTAGCGCCTCGTAGCGCGCTCGGGCTTTGGGGTTGCTCCGGATTCGTTCGAGCACCGGCCCCAGCGAGAGGTCCCGTTCCCATGCGTCCGGCTGCACATCATCCAGGCCCGCCGTGTCCACGGGAAGCTGTTGCAGTTGTTCGCTGTCGTTCATTGTGCCCTTCCTGAACCACCTCATGGCACTCAGGATCGCCGAGGTTCCTGCCATGGCGCTCCAGCGCTGCCAGCAACGCGGTGATCTCCGCGGCGACCTCCCACCAGTCTGTGCCTCCTGCGAGGGAGCCGTCGGTCAGGCTGGTGAGCCATGCCTCGAAAAGCGGATGGAGCGCAATCTCCACACAATGCACTTTAGCACATATGCAGTACAACCCATATCCGCTGCGAACGGCGCTTCCCCTGTCGGCAGTCTGACGCGGTGCGGGTGTTGACGGCATCGCGCGACACGAGGCGCGACCTGTCGGCTGAGTCGGCGCATTACCGCATCCTGTCGCAGACGGTCTTCGGCATGAAGAGCTGCCACAGTTGACCGTTGTCGCCGTAGCGAAGTGCGCTGCAGGTGCAGATTGGTGCGTCGAGCGCGTCGAGTTCGTGCTGGGTTTCGCGGGCGTCGTCTCGCATTCTGTCGTAGATACCGCGCTGCACGGATTCGCGTCGCGCCAGAGTCTCACGCGCCTTTTGGTTCAGTTTGCGACGTTCGCGGCGCCGCTCCCATTCGGCTTGCTGATCGTGGGTGGCGTCGTCGCACCTTGCGATGCGTTCGCCTAGCGCGAACCAGTGCGTGCCATTGCCTTCGCTGTCGCTCAGCACGTGTTGTTCGGTGGCTTCTAGCGCTGAGGGTTGGCAGATCATCCACAGGGTGGGGAACAGGCCGGGTTCGCCCGCCAGCGGCATTAGCTGCATGCGGCCGGGTTCGATGTCTTCGGCCACAACCTTGACCTGTCTCGGAGGCAGCCCCGCAACGCCGCTGATCATCACACGAGGCGTCAGAGGCATCATGAACCGAAGATCGACGGACTCGAGGCGACCCCAGGTCGTGGTGTCGAACACAGGCACGGCACCCAAGGGTTGGGGCGATCCTGCTGGAAACACCGTGATAATCACGCCGTGGTCGTGGTAATCCTGCGCACTGTCCCAGCGCTGTCGGATCACGGCTTCCGTTTCGGCACCGTCAGGCAGCCTCCGCGAGTTGACGAACTGTTGAATTGGCGCCGCCAACGAGCGTGCATAGTGGAGTCGAGCGAGGTCTATGAGCGGCCCAAGGTTCTCCGGTTCGGACAGGAACCTGTGTGCTGCCTCAAGTTCCGTCAGTTGGGCGCCGAGCGAGCGCACCAGCCCATCGACGGCGCACGCCGCTGGGCTCTCGATGTCAGCAGCCCATGCGCGTTCCAATTCTGGCGACGACAGATCGCATGCACGATGGAGCCTTCTGTAGTGCATAGTGGCGCTGCGACGGTGGTACGTGCAAACCACGCCGACCTGATGGTTCTCGTCGGCCCATCGTTTGATCAGCGACTTGCTGATGTAGTGCTGCTGTTGCGGTCCTTTGCCCATTGTGGACACGGTAGATGTCGCTTCGCGTGAGGTTGTGTGCGTGTGATGCGGGCGGGCCTGCGATGGCGAATGGGTGGGTGAGTGCGCCTACGCCGCTTGTGTCTCTTGGTTATCGCTGTAGCCATCCCTGCCAATTGCTCACGTACCGCCGCACGCTCTCCTTGGTTCGGTCAGCCATCAACCCGTCTGCTTCGAGTTTCGGGGTGCCATCGAGGTACATGCCCATGAGGGTCTCGTTGGCAACGGAAGGGTCACGGTCGTTGCAGAGACACCACAGCACGTAGCGGCCTACACGCCTCTTGCACTCAGTCGGATTGTCGCACTCGGCGGCGAAAGCTTCAATCTTCGAATCCCACTCACCGTCGAACCGCCTGCGGTGACGCTCCCACCAAGACACGAGCGCAGCCTATTGCCAGGGCTCCGATGCGGTAGGGCTCAGCCGCGTTGAGCGACATGATGCGCTCGATGTCGGGATTGCTTTGGCGACGGCATGCTGACAACTGTTGCCATCACAGGCAGACTGGCTGGGTGAGCCGGAACACCATGAGCTTTGCGCTTCCCCCCTCGATGCGGAGCTACATCGATGAGCGTGTGCGGGGCGGCGAGTACGGCAACACCAGCGAGTACTTGCGTGACCTCATCCGGCGCGATCAGCAGGCTGAGGAAGCACGCCGCTTCCGCATGCTGATCGCTGAGGGGCTCGAGTCGGGCGAGGGCCGCCCGTTGACGTCCGAGGTCGTCGACGAATTGCGTGCATGGGCGCTCGGCCGAGCCGTGTGACAGATGTCCGGCTACGCCCGCTGGCCGAGGCCGACTTGGTCGAGCGAAGCGAGTACTACCGGTCCGCTTCGAGGCGCGTGCGGGTGCTCATGAGTGGTATCGCGATATCATGATCTCATGACAAGACAGACGACGGTCCGGCTGCCGGACGATCTGGCGCAGGAAGCTGAGGTTGTCGCCCGGGTCCAGGGTTCGAGCATGAATCAGCTCATTGTCGACTCGTTGCGCGCCGAGATCGGGCGGGTACGCGCAGACGACGGCTTCACGTCTACGGCGAAACGCCTGCTTGAGAGAGATCGCGAGCTGCTTGAGCGGCTCGCGCGGTGACCCGGTATCTGAGCATCGCTGAGTATCTCTGGCTCGCCGAGCAGGTCACCGGAATCCGGGCTGAAGAGCTGTCGACGTCTGCTCGTGTCGAATTGGCGGATTCGGCGTTGCACGCCCCGCAAGCGAGCTTTGGCGGGACGGACTTCTACTCGGACTTGATGGACAAGGCAGCGGTGCTCTGCTGGCGCTTGGCGCGCAACCATCCGCTGCCAGATGGCAACAAGCGAGCAGCTTGAGCAGCACTCGTCATGTTCATCGATCTCAATGGCGGACGCTGGGATCCCGATCCACCAGATGTAGACGACGCAGAACACACAATGCTCGCCGTGGCAGCCGGGGACATCGACGAAGGCTCCCTCGCAGGGTGGCTCCGTGAGCGGGTCACATTCGCCTGAGCAAAGGGGCTGCGCGGGGTCATGGAGCGCGAGATGGGCGCTGAGCCCGAGGACGGGCATCTGAGCCGTTTGATCACCTCGGGAGTGCTTCGGGCGGGACACGGAGATGCCGCGGACGTGCTCGACGAGCCTCCCTTGCAGGTTCCGGCCGGCCTCACCGAAGCGTTGGCCGCCGAGAGAGAGGATCGTGTGTGAGGTACTGGGACACCTCGGCGCTGGTGCCGCTGTTGGTTGCCGAGGCGACGTCTGAGGTGGTGCGGTCGTGGCTGGGCGAGGACAGTGTCATCGCAACGTGGGCATGGTCGCGTGTCGAGATCGCAAGCGCCGTGGAGCGGCGAACGCGTGAGGGCGATCTGTCGCGGGAGCAGCGCCGCGCCGTCATGAGCCGCTTGGACGCATTCAGCGCTGCATGGCACGAAGTGGTCGAGGTGTTGGCCGTGCGGTCGCGTGCGACGTCGGTGCTGGCACGGCATCGGCTTCGCGCTGCCGACGCCGCCCAGCTCTGCGCAGCGTTGCATGTTCAAGACCAACTCGGTGCTCCGTTGCAGTTTGTGAGCCTGGATCAACGCCTCACCGAAGCAGCCGAACGCGAAGGACTCACCATGGTCCCCGCGTGAGCCGACAGTGTCGGCGTCTCATGTGACCGGGCGCGATCGTGTTCATCGGTCAGCCATCGGCTGAGCCTTCGTCTTTTTGTGGGATTCGGGTTGCGGGGCTGGCACTGTCAGATGCTCGCTTGTCAAGCGGCGAGCGCGTCGGGCTAACCTCTGCGCGCCCTCACGTAAGGAGAGAGCGATGGCAGAGCTGACGCGGTCAAGACTTGAAGGCCGAGTCCGAGTGCTGACTGTTGCGCTGTTGAGCGCATTGGAACTCATGAACTCAGATCTCGGCCCCAATGTCAACAGTCAACTCGGGACGGACATTAGGCGTCGATTCGCTGAGCGCTATACCGACGATGACGATATGGATGACATCGAGTGGGGTGACATAAGGCAAGAATGCGTTGACATCTCCGACTGGGTCGAAATCCCTCGCAATTTCGCGGAAATTGATGAGTTCCCTTGGGAGCTGTAGCGCCGACCATCGGCGCTTCGTATTCTGTGGGACTGTCAGCGCCTCCACCAAGACCGGTGTGATTCAGAGTGGTTCAAAGCCGACGGTGGAGTTGGCTGCTGGCCCGAGTTCAGCTTCCCCCATCCCACAAGAGGATGAAGGCCCAAGAACCGGACGGTCTCTCGCCTGCTTATATCAAGAGACAACGAAACACCTGTAATGTATGGTGAACTCCACTGGTGGTCGGACCTTTGGGAGCCGATCAACATGACCGGATTGTTGCAACCACCCGTGGAATTCACCCGGTTAGTCCATCGATACGATGATGAGGAACGAACTGACGGACTCAAGCGCCTGATTGCCGGTCGTGATATCCCCAGGTGGAATGTTCCGAAAGGTAAGAGAGGTGGTTTAGTATCTGACTCTTCGGTCATCAGGGGCGATGCTTGGGTGGACGCTGAATCCACGGTACGTGATTCCGTTATCTCGGGGGCGGTGGTCAGGAATTCTAAAATAACTGCTTCCCAAGTCAGCGGCAGTAACGCAATACAGTCGTCGACTGTGCATGCATCGTTCTTGACTGAAACTGGATGCGACAGAGCACATATCCGTCACTCGATTCTGTTCTGGTGCACAGTCACTCGAGATACTTCCTTCGCCCCCGAACCGTTGACCCGTGCCGGCTATGGAGAACTGCCGGAGGTCGAAAACTCGGTATTGATGAGTGCAAGGATCAGTGGCAATTCTAGCTTGCGGCATTCGAACGTTAACGGCGCGGGAATTCACGCTTCCGAGATATCCAAATCGACTCTCGACGGCAGCAAGACACACGCCTCCAAGATATCCAAATCGACCCTAGATGGCAGCGATCTTCACCACGCCAGCGTATCGAACTCAGTCGTCCGGTACTCATACCTTCATGACCGCGTAGTGCGCGGGGCGAAAGTTTCCAGATTGTCGAAGGATGCCCAAATTGGGCAAATTCGCTTTCCTAGTAAGCAATCAATTGACCGCAGTGCTGCGCTTTCAGGAGGATACTTCGACGATTTTCCTGCACAGATTGACATATGGCCTAAGCTACCTGGACGAGTTCGTCAAATCGCTATTCTCGGCTGGATCGTCGGCGTTCCGTGGGCGTTTTGGACAACTCCACTGCTCAGCGGCATCGTCGCTGTGCCATTGCTAGCCCTCGTCGGGTTGCGCCTTGCTAGTGGATTTGCGAGCAGAATAATAGGGAAGTTGGAAGCGCGGCCAATAGCTAAGGAGGCTCCAAGATGGGGTCGGTTGCGTGGTTCGGCAGCGTTGAGATCATGCAGTGTAGGCTTCAGTAGTCTGAAGAAACTCTTGAATGGACTGCTGCTAGCCGGCACGGTATTGGTGCCCACAGCTGTTGTCAGCGCCGCGGTCGTCGAGCGAATGCTCAATTCTGATGCCGAGCCGTCGCAGACTGCCGAGGTAGTGGATTCCGTATCGGCTGACGTCGACTCCGACACCGTGGTCAGTGATGACTTCGACAGAGATGCCAGTTCTTCGACTATATCAAGTGAGCCTGCGGTGCCTACCCCGGTCGCTGTCACATCATCCAACCTGCGCGCTGTCGCATACGATCCTGAGCATTCATATCTGTATGTGTGGTTCCATAGCGGCGGACTGTACCGCTACGGCAACGTCCCTGAGACGGTCTATCGCGATCTGCTCGCAGCTTCGTCAAAGGGTCGTTTTCACGCCTCGTACATTCGCGATCAGTACACATCGGTCCGACTAAGCTGATCTATATAGAAATAGTTGAGCGCTCCGAATTTCGTTGCTGAGGTGCATGCTCTCAGGTACTCAGCACTACACCGACCTCGCAGTCCTTGAGACTCTTCGCTACTCCCGTGTCGCCATTTCGTATTCGATCCAACACAAACAACTCGTTTCCTTTACACTTTGGGCAGAATTTCACGAGGGCGAAGGGGTGAAGGCTCAGTAGTGATGAAGTCGTCGGTGTATCAAGGTAGAGGTGATTCGGTTCCACCGGTTCGGACACGGGTACAACGATGGGTTCCCAATCTGGGTGCGAACCGTTGATTCGCCTGGCTTTGACCTCGTGGCGCGCACGGACATAGTTGCATGATTCGACTGAGAGGAATTCGTATTGACTAAGCCACGTCGATCGGTCGAGTATCTCATTGAGAACAGGCTTCAACTCCTCTAGCATCTCATCTTCTTCTGCAGGTGTTTTGACTCCCGAGGCATGGGCCCTACGATTCCGTATTTCGACGCACTGATTCAGCAATGCACCAACACCGTGCTTCGTGAAGTGGACGCCGTCGAGTTCGGGATATGCCAGAAGGGCTGACGCGCCCTGGGCACCTCGGAGAATTGACAGCCAGCGACCCATTGAGATCCCCCCGCGAGGGAAGTGCTTCAGCGTTGAAGCGAGTTGCTCGGACTTCGCCGAGGTCATGGCCGCAGCAGCGATGGTGCCCAGCGAGCGCACAATGGCTTCTGCGAGCAGCAGACCGGCGTCGAGCGGGCGTCCGATAATTGCACTGAGCCTGAAGTCACGCGCGAGTTGGGCAATCTGATACGGGTACTGAAGCTGGCGCTTCGCGTTTGCGCGTGGAGTAGCTCGGTGAGGGTCCCGGCTCGATAGGGAGGGATCCCCCAGAATCGGAGGTGTCTTGTTGCCCCGATTCGGGAGGATCCCTGTGGCTGTTGACCTTACGC
>MKWU01004001.1_pt1 | contig 18164 bp, 32 predicted proteins | sample 809101 | NCBI WGS metagenome assembly MKWU01 (sample SAMN05860141, study PRJNA318959) | sponge metagenome | host: Aplysina aerophoba | place: Slovenia: Piran, Adriatic Sea, Gulf of Piran | collected 2013-05-07
CGGCATCGGTCCCAATCGCCATCATGAAGAGCTCTGAGATAAAGCAGCCGACGATCTACCAGATTGGAGACGGACACGGCATCCGAATTGGGAAAGACGACGATTTTTTCTACGCCGAAATCAGCGGCACAGCCCTTGAAGCGTCACGCCAGACGTTGCTTGACTCGGAAAAGACGATGGCCCACATGTCGATCGCGTTGATTGACAGACATATCAGGGGCGCAGAGTCATCGGACTCGCGCAGGATCGACGAACGGCAGGCGTCCGCCTCGGTGCGAACCATCGCCCGGACTGCTCAGGCGATGCTCGGAAGCGCAACCGTTCTGGCAGCCGCATGGAGCAGGGGCACAGTAGCCGCGGAGAGCCTGCCCAAGGTGTCCGTCGCGCTCGCCACGTCTCAGGCGTCAGAGCCGCCCACGACAGAGCAGCTGCGGCTACTGGCCGAGCTGGTTGAGGCGGACAGACTGCCACCCGAACACCTGTTCAACGCGATGGAGCGGGGCGAGCTCATTGCACAGGGTTCCACGCAACAGCTTCTGGAGTCCGTGCCGCCCGTTGATCCTACAGGCGAATGAAGAACAGCCCAGAAATAGTCATCGCTGAGGGCTGCAGGGCGGGCCGGGGAGTTGAGGGCATCGGGGGGAACGGGGACCACCGAACGTCAAAGTCGGAGCTTTCAGCTAAAGACCTGAAACGGCAACCCGGGAAAACAGTGGGTTGTCGTCTTGGATGCGCCGCTGAGCCATGCGAGCATACTCCCGGCTGATCTCAATCAGGATGGCATGGCGCGCCAAGCGTTCGGCGACGAGGCCAGTAGTTCCGGCGCCAGCAAACGGATCGAGGACGGTGCAGTTGAGGCTCTCATCGGTGTCGCAGCCGCAGGAGGGCTTGAAGCCGGTGGTCCAGGCACTCCTCGCAACGCGCGGCATCCCCTGCATCCCGTGCTCACCTCCGGAACGACCGCCGATGATTGACCCATCGCCATGCACAGGCGACTTGCGATATTCAACCTCGACGACGCGCTCCCACGGCTTCCCGCACTCGGCACAGCACCCGTACTCGCTGGTGCCCGCCTTGATGAACGGTTCGATGAGCTTAGGGGGGAAGGTTGCGAAGTGGGCTTCACGGAATCCATGCGTGGGAATGGTGAGGACGTTGCGGAGGTTGGCAGTCGTCCTGCCCGTCGCCTCCCATTCCTTACTTCCGCCCTTCGGTGGCCTCCTGTGAGAGCCCGGCCTGACACCCTCATAGTCCGGGTTGGCCGCCATCCGCACCTTCCGGCTCTGTCTCTCGGCGTCCTCTGGCGCATGAGTGGGCATGTCCTTTCCATGCCAACCCGAACTCGGCAGCCGAACCGCATCAGCATCGTAGAAGTATCGAGGAGAACGGCTGAGCAGATAGACCATCTCATAGGCTGATGTGGGCCTGTCTCGCACGCTCTCTGGCATCGGGTTGGGCTTGGAATTGTGGGTCAGAACGCCGGACGCCAGCGCGAACAAGTGTGGTTCATCCGCCACGCCCACATCGTAGAACCTGCGGGCACGGGATCGGCGGATTTCCATGATCTCGCCCCGGTCCTTTTCGTTCCAATGTCCCGAACGGTTCCAGCGCCATTCGCCCCGGAACGCGGGAAACTGTCTCCCGTTGCACGTGGCAAAGGTGGTGTTTAGCGTCAGCGTTGCGCCCAACCGCGAAGCTGCACACCGCAGGTCACGCTCCAGTCCATAGTTGCGGGCGAACCCGAGACGCCACCGAGGGCCGTCTTGAGAGCCGTCGCCATCGAGGTAGCCCTGAATGAGGATGCGCAGGGACGCGTTGTCCCATGCCCACACGCCACCGGCCAGCCGCTTCCCCTTTGCACCCTTGCCGGCAATCGTGGACACCAGCACCGAACGAAGCGCACCCGATCGGTCAATATGGATCGCCTGTTTGTCCCCGTCCTCGTACCGACGCGCCATCGCTCCGTAGTGCTGGCTCAACCGCTGGATGCGCAACCATCGCTCGGTCTCCCGCACATGACCGGATATCTGAATGGTGTCGCCCGACATGCTACCTTCGGCGAGATAGAGCCCTGCGAACCACAGCGCGTCATTCGTCAACCATCGCGGCGCCGGCGATCCACCGGGAAGCCGACACCCTCGGAGCATGTCTCCCACCGCCAGTTCCGCAGCCGCTACGAGGCCACGTTGCGTTGGCCAGCGGTGATCGCCGGTGCAGCCAATACGCTCCCCGGAGCGTAGGACCAGTTCGACCGGATTCGCCGGTCGTGGAGTCTCGGACCATCCCAGCACTTTTGCCCACCGCTGCCCGTTCCATAGGCTGACGGTAGAAGGATCAAGGCGGACCAAGTCCTTCAGCATGTGGATGCCCACGCCCTTTTGCGTCCGGGCGTAAAGCCAAGTTCCCCCGGACAGGCACCAGACAATCGCATCCCGTCGATACCACCCGTCCCTCATGAGTGCGCCAGATACCAAGCCGGGCATGTCCATCCGATCCTTGGCCTTCCACCCGAAGCTGTTTGGTCCGCCAGGCCAGTAGGCATCCCCATAATTCAGGAAGCACACGCCATCCCTCCGCAGCACCCGGCGCACCTCACGGAACACGGCTACCAGATTGTCCAAGTGCTCGTTGAACGTGGATTCGAGCCCAATCATACCCTCACCACCTTCGTAACTGCGCAGATTCCAGTAGGGAGGGCTGGTGACACAACAGTGGACGGATTCAGCGGGCAACTCCTTGAGCCGTGCGAGTGCGTCACCGACGAGGATTCGAATCATGGACTAATGGTCTCCACCGCATCCCGCCATTTTCCTGATCCGCACCAGCGGGAAGAAATCGCAAAACGGGATCTCGCACCACCCGTCGCAGTATTGCCCCCAAGCCCTCGCTCTAGCCTTGCTTCGAGTCTCCGCTTCGAGCGTGTAGGACGGGAATCCATCAACCTTCACCCGCCACATCTTTACGGCTTCCCCGGGAGCCGACAGTCGCTGGCCTTCCGTCGCTGGCTGCCGATTGTGTGATACGCCCATCACGCTCCCCTTGCATTCTTGGGGTGACCGAGGTAGAGCTTGACCAGTCGAGTGATGCCGAGCCTTAGTCCGGTGGAGAGAGTGTCTTTATCAGTCATTTCGACTCCCTCATCTCCGCACGCCTCCGCCTCTCGTTCTCACGACGCTTCCGCTTCTGCCGATCGTGCGAACACCGCTTCGAGCAGACCAGCGTGTGGGGGATGATTTCGAGGCGTTCCTTGGAGATTCGGCCGTTGCATTCGCTGCACTTCATGTGTCCCCATCCTCGCTCTGTAGGACCTCGAAAGGCACATCGCCTCGTCGCGCAATGATCTCATCGGCCAAGTCCCTATTTGATACGACAAAGACGTCACAAGCCAGCCTGGGGGAATAGACTGCCCAGCCGATGCCATTCCAGCGCGCGTACATGTCATCCCAGTCTGGCCTGAAACTCAACGCGTCCGCATAGATCCTCATCCCCTCAGGCCTCCCCCTTCCTCACGATCCTGAACTCGACAAACTCACCGCCGTCCCACCCCGCCGCCCGAAAGATCGAACGCAGCCCCCGACAACCGCGGCAGTCCACCGCGCCATCGGTGAGTCTGGTGGCGAATCGCTTCGCGCCGCCGCACTTCGGGCACGGGCCGTAGAGCCAGTGCTGGCGCTTTCGGAGCTTGAGGCGCCGACGGTTGGCGATCCACCATCCCGGGGAGGGACGACGAAGAGCATGGTCAAAAGGGCAAGTCGTCGTCGGGCTCGGTGATCGGCTTCTTGGCAGGAGCCTGAGTGGCCGCAGGTGGCGGCACGTCACCCGGCGCGCCCCACCCCTGGAAGCGGTGGTAGGTCCTGCCTCCGGAGGGCTCATGGGTGATCAGCACAGCAACCTGCTTCCCGTGCATGTCCGACGTATCGTTGATACGCGGCAGATCCATCGCCTGCAGGATCCGCCCGAGCTCGGCAAATGCGATCTCGCGCACTTGCTCCTTGCTATGCCAAAAATTGATGAAGCACGTGCAGTTGAGCCGACGGCGATTCGCGGGCTCGACGACCTCGAACTCGACGGCCAGCATTTCCTCACCGCTGGCCGCTTCGCGCTTCTCCGTGTCAGTGCACCGCAGCACGTACTCGCCTTCGGGCAGCAGTGCGAACTCGCCCTGGGCGTGTTCGTCGGTGTTGAAGGTGTTCCTGAGCATGACCATCTGTGAATTACTCCTTGCCGGATTCTCCGGCGGATTGAGGGTTGGTTTCGACAGGGACATAGTGTTCGTCAAGCAACGACTCGGTCCCGTCTCGATGGATAACCTCGTAGGTAGTGACGCGAATGTGCGTTGCCTTGGTCGGCGGTGGCCGGTGGGCCACGACAGCCCCAAGGCCTCTCCCTTGCGCGTCCACATAGTCGCGGTACTGGGTAGTCATCTAATCTCTCCCCTTCTCGAGCAAAGGCAGAATCGGATTCACGCCCAGCGGACAGTCCAGCGGCTCCGTGATCCCGAGTCGATTCTTGCTGAGCATCGCCGCGTGAGCGTGACACACCAATTCGCGCGCGCCCTGTGATATCGCGATCTTCCGGCCCTTCACGGTCTTGTCTTTGTCGAACTCTTTCCGGAGGCGCAGAAATCCAACCAAGTCCACGTCATCCACGAACGGCGCGACCGACTTCCCATTCATCTTGAGTCCGAGAACATCGTACGGTTCGCCATCCTGCGGGCGATAGGTCACGATTTCCGAGTGAGCGAGGAACACGACATGCATCTTGCGGTGAATCTGGAGATACTGGCAGCCCCCGCGCACCTGACCCATCCGGTCGGCCAGGACGCGAAAACCGGCGCCGTAGCCGCCATAGGCCTGATTGAGGCTTTCGGTCTCTGCGTCCTCCACGATCTCAGCCTCCGTGATCGCGTCGAGCTTCGTGATCGTATCAATCACCAGCGTCGTACGGTCGTGATCCTCACGAGCGAGACGGCGCAGCCATGTCATCACGTCATCATGCGACGCCAACAGCGGCGTTACCAACGCGTCCGGCACGCTTTCAATTGCCTGCGTCCCATCCTCGGTGCGGAGGAACACAGACTTGGGGAACAGGGCCCCAAGGCTCGTCTTGCCGCGCCCGGTTTTCCCTGCCAGCGTAATAGCTGTGCCACGATCAACACGCGCTTTGGCCGGCGTCACGAGTCCCTTCACTGTCGCCCCCTTTCGTTTTCGGGTGTACAGACAACGTACCATACACGCGCCACCACCGCAAGAGGGCAGGAAGTAATTTGCATCACGGCCCGAAACCGCTTACCTTCCACGGCACCCATCGAAGACGCGAAAGAAAGGCAAGGGCAAGATGGAGAAACAACTCGTTGGGGTGACACTGCGAATACCGCGGCCATGGCTGACGCATCTGAAAGAAGTGGCGGCACGCAAGGATCGGAGCGTGGCCGCGCAGGCGCGGCGATGGATCAAGCTCCATTTGGAAATCGAGACTGGCACGAAGCTCACGGAGGTGGATGCATGAGCCTCGGCATCACTTGGAGCAAAGACCAGGAGCGCCTGTTCGCCTCTCTGGCGCCCTTCCTGGCCGGACCCCCTGGCGTACACCGGGTATCGGGATGCGCCGGCACGGGCAAGACGACTGCGATCGCCGACTGGGCTGCACGCTGCGGCCGCGAGGTCCTCACCCTCGCGCCGACCAACCGCGCCGTCCAGATTCTGGCGTCGAAAGGCATTGCCGCGATGACGGTCCACGCGGCGATATACCACCCGAAAACCGACAGTCTCGCCGAGTTGCTGAAAACCACGAACGAAGCGATGGCGCGCGCCGAGCCGGACTCTGTGATCTGGGCGCGTCTCTATGCACAGCAGGCCGCGACGAAGGAGAGAATCGCCGCAGCCAAGCGCACGGGCGGCACAGGTGGCATCGTCAGATTCACAAGCCCCGTGCCAGACAACGCGACAGCCGAGGCTGAGGTGGTCATCATTGATGAAGCCTCGATGGTCGACCAACGCCTCTTGGAGCACACCCGCGTATACGCTGGGGAGCACACGGCACGCGGGGACGCGCACATCGTCATGATCGGTGACGTGCACCAGCTTCCGCCCGTCGGCCCCCACCCTTCCGCATTCGACCGATACGACGTCGAACTCACGGAGATCATGCGGGCGGACGACCAGCTGCTACCGCTGGTGCGCGAGATGTACCTGGCGTTCAGCAATCCGGCAAAGGCCATGATTGCCAACATCCTGACATCCACTCGTTCCGCCGCCGTGACTCGCGTGCCCATCAGGTCCACCGCCGGCGCGCAGGTATTTGCCGAATCCGACGTGATCCTCTGCTATGCCCATCAGTCCGTCCACGTGCTAAACGCCTGGAAGCGGAGAGTCCTCGGCATCAGCGGCCCGCCCCAAGTCGGCGAACCCATCATATCATTCACCCGGTCGACGAAACACGACTACCGCAAAAACGAGCTGTTCGTCATTCGAGCGATCGCCGACACGCCTGACCTACGCGACTGGATAATGACACTCGAGGCTCAGGCAGGCGGAAGGACAATTTCAGTCCCGGTCGCCAAATCCAGGTTCTCGCTCGTCGACGACTTGCTGACGAGGGCCAGCCAAGGGTCGGTTCCATCCGGCGACTGGTCAGCACTGAAACACATGGCGCGTGGCCGTAGCTGGGGCTTCGCATACGCGATCAACACGCATTCCGCGCAGGGCGGCGAATGGGACACCGTGGCGATCGCGGACGACTCGGCATGGATGGACCACAGGGAACAGTCGGGCGCCCGCAACTCCTTCCTTTACACATCATCCACGCGAGCGCGCTCCCGGGTGGTATACGCAAAATTGTTCGCGAAGGCCCGCACAGCGTTGCTGGAGAACGCGATCCAGCCAGACCTGTTCAGCGAGGCCGCACCCGTCCACGGCGTCACCGAACCCGAGGTTCACGGCGACATCATCACGGGCACCAACGGGCGGCCGATGTTCGGCGCGCGGACACGCGACCCGAACGACTGGCCGGAGCGCGTTGAGGGGCCGGTCAAGGTCCACGGTGCGCAGTACGAATCCATGGCCCTCGCCACGGAACGACGGCGGCAGCCGAACGGTATCATCGCCGATTTGCCGATGATCTCAGCGGACCGGCGGTGGGCGGCATACGAACTCGGACCTCCGGTCGCCGGAGCGTGAAACGAACACAGCAGGAGGTTGTCGACGCCTATCCGGGCCACCTGAAAAAGGTTGGCAACGAGTGGACCGGGCCATGTCCTGTCTGCGGCGGGACGGATCGGTTTTTCGTCAAGCCGAACGGCACGTTCCACTGCCGCCAGAACCTCGGCGACAAGGCACACTGGAAGACCCTCGCGACTGTTCTCGGATTCGCACGCGACCGCAGGCCGATCAAAACCGGCTGGGCGGATATCAAGGTCACACGGGCGCTAAAGCAGGCATCGGGCGCACGCATCGACATGGATCTGGCCGACGCTGCCGAGGCAACCGCCAGCGATACCCCCACCGCGATTGCCAAGACACGAAAGAACGCCGACGCGATCATGACGCACACACGCCTGACATTGGAATCCGCAGAGGCACACGGCAGGAAGCCGCTCGTGTCGCTGGACCCGGACGGCCTCGCGGCAGCCCTGGCCCACGTGGGAATCAGGGTACGCCGCAACGTCCGCGGGAGCCTCGAGGAATTCCGTGAGGAGAACGACGAGAAATGGACCGAAATCCAGCGGTACGACGTTTCCCACTGGCGCACGAAACGGATCCCGCAGGCCTGCGTCTGCCAGAAGCCGAAGGCCAATGATTTCATCGTTGTCCCCGCCGTATTCGGACGCGACAATTTCCGGGACTACCTGCTCGCCGTCCTGAAGGAGCGGTCGGTGGATCCATTTCGGGACTACCTCGCCGAACTCCCCGACTGGGACAAGACGCCACGGATCGACCACTGGCTCGGCGACTGCTTCGACGTCGCGAACAGCGACTTGACTCGTTGGGCCTCGCGCTACGTGTTCCTCGGCTCGATCACCCGGACATTCCGGCCAGGCGCCAAACTCGACGAGACGCCCGTGCTGATCGGCCCGAAGGGCTGCGGCAAGTCTACCGCGGTACGCCGATGGCTTCCGGACGACGAATGGTTCGGCGATGCCGTGACCTTCCGGCAATCGACCAAGGAGCAGGCCGAGGCCATGCAGGGCAAGGTCATCGTGGAAATCGCAGAAATGTCTGGATCGACGCGCGCCGAGGTCGAGGCGCTCAAGGCATTCATGACCCGCACGAAAGAGCAGGTTCGCCTCGCCTACGGGCGCCAGGTCCACCGTCAGCCGCGCATGTGCATCTTCATCGGTACCGCAAACCCGGGCACCCCGATCCCGGACGACGACGCAGCCTCGCGGCGGTTCGTCACCGTCACCGTCGCCATCGGACAGGACGGCGTAGCCGGCCTCAGGTCGTACCAGGACCGCAACCGCGACCAATGCTGGGCGGAGGCCCTGAAACGGTTCGGGAGCGGCGAGGAGGCCCGGCTGCCGGAACATCTATTCCCGCAGCAGCACGCCACGAACGACCTCTTCCGGAACCGGGACCCGCTATTCGAGGAAGCCGTCGAAGATTCGGTGGGCATCGTCGGAAATGAGGGGCCGTTCACGATGGCCGACATGGTCGACCAAATGCTGAAGCTGTCTCCCGGCATCATCGACAAACGGCGCGACAGCAAGCGCCTCGGCGTCGCACTCCGGAGGCTCGGCTACGAATCCAGGCTCCGCCGCTGGCCCGAGTGGGGCGGCAAACGCAAGCGCGCCTGGTGCAAGGAAGCGAAATGACCGAGGTCGAGATCTGCCGCACCTGCCACCGCCCGATCCGGCGCCAACTGTCCGGCAAGTTGATAATGCGGAAGTGTCCCGCCTCAACCGACTTCCCCCTGCGAATCGTCGCCTGCACCCCGAAGCCGATGAGAAAACGCCATAATGGTCATGGCTGAGGCTGTGAAAGCTAGGCCGGGGAGTTGAGGAACGTTGGGGGAACGGGGACCACCGAACGTCAAAGACAGGAGCTTTCGCTCAGACAGAAACCCAAAAGGAGGCACACCGCATGACGACGCCCCGCTGTGATAGCTGCATCTACTTCACACGTCAGGACGGCTACGGGGGTGGCAACTGCCGCCGCTACCCCGCCCAAGGTGCTCCATATCACCAACGCCAACGGCGTGTCGGACTATATCAACGAGCGCCCATACGTTGACGAGGCCGACTGGTGCGGCGAGCACAGAAAAGTTAGGCAGAACTAATTTTCGGCGACCTCTTGCGAACATGATTACATATTGATTACCTTCAATGTGTAGGAATTGACCCCCTCACAGGAGACTCGCAATGACCACCGAGCCCACTTTCCCTCACTGTCCCACCGCGCAAAAAGCCGCCAAGGCTTCGCAGGACTTCCAACTGGCGCTTGACCTCGACGCCCCCGCCCCCGCCGTCACCGTCCGCACCGTGGACTACTCCGACGCGCTCCCCCACTTCGACGCGATCCGCCGCGCCGATTCCTTCACCCTGTAGGAGGGCGCCACCCATGACCCGCGCCGCCGCCCGCCCGGACGTGACGCACTTCCGCGATGCCTGTGAAGATCACACACCGCATCGCCGCGTCGTACCGATGACGAACAACGGCCCGCTCAACTGGCCAAGAGTCCGCGACCTGCCCCTCGGTCACCAAGAGCCCTTCACCGAATGGCTCGCCGACCAAGGCCACACCCGGCCATGGCTCGAAGGTGAGCTCCCGCAGGACCAGGACGGCTACTACGACTTCGACTACCGGCGCTGGCTGGCGACGGAGAACGCAACGTCGTGAACGAGCAGCACCCTCACACACAGGAGATTGCCACAATGACCACGGAGCAGACAACCGCTCTGAGAGAGAGCATCGAAGAGGCCCTCGCCGACCTGTCGTTCGCGCTGGACGATGCCCACGACGAGAGAGAGGGCCGCTACTACGCCACGGCGGCGAGGAAGACCCTCAACACCGCCCTGAAGCAGCTCGAGGCCGTACTGGCGGCCCCCACCCCATGCCAATGCCGCCGGTGCCGCGGCTCACACGGGCCGACGGGGTCCACGGCGCCGGGGAGCTATGGCGGCCGCAGGATCTCGAAGATCCCCGGAGGCATCCCGATGAACGCCAACGAGAGGAATCCCACATGCTGACCTTCACCCCACACCGGCAACTCATCAAGCACGACGCCACGAAGGGCCAGTACGGCGACTGCTTCCGCACTTGCATCGCGTCCCTGATGGGGCTTCACCCATCGCTCGTTCCTCACTGGTTCGACATCCCAAAAGACGCGGCAACCCCGTGGGACGAGGTGCGGGCATGGCTTCGAGAGCAAGGCTTCAACCTCTTCATCACAGGGATAATCAGTGAGAATCAGGCCGACGGCGGCCTCACAAAGCAAGACGTGCTGGACTGGCTGGCCGAGGAAAACCCTGGCGTATTCGTAATCCTTGGCGGCAAGTCTCCGAAAGGTGCGGATCACAGCGTGATTACTGTGGATGGGAAGATCGTGCACGACCCGGCGGGCCACGACCCGCCCGGCGATGCAATCACAGGACCAGCCAGCAACGGCTGGTGGTGGATCAAGATCCTCACGCCTGTTGTCACCATGGAGACCGCCGAATGAAGACGCCAACCCCCAACGGATACCGCTGGATCCCGCCGAAAGGCTACCAGCACCGAACAGACGACGACGCAATGGTGGCCGCTCTCGAGGACCTCCGGAGAGCACTGGGAGCCCCCAGCGACTTCACGGGCCGATTCCCGGGAGCACGGGGATGGAGGCGGGTCGCCGTATGACGGTCCTCCGGAGAGCGCGCATCAACGAGCCGATGGAATGCCGTCACTGTGGCCGGTGGATGGTGTCGAGGAGGGGAGAGGCGACGTGCTCCGAGCAGTGCAGGACTGACCGGCGGCGGCAGCAGGTACGAGAGGGCGTCCGCCGGCACCGAGAGCGGACGACTGGAGACACCGAATGACAAACGCACCACCGGGAGGAAACAGTCACCGGCGATGGACAGGAATCGCCGGAGACCGCGCGAACGCATGCCCCACGTGCGGCAAGGCTCGCTACATCGACGTGCGGAGGCCGAACGAAATTCGGTGCATCGGGCAGGACCGCGGATGGTGCGATGGGTCGCAGAAGCCAATACGGCCCGGAGCCGCCAGGGACACCGAGCCGTATCAGTCGGCGGCAAAGCCGAACGCTCCCTCACAAGGAGATGCATTGAAGGTAACGCGAGCCTCCGGAGAGGCCAAGCCCCGGCGGCGATCCCTCTTCGAGCGGATCATAGCCCACGCCAAGGCCGGGACAGCGATGCGGTTGGATTCCGACGACGTGAAGCGGCTGGCCTCAATGCCGACCATCGAGGGCAGGGCGAGACGACACAGCCGGGTCCTCGATGACACGCCCGCTCCGGAAGGCGAAGACCCGACGGACTGGGTCGACGGCGGCAAGTGGGCGCTGAAAGGCCGGAGCTACTGAAAATGTCGCACGAGCCTAGAATATGCCCGATCTGCAAGCTGGAGATAGAAACCACTCACTCCACACAGAAGTATCACGCTGGGAGATGTCAGCGTCAGGGGTACAGGCAGGGCGCGAGGCAGCGCGAGGAACGCAGACGCAGCCAGAACTACAGGGAGCCAGCCTATCGCCGCATCCAAGCCGAGAACAGGCGGTTAGCGGTGGAGTGGAGGCGGCGTAACCCGGCGCTCGCGTCCATGATGGACAGGGAGCGCCATGCACGAGGGCTAAGGCCCCCAAAATGGGCGCGAGTGTGAACACCGGGCCGCTGCGCGGCATCGTGATCCACCTGATCCGGCGCGAGTGGCTCACTAGCCAATGGGTGGGCGGCCAGTTCGTGAAAGTGCCCTACGGCGCCCCCTGGGACAGCCTTTCCCGGACGGTGGGATTCAATCTATGGGGGCGCCGGGCGAAAATCAGAGAGGAACACGGGCTGTCGCTCACCGCCTGTCTGTGGTGCTTTCGCGAGAAGGACAACCGAAGATACGCGTTCCACCCGGAGTGCAAGGCGATGAAGGACATCTTTGCTCTCGGGGCGCATCTGCCCGGGCCAGTTCTCGCAGTGTGCGCGAAGTGCGGCACCGGCGATACCTGCCCAGTCCCCGACGACCGCCCGGCATACAGCCGGACATACAGCCGGCACCCTGGCCGCGGGTTCGACCTCGACCACCGGGTAGCGATCTCGATTGCCGTCGAGGTTGCAGGCCGTGACGGCTGGATTCGTGCCCTGATGCCGGGCAACCTCCAATGGCTTTGCTCGGACTGTCACAAGTCTAAGACGGCAGATGATCGCCGCACCCTAGCATCGCTCCGGCGCAACCGTAGCTACTCGCCCCCCCCCCTGCCAAGCCAACAACGGAGCCTGAACCTATGAGCCAGATGAGACAGCTTTGGGATTTTGCACACGCGAAGGATGGTAGCTGGGTGCCAGTTGCTACGGCAAAGGGGTCGCAATGGTGGCGCATCAAGCTGCGGGGCTGGGAGCCGTATCTCGTGGAAGCGGCCAACCGCAGCAAGGCGAAGGCGAGGGCGTACAGGCACTATTGCGACGGATGGACATGGGTGACATTCATGGCTTTTTGTCGGATGGTCGAATCTGTTACCCACGAACCAAGGAAGAGCCTCGATCTATGAGCAAGCGCCCCGCCTTCAGCTGCGATCGCTGCCACCGCCCCGCGACTGGCGACGAGGCAGACAGCCGGCGCATCTGTAACCGGTGCAGGAAAATCCTCAAGGTCGAGATCCCCCTTGAGCACCCGCACCGATGGGGGCTGCACACGACAGCCCTGGAGGGCCCGCTGCTCCGGAGGACCACGAACGCAGGGATGGTCCTGGGGATTGCCTGGGCGCCCAACTGCTGGACCACGCCGATGCCGCAACCGAAGGGCAAGGAGTGGCCCCATGGCCTCCAGATCGGGGCCGTCACCCTCCAATGCCCGAACGGACGCCTGCACGACTGGCCACCGAGAGCATTAGGGGGAGCCTCAGGCCCTGCGTTCCGAGACGGCAAGCCGATGCTCTACGGCATCCACCCGCTGTTGCACGACGAAGCCGGGCCCGGCGACCATTGCTGGTACGTCGCGTACCGCAGCGTTGCCGCAGCCGTGGCGGCCGCGGATGAATGGGCCGACGCCTACGCTGACGGCTGGTCGAACGCCGAGAAGCAGCTGGCGCTATTCTGATGGCCATGACCCGCACCGCATACGACGCCTTCCTGAACTGGGTCCGGACGAGTGCCGTCACCGAAATCCGCACCACGTGCGAGAGCACCGAAGACTGCCCCGTAGTCACGAGCCATAAGGACCTCGGCATCCTGCGCACGGTCGCGAGGATCGCGTTTGCGGCTGGATGGGCTGCGGCCAGAAAGAGAGAGAACACGCCATGACCGAGACAAAACGCAAACCGAGCATCAAGCTCACCCGCAACCTGGTAGAGGCAATAATCCTGGCCGGGTACGAAATCGGTATCGAGTCGGCAGAGGCGATGATCAGCCGTGGATGGGCCGGTATCGGGCAGATCAAGGCGGAGCGCGACGAGGAGATCCGCGTGATCGTCGATAGGGTCATGAAGGGACTGGAGCCGCTTTACTAGCACCCGACCTCTCCATAGGCCAAGGGACCAGGGCGAAGGCAGGCTGTTCCGGGAGCTATCGGCACAGCCTCACGAGTAGGCTGGGAGGGACCGGGCGCGCTGCCGGCGCGAAGGGAAGCCCGGCAGGCCTCGATCACACGCGTTCGCTTTTCGGGAAAGCGGTTGGGTTCGGGCCGGGTTTCCGGGCTCTGTCGGCGAGCCTCCCGGCAGCCCTGTGGATCTTCGGTCTTTCTACGGTGGATGCGACTTGGATGTGCCACGTGAAACGCCCGATCCCGTAAGTCCTTATGTAGCAACAACTTACGGGATCGCACTGTATAGGTACATGGCCTGCCCATTGACCCCACAGCATGAAACCGTTAGACTTCATGTATGGGAAAGGGGATGCGCTCCCTACGGGCAGAGCGAACAGCCCCCGCCGAAATGGACTACCAAGACCAAGTACGGGATTCCGGGCGAGACTTTCCACGACGAACCAACCACCCACCCAAGGAGGAAAGCAATGAAGAACACAAAACAGGTCACGGTCACCCTGTCCCGCCGGATGGCGGATCACATCGAATGGGTTGCCGCCGAGAATGGCGATTCGGTCAGCGGAACGATTCGGGTCGCGCTTGCGCGGTCGATGAACGAGCGAGACACGCGGTACTGGATCCCCGACACCTACAGCAAGACGCCGAGCAGCACCAACTAGGCCACCCCCTCACAAGGAGCTTGAACAATGGCCAAGGATTACTACCAGGAGTTCGCCCGCAAGATTATCGCACTCATCCGCGCAGGGACCGCGCCCTGGATGAAGCCCTGGGCGCCCGGCGAGCAGGTCACCCCGATGAACGTTGACACCGCCAACGCATACCGCGGCGGCAACAGCCTACACCTGGCGGCTGTGCAGCAGGAGCAGGGCTTCGGAGACGTCCGGTGGGGCACCTACCGCCAGATCCAGAAGCGCGGCGGTCAGGTCCTCAAGGGACAGCGCGGAACCCGCATCCTGAGTTTCCAGGACAAGAAGCGCATCCCGGTGCGCGACAAGTTCGGCCGGAAGGTCACCGACGCGAACGGCAAGCAGGTCTACCGCTACGAGAAGCTGAAAGCCCCGTTCATGCGGCAGTACAGCGTCTTCAACGCCGAGCAGGCCGACGGGTTGGACCCCATCGAGAACGCGACACCGCCGGCGCTGTGGGAGGTGCACAGGGACACCGAGGCGCTCATAGAGGCTGTGGGCGTCCCCGTCCGACACGTCGCCGGAGACATCGCTTACTACCACCTCAAGCGCGACGAGATCGTTTTGCCCGAGCGTGAACAGTTCCCGAACGCGACCCACTACTACCAGACCGCGCTTCACGAGCTCGGACACTCGACGGGCCACCCCGACCGGATGGACCGGGAGACGCTGACCAAGGGCATCGAGGAAGGCTTCGGATCCCAGACCTACGCGAGGGAGGAACTCCGGGCGGAGCTCGCAGCAATGATGACGGGCGAGCAGGTCGGGATTGGACACGACCCGGCCCGAGGCGCCGCGTACGTCGAAGGATGGATTCAGGCGCTCGAGGAAGACCCGCGAGAGATCACGCGGGCGGCCGCCGACGCGCAGAAGATCACGACCTACATTCTGGCCAGGAGAGAGGCCAACTAGCGAGGCTGGCACCATAGTCGGGGGTGAGAGAGAGCCGGGCAACGGGAGAAGTTCAGACCCCCCGTTGCCCGGCCCTTTTTTTGTGCCCACTATCGCGACCCGACACATTTCCCGCCACCCCCTTGACCACAGCCGACGACGATGAACGCCTCCCCGTCACGCTATACATTATTTGATTACGGGAAACGTAAAGCATACCTTACAAAATGTACGGTATACCTTACAGAATAGCCCCGGTTGTCGCCCGACCACAAGATCCCGGCTCGCCTGGCACACCATGTCACGCGATTTGCTTAAGTACACCGTTGTTCCTGCGCGACGCGCGCGTAGCACACACCCACTCCTATTACCCATATACCCAATTTGTCAAGTACTTTGTCAGTGTACGTTAAGGGATGGTGTGACATGCCGTGACAGGTGTGACAAATCCTCGAAAAATCCGTAAATCAGCCGTTCATCCATTACATGAACCCCTGAACACAGCACTCGACACATCAAAAACACACCCCCCTCTTGCGCTGCCAGGCAAGGAAACGGTGTATTATTCCCCAGCCAAGAGGCCGACCGCAACCGATGAAGAACGATTCCTCAGCTACTTGACCCCGCTCAACTGATCCCGTATCCTTTGATGATCCACGATGAGCCCTTTTAAAGACCGGACCCATTTTCCCATGACCGACACTCCACACGCCCCGACCAAGGCCGAGCGGATCGACCGACGTAGGGTACGCGTCGCGTTCCTGACGGGTGGAGGGGCAACCATCGACCAGACGGCGAAAGAGCTCGGCTGCTCCACAGCGACCGTGAAGCGTGATCTAGCCGCCATCCGTGAGGTCAAGGGTCTCGCCGACGACGACACGCCATTCTTGATCCGTCAGGGCTTCAGGACGGCGCTCGAGACGCTGGAGCGGCTATCTCGGGATGAGCACCCGGGGGTCGCCTCTTCGGCCGCAGGGAAGTTGTCACTGGCGGCGCTGAGGTACGCGAAGGTGACGGGTCTGGCGAGTCCGGAGAAGCACGAGGTGACGGGCGGGTTGGCGGATCGGATCGTTGCGCTGGGGGAGAAGCTGGAGGGTGGCGGTGGATAGGCCAGACCGCGTCAAGGCTGAGCCAGACTGGTTCTTCCGTGTCCTCGTCATCTTGACGGTGATTCTGCTGGTCGCGTGCGTGACCCGGTCGTGGTGGTCGGCGGGCGGTTGTTGATGTTGGCCCCGGGAAAGCGTCGCTGCAAGCTATGCCGTGAAAGCAAATGGTGTGCTCAATCGGACGTGGTGTGTGGCGAATGCAGGGGAAGGCAAATGGACAGGGCTAGAGGCATCTCTTCACCGTCGAGACGATCTCAATGACACACGGATGGTTCACGAAGGTCGAGGTCGGGACTCGTTTCCGGGACGAAGACGGGACATGGAACCCCCGACCAATCATGCGCTACCCATGGCAACACTGGATTTGGTGGCAGGCGATCCCACTGTGGAACCTGTGGGGGAGACTATCGGCCCATGTCAAGATCTGGAATCCGGCCAACCCATCGAAGCGATTCCAGACCCGCGGTTGGGTATGGATGCTGTTCAGTAAGGCCATCATGCGGCGATTCAGAGCCCAATCAGGCTGAGCTAGCAGCCGGCCTTGTCCATCGGAACACCGTCGTCACCTTCAGCAGCGGATTGGGTTCGGGCCGGGTTTCCGGGCTCTGTCGGCGAGCCTCCGGCAGCCCTGTGGATCTTCGGTCTTTCTACGGTGGATGCGGCTGGATGTGCCACGTGAAACGCCCGATCCCGTAAGTCCTTATGTAGCAACAACTTACGGGATCGCACTGTATAGGTACATGGCCTGCCCATTGACTTCCATGCACCAAACCGCGATATTCAATGTATGAATAAAATACACCTGACAGACAAAGCAGTAACCCGGAGTCGATGCGGAATCGACTATCCGACAATGGGTGGCCCGTTTCTCTCAGACGTCAACGTGCAAGCGTTGCCGCCAGTTGATCGACTCTGACATGGACGCCAAGGCTGCCCGTATCGCAGCCATTCTGAAAGGGGTGGTGGCATGACCGCCCAACGCAACGAACCTCACAAGGGAAGACCATCCAATGAAGACACGCCACTACCTCGCACTCCTCGCACTGATCCCGGCCGGAGCAGGTGCCGGGTGGATCATCGCGGTTCACGTCATGATCCCCTTGGCCATGTACTGGGGACGGGTGGTGTTCTCATGACCGGCCGATACTTCATCGTCGCCATAGTCATTGCAACCGTACTTATCATGACGAGCGGTTGCAAAGTGACGCCACTTCCTAAGCCTGGCCACGCCCACAGAGTGATAGACGGGATCGAGTGTTGCCCTATGGGTTATAGCAACCCGTCATGCAAAAGCCTGACCACCGAGGAGAACTAAAGATGAAGACGATTACCCCAGGGTGGAGCCGGAACCAGTGGAACCCGTGCTTCGACGCACAGCGCAGCGACCCCGCAGCAGTTCGGCGCAACGCGCTACCTGATCCCGCCATCGCTGACAGGTTCCGCCGCTCCCGAGATAGAATCGTTGCCGAGAGACGGGCACGGTTGCAAAAGAGACTGGACGAACTCAGAGGCTAGACCGGACACCGACAGCACAGAGCCCCCGGAGCCCCTGGCCATGGTCCGCTACTCCGATGAAGCCCCGAAGAGGTCATGACAGGGGCTATGGCACCACGCCGGGGAGTTGAGGACGTTGGGGGAACGAGGACCACCATAAGTCAAAGACAGGTCCTTGACAGGCCCAAGCCAACCAACGTCAACGGCAAAACCGAGTTACCCACAGTCAAACTGCCGACCGTGGATAACTCAACGTCAAAGACAGGGCCTTCACAGGCCCAAGCCAACCAACGTCAACGGCAAAA
>MKWU01004003.1_pt1 | contig 18151 bp, 17 predicted proteins | sample 809101 | NCBI WGS metagenome assembly MKWU01 (sample SAMN05860141, study PRJNA318959) | sponge metagenome | host: Aplysina aerophoba | place: Slovenia: Piran, Adriatic Sea, Gulf of Piran | collected 2013-05-07
CTACATGGATTCGCGGTTCCCAGGGAATCCATGCGAGCCTTGCGCGAACACGAAACCGGCTGGAGCACTCACGCGAGCCAAGGGGCGGCAACCTACATGGATTCGCGGTTCCCAGGGAATCCATGCGAGCCTTGCGCGAACACGAAACCGGCTGGAGCACTCACGCGAGCCAAGGGGCGGCAACCTACATGGATTCGCGGTTCCCAGGGAATCCATGCGGCCTTGCGCGAACACGAAACCGGCAGGCGGCACCTGCGCCGGCGCCGCTGATGCGTGGGCGACGATTCCCGTACCATCGGCTCCCGGTTCGGGGACCAGCGCCGGAGAACGGCCCCCCGGTCGCCGCGATGATTCGTTCGATACCCGTGCGAAAATTTCACCGATCCGTGCCAGCGGGCGCGGATCGGTGAAATTTTCGCACCAGGGAGGCTGCACCATGCCGGTAACATCGGGTCAGGAAGGCGGCTGCCAGTGCGGCGCGATCCGCTACCGGCTGCTCCGCGCGCCGGCCGCGCTCTACGCCTGTCACTGCCGGGACTGCCAGAAGCAGTCATCGAGCGCGTTCGGGCTCTCGATGTGGGTCGAGCGCGACGCGGTCGAGCTCACCGGCGCCGAGCCGCGCGTCTACCGCACGCGCGGCGGCACGGGCGCGGAGAAGCTCTGCGCGTTCTGCGGCGAGTGCGGCACCCGGCTCTGGCACGCGGGCGGGGGAACGCGCGCCGAGGGAAACACCACGCTCAGCATGAAGGCCGGCACGCTCGACGACACGTCGGTCATCACGCCCACCTGCCACCTGTGGACGAAGCGCGCCCAGCCCTGGCTGGCGCCGGTGCTGGAGCGCGATTTCTGCTTCGACGCGGAGCCCGACGGCGAGGAGACGTTGCGCGCCCAGTGGAGGGATGCCGTGGAGCCGCGACCGGGCTGAACGACATCGAAGGACTTGCCGGCGACGGACACCCCGGTGCCCGAACGCCGCCCGCCACGCCGAGCCTGCCGGCGCCGGAGGCCCCCGTATCGGTCGCGCCGGTGCGCCGCCCGGCCACGCGACTCCCGTTCGCTCCGAGGTCGGGTGCGGCGCGCGCGCGCCTTCGTCGGGTTCCACGCTCGACCCGCCGGTTGATTCCTCGCCGGCCGGACATCAGGATCCGGCCGGTTCACGGACAGGCATGCACTCATCGCACATCGCAGGAGACGACGCCATGTCGAGCACGCAGCACCACTACGACGCCGTCATCATCGGGGCGGGCATCATCGGCGCCGCCACCGCGTTCGAGCTCGCGAAGCTCGGCTACCGCACGCTGAACGTCGACAAGCTCCCGGCCGCCGGCTACGGGCCGACCTCCGCCTCGTGCGCCATCATCCGCGTGCACTACTCGACCTTCGACGGCATCGCACTCGCATGGGAGGGCTACCACTACTGGCACGGCTGGGCGAAGTACCTCGAGACGGACGACGAGCGCGGTCTCGCGAAGTTCGTCGAGTGCGGGTGCCTGGTGATGCAAACGGAGCACAACGACCACCTGTCGAAACACATCCGCCTGTCGCGGGAGCTCGGCATTCCGTTCGAGGAGTGGGATGCGGCGAAAATCCGCGAGAAGCTTCCGATCTACGACACGCGCCGCTACGGGCCGCCCCGGCTGATGAGCGACGAGGGGTTCGGGGAGCCGAGCGGGGGCGAGCTCGCCGGCGGCGTGTTCTGGCCGACCGCCGGCTACATCACCGACCCGCAGCTCTCCACCCACAACCTGCAGCGCGCGGCGGAGGCGAAGGGCTCGGAGTTCCTGTTCGGGCGCGAGGTCGTCGAGATTCAAGCCGAGGGCGGCCGAATCCGTGGCGTGAAGCTCGACGACGGGACGGAGATCGCGTCGCCCGTCGTGGTCAACGTCGCCGGTCCCCACTCCGCCATGGTCAACGGCATGGCCGGGGCGCTCGACGACATGACCATCGAGACGAAGCCGCTCCGGCAGGAGGTCGTCCACGTCCCGGCGCCGGAGGGCTTCGACTTCGAGTCGCTGGGCACCGTAGTCTCCGACAGCGACATCGGCTGCTACATCCGGCCCGAGACCGGCAACCACATCCTCATCGGCAGCGAGGACCCGGAGTGCGACCCGCGCGAGTTCGTCGACCCCGACGTCTACGTCCGCGACTTCACCGACCAGGGCACCACCCAGGCCCATCGCTACGGGCAGCGGGTGCCGACGCTGGGCATCCCGTCGAGCCTGCGCGGGGTGGTCGACCTCTACGACGCCTCCGACGACTGGATCCCGATCTACGACAAGAGCCGGGTGCCGGGCTTCTACATGGCGATCGGGACGTCCGGGAACCAGTTCAAGAACGCGCCGGTGGCGGGAAAGATGATGGCCGCCCTCATCGACTACTGCGAGCGGGGCAACGACCACGACGAGAATCCTTTCACGTTCCGACTGGAGCACACCGGCCGGGAGGTGAACGTCGGCTTCTACTCGCGCAAGCGCGAGATCAACAAGGAGAGCAGCTTCTCGGTGCTGGGGTAGGCGGCCGGGCCGGGTCGTTCGGGTACGATGGAGGCCCCGGGCCGTTCCGGCCGACGAGGCCGGGAACCATCCCGGCAGGGTTCGCTCGCGACACCGTCGACTTCAACCGGCGCCGTGCCTCGACCTGCTCCCCCACGCCGCCACCGGCGGGGAGGAACTGTTCGCGTCGTGCGGAGAGTGATGAATCGAGTCGGCCTCACGTTCCGCAATTATGCCGATGTTAGTGCATTTATCATCTATCGCTAATTTCCCTAATTCTGATATAAAGGGCGAATGAGCCCGTTGGACAATCCGTTTGCCCCCGGCGCCGGCACCCCGCCCCCGGAGCTCGCGGGGCGCGACGAACTGCTCGATGCCATTCGCATCGCGACGGAGCGGACGCGCCGCCGCAACTCGGCCAGAAGCGTGCTGCTGCTGGGGCTGCGCGGTGTTGGCAAGACCGTCCTGCTCGACCGCGTGCATGACGAGGCGCAAGGCGCGGGACTGGCCACGGTGATGCTGGAGGTCACGGATCGGGATCCTCTGCCGGCACTGCTTGCCGCGGAGCTGCATCCGGTGCTGCTGCGCCTGTCCCGCCAGCAGCGGGTTCATGAACTGGCCGTCCGAGCTCTGCGGGTTCTCGCCGGGTTCGTGTCGGGGCTCAAGCTGAAGTACGGAGACTTCGAGCTGGGGATCGATGCGCCCGTCGAGCCGGGAGTCGCCGACAGCGGAAACCTCGAGCTCGACCTCACCGCCCTGTTCGAGGCACTCGGGGCCGCGGCGTCCGCATCGGACACCGCTCTGGTGGTGATCGTCGACGAAATGCAGTACGTCCCGAAGACGGAGCTCTCGGCGCTGAGCGCGGCTCTGCACCGGGCGGCCCAGCGCCGGCTGCCGATCCTCCTCGCCGCCGCCGGGCTGCCGCAACTCCGGGGACGGGTGGCCGAGGCGAAGACCTACGCGGAGCGCCTGTTCGAGTTCCGGGAAGTCGGTCCGCTCGACGAGAAGGCATCCGGGCACGCGGTGGCCAAACCCATCCGGGCGCGCAACGCGGACATCGCCCCCGATGCCCTGCAAGTCATCGTCGACGAGACGGAGGGCTATCCCTACTTCCTGCAGGAGTGGGGCAAGCACGTATGGGACGTCGCGGAGCGCTCGCCAATCGACGCCGGCGACGTGGCGCGCGCATCGACCGAAGTGTCGGCATCCCTGGACTCGGGGTTCTTCCGCGCCCGCTTCGACCGGCTGACGCCGGCCCAGAAACGCTACCTGAGGGCCATGGCGGAGCTCGGTCCCGGCCCGCATCGTTCAGGCGAAGTCGCCCGGGCGCTCGGCCGGAAGGTGACCGCACTCGGGCCGACGCGTGCACAACTGATCTCCAAGGGGATGATCTGGAGCGCGGCTCGCGGCGACACTGCCTTCACCGTCCCTTCCTTCGACCGATTCATGCGTCGCGTCATGCCCGGCGACGAATGGCGGGAGTAGCGAGCCGACCGGGTCGGTCCGATACGGCGCTCGACGGACCACCACTCATCGCAGGAGACCACACCATATCGAGCAAGCACCACCACCAGTTCGACACAAGGGAACTCGATGATAGGTTGACTCTGAGCCCGACCATCCACCAAAGCCCTATTTCCAAGCACCGGGTGGCGCCCGCGAGAAGCTCGCGACGAGGGCCGCTATCGGATTCCAGGATGGACGAGGGGCGATCCGTCCGGATCCGGTGGCAGCAATCTGTTCCCGATCTTCCGCCAGCCAGGGAACTCTCGGGCGGCACGTAGAGCTTCGGCGGCCGTTGCGTACTCCTTGCCGGTGCAATCAAATCCCGCACAAGCGCGGCAGTCGTCGCACACCAGCCGGGCGCGCTCACAGGGGCAACTCCTGCAGGCGCCGTCTTCGACCGGTCGTTCGCAGTCATCTTCGCTGATCTTCCCAAGGAAAATCGGCCATTTGCCACAGTTTCCGCAGTAAGCGAGGACCGTGCGCCACCGTCCTGCAACCAGCGCCTGCAATACGCCGGCGCCCCTGAGTCGGTATTCGGAAACCGTCGCCAGGAGACGACGATTCGATTGGATCATCTGGCTCAGCGTATGGATCAAGTGCCAGATGTACATGCGAGGATCGAACAGGGCGAGCGGAAACTCCACCTCCTTCGACGAGCGGTCCGCCGAGCGAGCCGCCGTTGCCCGATCAGGGAATATCTGCTCGATCAGATCGTCCCGAGCCCGCGGTTCTCCCATGTGAGAGAGCAAGTAGGTCAGAGCGAACCAGAACAGAGTGCGCCGAGAGACGCCAAAGTGCTGGAAAAAGCGATGCACGGACCCGGTGATCCGCGTGTCCAATGGACGGTTCGGGAGGGATCGAATTCTCGAGGCCGCAAGGGCCGGAATCCATGGCGCGACCTCGACGTTGAAGCCGTCGCAAATCTTCAGCCAACGCCGAAGGACATCGTCCCAATCAGGCATTGAGGCATAGTGGCGCTTCGGGTATTCGAACAGCCAGCCGGGCACAAACGTTGACCAATCGCCGAACTCCGCCGAGATTTTCTGGTCACGCAGGTAGCTGGAGACTTGGTCTCCGAAGCGAGCCAAATCCGAGTGTTCGAGCTCGCCGGTAATCATTGAGACGCCCGGATCCCCATCCTCCATGGAGACGACACCGACGATCGGCACCTCCCTGGTCCGGTGTTGCTTGTGTTCCTTCCAATGATGCTCGCCGAATCGATCGGGCCGCGAGCATCGAACGTTCTTGACGTCAAGGGGCCGATCATCGGCCCTGATGTCATGCGTCTTCCAGTCCTCCAGGGCGCCTTCCCGTAGTTGCTGGATCGAGACATCTTCAACTGGGTATCCCAAACTGCTGTAGTAGGCGAGCGAAGCCTTTTCGGCGCGCCGCGCCGACTCGAGCCTGTTTGTCTCTTCATCCAGCGTGCGTTTCGGATCACGCCGCCAATCCGACACCAATCGCTGATCCGTGACGTCCAGTTCGCAACGGAAACACACTCGGGGAGTGGCTTCGCGAAGTCTGGCAACAACCTTGTCTGGCATGAGACGCCATGCGACGGCCATGCGAAGTTCAAGCCCCTCCAGATGAGCTCGGCGACTCTGGATGCTCGAAAGAGCTGTTGAGTGGTTGCGATGCGCCAGTTCCGCGAGCCGCATGCGGGCCGACCCCACCGTTGCTTTGGCGGCACGCCGAACCCTGCGCGCCTTGATGTCCAAGCGACGCTTCCGGGACAGAACTCGCCTCTTTTGAAACAAACGGCGTACCGCGTCTGGGCGGACTCCGTTTCGGTGCGCAGCGTCGAGGAGATGTTGCTCGATTCGCTCCAGTTGAACGCCGGACTTCCCAATAAGGTTGTCGATTTCCGTCACCAGCGGTTCCAGTTCGCCCGACCGCAAGGACACCCAGTAGGGGCGGAAGTCCAGTCTGCGTAACAGCAGCTTCTCGACGATCACCGGTGCGGCGTACACGGTGTCCCGAGGTCGACGCCGCCGCACTCTTGGACGATGGACCATTGGTTCATCTTACGAAACGAGACGAGACGAGACGAGATCGACACGGATGACGCCACCTGCGCGTTGTCCGCCGAACAAATGAAGGCGAACCGCGGTACCGGGCGCCGCTTTCCGGCGGGTCCTCGCGAAACGGACCGCACGCCCGCGTGGGATCGATTGACTGCGCGGGTTGAACGAAATCATGTCAACGGGAGCCGCGCCGGCATGCAGGATTGCTACGTGGGGGACATCGGCGACTTCGCCACGCATGCCCTGATGAGGGAGGTGTCGGCCGGAACAGCCGGGAAGTGGCTCGAGGTCGCCTGGTACCTGTACCCAGACCAAGTCTCCTCGGGCGACGGTCGTCACACGAGACGCCTCAACCAACCTATCGCGTGGTTCGGCCTCTCGTATTCCCCTACTCCACCGTGAACGGCGGCGCCCGCGATATCAGCCCCCCCGCCTTCAGCCTCGTCGCGATGAGGCCGGAGACGCCGGCGCGGATGAACCCCATCACCACGATGACCAGGGTCGCAAACAGCAGCATGTGGGCGTAGGGACTCACGTCGCGCATGACCTCCCACATCACCACCAGCAGGATGGCACCGATGATGGGGCCGGTCAGGGTGCCGAGACCACCGACGATGGTCATGGCGAGGATGAGGCTCATCCCGATGGAGAGTCGGTTCCGCGGGGCGAATCCGCCCGATGGCCTCGCTCGGCCAGCCATCCGCGCGTGATGCTCGAGAAAGGGGTCGTGCGCAAGCAATAGTGTACGCGCAACGCCTCCGATTCAGGCGTCATCCCGGCGGGGTCGTCGGGGATGATCTCGGAGATGAGCCGAAGCCACACAAGCCTCTTCCGCAGATGCCACTCGTTGAGTCGGAGGTCGTCAATTGTCTGTCGTGCTTTTCGGTATCGGCTCGGGCTCAGGTCTTCCTTCGGGAGTATCTCCCCGGTCAGGGTGTCGTAGGTGAAGAACCGTTCCGGGTGGGCGGTTCGGGACCTTGCGCACGGATCGACATAGCCCGCAGGAGGCCACTTGTCTAGTTTTGCATGGTTGCAGTCGTGGCAGGCAAATAGCCAGTTCGACCAGGAGTAGACGGGGTCCGGGTATCGGCTCTTGGGACGGAAATGGTCCACCTCTCCCCGGCAAAGCTCCTCGCAATAGGCGCAAAGGTCGTGAAAGGCAGCGGCAAGGTCTCCCGAAAACTCGCGCCACCTGGTATCGCTGGGCTTCCTGCCGGTACCGGAACCGTAAAACCGGACCCAGCGTGGGGTATACCGAGCGTGAATACGGGCCAGTTGCTCCGGTTCGGGGCCGCGATCTACCCAATGCACGCCACGCGACTCCGCATCGACATTCCCTGTTTCCGGAGTCGGACGAGGCAGAACATTACCCGGCAGAGCGCCTGCCTCTCGCGCGCCTCAGCTCGTCGGCGAACTGCTCCACCTGAGCGGACGTGGGACCGCGAAGAAGCTCGCTCCCGACCACGTGGCGAATCACTTCGAGCTCATCGGATTCGTCGGTCGTCAACTCTTCCTTGTGACGCAGCTCCTCGAGGCGGGAGACGTGCGCCGCGGTAGCCATGTCGGTGGGGGTGGGCACCTCCAGGAAGTTCCGCAGGATCTCGTCCGCGCTCCACCCGGCGATGTCCGATTCGTTCGTGGACACGGAAACCTTGCCGTCCTCCCCCCGCCTCAGCAACTGCACCTGCCCCGCCTTCAGGCCTGCGAGCATCAGGGGAGAGTGGGTCGAGCAGAAGATTTGCAGCCTGGGGAAGTGCCGGAGCAGAGTCGGAACGATGCGCCGCTGCCAGGATGGATGCAGATGAGCATCGATTTCGTCAATCACGAGAACTCCGGGCTTGTCCTCGAGGTTTGCCGGAAACCGGTAGTACTCGGCGTACCCGATCGTCAGGTGGGCGAGACACTGGATGACCGATTGAGTCCCCTGGCTCAATACGTCGAGGGGCACGACGCCGGAGGGGGTGGCAACCTGAGGGAAGAGCCCTCGCTCGTCTTCTCCCACTCCCGCAAAACGCACTGGAAATCCTTCGGTAACCTCGGAGACCATTGAGATGATCTTGTGAATCACGTTCCTGATCTCGGGCCGATCCTGCCGATAGGCGGCGTAGTCGAGGTCGACGATCTTCTGCACGATTTCCTTGTCGTCGACCCACGACGAATCAGTCAACGCCAAGTCTCTGCGTTTCTTCAATTCCGAATGTTCCGGATTCATCACCTGCCGAACATCGTTGCGCAACCCTTCGAAGCCGTATCTCCGCAACTCAGCGGGACGTGCCCGAGCCACCCTCTTCGCAAGCTCCTCGGTGCGCGATTCGAGGTCCTGATTCGAAGAGGGTCCGGATGCACGGAAGTCCGTCCCGGCTCGTTGTGCCGGCAGGAAGCAGGTATGACCTATGGCTTCGTAAGCCGCCACCATCGTATCGGGATCAGACGGCAGGTTTCCGCCAATCGATTTCACCTTTGTTCCGGACGAGTAGCGGAGCTTCCATTTCGGGCTCTCTGACCGATACAGCTTGTCCGGGGCCGTGAAGGGATAGACCAACAGTTCCCCGAGCATCAACAGCGCCGCCGTCTTCCCCGCGTTGTTGGGCCCGGTGAAGACGTTCACCTGACGGTCGAACTCGAACTCGATCTCGTCGAACGGGCCGATATCGGTGAAGTACAGGCTGGCTATCGGCATCGAACACCTCCGGGCAGGCGCAAGCGTCGGCCACGCCTGATCGTCCGGCGGGATTATATGCGGGGGGAGAATCTCGCTGGTAGAACTACGGCAACCGCCCCGGCAACGGGCTCCAGCCCCGTCCGTGAATTCGGGCTCGACGCACCGATCTGCGTTGCCGGTGTAGTAGAACCATCAGCGACGGAAGGCCCGCTGCTGCTCGTATCCCCTACTCAACCGTAAACGGCGGCGCCCGGGAGATAAGCCCCCACGCTTTCAGCCGGTCCGCAATGAGGCCGAAGATCCCCGCGCGGAAGAACGTCATCACCACGATGACCAGCGTCGCGAACAGCAGCATGTGGGCGTAGGGGCTCACGTCGCGCATGATCTCCCACATCACCACCAGCAGGACGGCGCCGATGATCGGGCCGGTCAGGGTGCCCAAGCCGCCGACGATGGTCATGACGAGAAAGAGGCCGATCTCGATGATGAGCAGGTTCTGGGGGGCGAACAGACCAGCGGCCGAACCTGCGCAGATCGTTACCGGAGCGAGCCAGTCACGTCCCGGGCCGCCTGCCTGACGCCGACGTCTCCCGAGGTCGAGCTCTCGGCCCTGTAGCTACCGTGCTCCTCGCGCAGATCGTCGCTCATGTCCTCCGCCCTTCGCACCCACTCCAGCACCGCTTCACGATCCCGCATCGGGCGCGCCGGAGCGAGGCCCGCCGTCGCCCGCTCGACCCAGGCGGCTCTCGCCGTGTCCCGGAAGAGCACGTTCCCGCGGTGGACGACGGCCACGGTCCGGGGATGCCCGGAGCAGTTGTCCAGGAAATACGCTTCGTCCGCGAGGGCGGCGACTCGCGGTGCGTTGTCGAACGTCCGGAGGAAGCGGCGCTCCTGGTCTCGCACCGGAATGGCGTGGCCCCCGGAGCGGCTCCGGATCCGCACCCGGATCTTGGTCGTGGACAGCCTGTTCAGGCCGACGAAGATCAAGGTCACCCGGTAGCCGGCGTCTCTCGCTGCCTCCGCGCTGCGAACGATCTCGCGGCTCGACAAGGTGGACTCGCGGACGAAGGACCTTCGGCTCGCCATCCATGCCCGCGAACGCCGCAGCGTCTCGCGCCCTGCCGGCACCGCTCGCGCCGGCTCCGGACCGTCCAGCCCCTTCGCAATTTCGTCCGGGTTCAGAAACGCCCCCGAGCGGTATCCCCATTCCGTCAGACGCGCGAAGGTCGTGGACTTCCCGGCCCCGTTCGGCCCGCCGAGGATTGTGCAGCGAGGCCGCTCAAGGGTAGCGGACATCGCGCAACGACACCTTGTACCGGTCGAGGAACTTCTCCGCCTCTTCGTCGTCCTCGGGGATCGGCGTCCGACTTCCGTCCGGATGCGTGAGCACCGTCACCCCGTCGATCTCGTGTACCCGTGAGATCCCGAGCCGGATGCACTCCGCGTTGAACTTCCGGGCTCCCGCAACGAGGGCCTCCTCGATCTCGCCGGCCGTCAGGTCGGCGATGTACTTCCGTTTCATGGTGGTCACTCCCCCCCTGCCCCCCGCGCCCGCAGGGCGCGCGGCTGATCTTCCCCCTACTCCACCGTGAACGGCGGCGCCTTGCCGATCAGCCCCCTCGCCTTCAGACGTTGCGCGATCAGGCCGAAGATCCCCGCGCGGAAGAACTTCATCACCACGATCACCAGCGTCGCCAACATCAGCATGTGCGCGTAGGGACTCACGTCGCGCATGATCTCCCACATCACCACCAGCAGGATGGCGCCGATGATCGGGCCGGTCAGGGTGGCCAGGCCGCCGACGATGGTCATGGCGAGGATGAGGCCCATCTCGATGAGGAGCAGGTTCGAGGGAGCGAGGACCTGGACGAACAGGTGGGCGTAGATGGCGCCGGCGAGGCCGGCGAAGAGGCTCGAGATCACGAAGGCGTTGACCTTCCACTTCACCAGCTCCACCCCCATCACCGCCGCGACGTCCTCGTCCTCCCGAATCGCCTTGAAGTAGAGGCCCTTCTCGGAATTCACCAGCCGGTGGAGCACCACGATGGTAATCACCGCGAGCGCGAGCATGACGAAGTAACCGAGGATGTGCTGGGGCAGGCCTTCGCCGAAGAGGTAGGGAACGTGCAGACCGAGCGAGCCGCGGGTGACGTCGTGCTCGATCTGGAGGATCAGCCGCACCGTCTCCGAGAATCCGAGGGTCATGAGGGCCAGGTAGGGACCGCGGGTTCTCAGGCACATCCGCCCCAGACACCAGCCGATCCCCGCCGCCACCGCGCCGCCGATGAACACGCCGAAGCCCGGGTGGACTCCGAAGTGAAAGCTGAGCAATCCGGAGGTGTAGGCGCCGATTCCGGCAAAGGCCGCGTGGGCGAACGAGAGCTGTCCGGCATATCCCAGAAGCAGATTCCACGACGAGGCCAGGACGATGTAGTACAGCGCCATCGCCGCCACCCGGATCGTGTAGTGGTCGAGCAGGAAGGGGATGACCAGCCCGCCGGCGAGGGCCGCACCGCAGACGGTCTTCTCGAACCGGGTCAAGCGCGGCGCTCCTTCTGGCCGAACAGCCCGTGGGGGCGAAACAGCAGCACCCCGATGAGGACCATGAACGCGAACACGTCCCGGTAGGCGACCGAGATGTAGATCGAACCCAGGCTCTCCACCAGCCCGAGGATGATCGCCGCCACCACCGCGCCGGGAATCGAACCCATGCCGCCCAGCACGATGATCACGAACGCCTTGATCACGGGGATCTGGCCGACGTCGGGATACACGAGGAAGACCGGCGCGAGCAGGGCGCCGGCCGCGCCGGCAAGGAGCCCCGCCAGGCTCATGGCGACGATGTTCATCCTGACCGGATCGACGCCCACGACGGTCGCCCCGACCCGGTTCTGCGCCGTCGCCATCAGCGCGCGGCCCGTCCAGGTGCCGTAGACGAAGCAGAGGGTGGCGACGATGAGCAGGGCGGAGACGCCCGCGGCGAACAGCCGGTCGCCGGCCAGCCAGAGATCGCCGAGGACGTGCCTCGAACCCTCCCAGAACGCGCCCGGGGTCATCTCGTAGGGCCCGAAGAGGATCAGGGCGCCGTACTGCAGGAACAGCGACAGCCCGAAGGTGAGGATGATCGCGTACTCCTCGGGACGGTCCATGCGCACGGTGTAGACCGGCCGCAGCAGCCCGCGCTCGACCGCGATGCCGAACACCGCGACGACCGCCATGGCGAGCGGCAGCGCGAGCACCGTCGGTATGGCCACGGGAATGGCGAACAGCGTCACCGCGCCGGCGGTCAGCGCGTAGAGCGCGTAGCCGCCGAGCATGTAGAACTCGCCGTGGGAGAAATTCACCACCCGCATGATGCTGAACACCACGGTCAGGCCGAGCGCGATGAGCGCGTAGATCAGGCCGAAGATCAGGCCGTTGATGATCTGCGAGAGGACGTAGTAGTCCATCGGACCCTGTTGAAGGAATGTCGATGCCTGCTCGTGCACCGGCCGGCCCTGCTGCCGGCCGGCGCGCGAGCACCGGCGAGCGGCCGGGGACGGGTTCCGTCCCGTCCCCGGTCTCCGGTCGGCCTACGGCCGCATCAGCTCCGAGGTCGCGAACTGCGGCGGATAGAGCACCTCAGCGTCGGCCGCGGACTGTCCGACCTCCGAGTACTGGAAGATGAAGGTGGGCACGTCCTTCCACTGCTGATGGTAGACCCCGTCCTCCTGCGAGAACACGATGTCGCCGCGGGTGCCGGCCACGTTGAGCGCCTGAAGCTCGGCGATGACAGCCTTGCTGTCGGTGGTGCCGGCCTTCTCGATCGCGGTCAGCAGCGCGTACATCGCGTCATACCCCTGCAGCGGCAGGTAGTTCGGCTGGCGCTCGAACCGGTCGATGTAGCGCTGCTTGATCTTCTCGCCGAGCTCGGTCAGCTCGACGCTCGGGCTGAACGGACAGGACATCGCCACGTATTGGCCCGCGTCCCTCACCGCCTCCCAGAACACCTTGTCGTTCTGCGCGGTGCAGGTGCCGTCGATGATCAACGTCTCCGCGGACGGCGCGAAGCGGATCTCGTGCGCCTGCTTCAGGGCCAGGAACCCGCCGGGCGGGGTCACCGCGGAGATCAGGACCTCCGGCTTCACCTGGGTCTTGTACTTGAGCAGGATGGGCACGAAGTCCTTGGTGGCCCTCTCCACCACCTCGTAGCTGAACTCGATGCCCGCGTTCAGTCTCTCGATCACGAGCTCGAGGTTCTTCGCGATGCCCACGCCGTAGTCCGAATCCTCGACGAGAGCGGCCGCCTTCTTGACGCCGTTCGCCATCATCAGCGCGACCATGTTCTCGGCCATCTTCGACGAGTAGACGCTGGTGCGGAAGACCTCGTCGTAGCCCGCCTCGGTCAGCGCGTCCGCCCAGCACGACCCGATGACGAACGGGACCCCGCGCTGGTGGAACACCTCGATCTCGGCCTTGCACACCGACGAGTGGTACTCGCCGGCCACGCCGACCACGCCGTCCTGGGTGATGAGCTTCTCGATCGCGGTCGCCCCCTGGGCGGGGGTGTTCCGGGTGTCCTCGATGATCAGCTCGACCTGCTTGCCGAGCAGCCCGCCGGCGGCGTTGACGTCGTCGACCGCCCACTCGAGGCCGTACACCAGCTCCTGCCCCTGCTGGTAGCTGCCCGGCGCCGACAGCGGCGCCACGCCGCCCACCTTGATGGTGTCGGCTGCAACGGGGACGCCCGCAAGCGACAGCGCCGCGCCCAGCGCGACTCCCGACAGCAGCTTGTTGTTGTGCAACCTGGTCATCGTCTTGCCTCCCTCATTGGTGATTACGACAGTGACGAGCGTCACCCTCGTACATGAAGCTTCCGCTCCCGGCCGGATTCGGGGCCGGCCGTCGTCGGAGCCGTCGTTCTTCTCCGGGGCCCGTGGATCGCGTTCATCCCTGCGCCGGCACCGGGACCCGGGCGGGGCGCGAAATCGCAATCCCGCGCGCCGGGGCTCATATCTGCAGCCAGTCCTTGATCATGTCGTGCAGGTTGGTCTCGAACTCGGACTTGGTGCCGCTGACCTTGTTCTGTCCGACCTCCAGCACGTAGACGTGGTCCCCGACCCGGATCGCCTCGCGCACGTTCTGATCGACAAGGAGGATGGTCAGCCCGTCCGCCTTGAGGCGCTCGATGGTATCGTACACCTCCTTCGCGATGATGGGCGCGAGTCCCACCGTGGGCTCGTCGCAGATCAGGATTTCGGGGCGGATCATCATCCCGCGCGCGACCTCCAGGATCTTCTGCATCCCGCCCGACAAGTCCCCGGCCTTCGATCTCCGCCGCTCCCGCATGAGCGGGAACAGGCCGTAGACCCGGTCGAGCTCGCGTCCGATCCGCGCCTGGTCGCCGCGGAACGTCCAGGCCCCGAGCCGGATGTTCTGCTCGACCGTCAGGTGCGGAAACACGGTGCGTTCCTGCGGGAGATAGCAGATGCCGAGCCCGGCCATGTCGTGGCTGGGCCGGCCGGTGAGGTCGGTGCCGTCCCACGTCACCGTCCCCGACTTCGGGTGCAGGAAGCCGCAGATCACCCGCACCAGGGTGGACTTCCCCGAGCCGTTCGGACCGATGACGGAGGTGATCTGGTCCTTCTCCGCGTCGATGGAGACGTCCTGCAGGATGTCGATCTCGTCGACGTAGCCGGCGACGATGTTGTGCGCGCTGAGCATCGTCAGCCCCCGAGGTAGGCCTCGATGACCCCGGGGTCCTCCCGGACCGCGTCCGGGGTGCCGTCGGCGATCAGCCGCCCGTTGGCCAGCACCACGATCCGGGTGGCGAGGCCCATGATCGCGGGAAGGTCGTGGCTGACCACGATGAAGTCGATGCCCTGCCGGCGCAGGTCGCGGATGCGGCCGAGGATGCGCTCGACCAGCAGGGGGTGGATCCCGCCGAAGGGCTCGTCGAGGAGCATCAGGCGGGGTTTGAGCATCAGGGCCCGGGCGAACTGGAGCAGCATGCGCTGCCCGCCGGAAAGGTCCGCCGCCTGCTCGTCGGCGAAGTCGGCGATGTCGACGAAGTCCAGGTACTCCTTCGCGCGCCGGATGAGGGTGACGCGGTCGTCGACGGTGGCGTCGCGGGTGGTGAAGCCCGGGGTGAGCATGTTCTCCAGCGCCGTCATGTGCGGGAAGATCCGCGCGATCTGGAACGTGCGGGCGATGCCGGCCCGGGCGATCTCGTGCGGCGGCGCCTTCTCGATGGGCCGGCCCTCGAAGCGGATGGAGCCGGAGTCGAGGGGATAGATGCCGCTCGTCGCATTGAGCAGCGTGGTCTTGCCGGAGCCGTTCGGCCCGATGAGGCCGACGAGCTGGCCCTTCTCCATCGCGAACGACACCGAGTCCAGCGCCTGGTTGCCGCCGAACGCGATGCTGCCGTCCGCCACTTCGTATACCGGCCGGTGCTCGGTCAACGATTCGTCCGTTCCGTGGTTCGCACTGCGTCGGATGCACGGCCTCCCCGCCCCGATCGACGCGGAGCGACACGGAAGTCCGGTGGCGATCCCCCCCGGCACGCAAGAAACACCGATTCACGGCTGCGGGCGCCGATCGGTGATTCTAGCCCGAAAATTTCACCGATCCCCGGCTGCGGACACGGATCTGACTGCATTGGCTGCGTTGAACGCGGCCAGGGTGCTCGACGTACTGTCAAGTACGCCTGCGCGCCCTGACTCGCGTTCGCCTTGCCAATGCAGCCATCTCCGCGCCCTCGCTTCGTGAATCGGTGAAATTTTCGGGCCAGCGGACTCAATCGATGATGATGGGGATCAGCGGAACGTTCAACCCGAGCATCCGCCCCCGATCGCCGACTCGAGCCACTTTCCCGCGTATCGCGCCAGCGCGGCGTCGACGTAGATGTCGAACGTCGGCCGGTCGTCGAGCCGATGAATCAGCGCGGAAATCCTGGCGAACCCGGCGCGCACCGCACGGCCGGTGGGAAAAGCCGACGGATGGACGTCCACTCCCGTCGACTGGGCGAGCACGTCGAGGGTGCCGGGGCCGGTGAGGGTGAAAACGCTCCAGGCGTCGGAGACCAGGACCGCCGCGGCAAACGAACCGGCGGCCGCCGCCTCCAGCCTTTCGAGCCGGTATTCCTCCTCATCCGGCGGGACGCGGACCAGCCACTCGTCCGCTCCGAGGCCGAACACGGTGACGGTGCCGTTCGCCGACGCGAGCGCGGCCGGCCGCGGCAAGGCGACGCCGAGCGACGCCTCCACCGCCGGCGACGCTTCCGCGCCGACCCGGAGACTCACCAGCGCCGGGCGCACGGGACCGCCGACCTCGACCCGGTAACCCACCCGCTCAGCCCCGCATCCGCACGCCGGCGCGGTCGACGAAGCACGGCCGGGTCACCAGCGCCGGCGCGCGCCGGTCGATGGCGGCGACCTCCACCCACTCGCCGATCAGCCGCCGACCGTCGTCCAGCACCGCGAGCGCGATGGCGCGTCCGACGTTCGGGCTGTGACAGGCCTGCGACACGTAGCCGATGACCGGCGGCGCTTCGGCCCGGGCGTCGGCCGGCACCAGCGGCGTGCCGTCGGGAGGGACGAACGACGGGTCCTCGGGCAGCAGGCCCACCACGTTCGGCCGCACGCCGCCGACGTTTCGGTCGCGCGCCAGCGAGCGCCGGCCGATGAAGTCGCCCTTGTCCATGTCGACCGCCCAGCCGCAGCCCGCGTCGAACGGGTTGACGATGCCGTCGCCCTCGAAGCCGGCGGAGACGAAGCCCTTCTCGCAGCGCATCACCATGCTCGCCTCGGAGCCGACCGGCGTGAGGCCGAACGGCTCGCCCCCGGCCTGCAACGCGTCCCACACGCGCTCCCCGTGCCGGGCCGGCACGTTGACCTCGAAGCTGAGCTCACCGGAGTAGCCGGCCCGCGCGACCCGCGCCGGGACCCCGGCCACCGTCGTCTCGCGCATCGTCATGAACGGAAACGCGTCCGGCGCAAGGCTCGCGTCCGTCCCGGCCGCCTCCAGCACCGCCCTCGCCTGCGGCCCGCACACGCACACGTTGGTCCACTGCGAGGTGACGACGGTGAGATATACGCGCAGCTCCGGCCACACGACCTGCAGCAGCCGTTCCAGGTGTCTGTGCACGTGGTCCGCCGCACCGGTGCCGGCGAACATCCACCAGTGGTGCTCGGCGAGTCGGAAGGTGACCGCGTCGTCGAGCAGCCGGCCGTCCTCGCGCAGCATCCAGCCGAACCGCCCCCGTCCGACCGCGAGATCGTCCCAGCGGTTGGCGTGGACCCGGTTGAGGAAGACCGCCACGTCGGGACCGTGGAGCTCGAACTTCCCGAGCGGCGAGCCGTCGTAGATGCCGGCCGCGGTCCGGCAGGCCAGCGCCTCGCGCGCGATTGCCTGCCCGGCGCTCTCGCCTTCGCGCGGAAAGAAGCTCGGCCGGCGGTAGCCCGCGCCGGCCTCGAACATCACCGCCCCGGCCGCTTCAATCCGGTCGGTGAGCGCGGTGCGCCGGGACGGCAGCAGGACCTCGCCGGTGTCCTTGCCCGCGATCGCCCCGAAGCTCACCGGCACGTACGGCGGCCGGTACGTCGTCGTGCCGGTCGCCCCCGGGCTCTCCGAGAGCGCATCCGACAGGATGCCGATCGCGTTGACGTTGCCGAGCTTGCCCTGGTCGGTGCCCATGCCCGCCGTGGTGTAGCGCTTCACGTGCTCCACGGAGCGGAAGCCCTCCTGCCCGGCGAGCCGGATGTCCCCGGCGGTCACGTCGTTCTGCAGGTCGACGAACGCCCGGGCGCGCCGCCCGGACGACGCCACCTCCCAGCACGGCTCGACGTCGAGGGGGGGATCCCGAGGGCATTCGGGAACGTCCGTCGCCGGCGCGAGGGTGCCGAGCGCGGCGCTCGCCTCCGACCCCGCCCGCCAGCCCTGCTCCAGGGCGGCCCGCAGGCCGAACGCGCCGTTGCACGCCCCGGCACTGCGCTCCGCCTGGACTCTCTCGCCCGGCACGAAGCAGGCGTGGACCTCGTCGTACGCGGGACGCCCCCCGGACTGCGAGTGCAGGTGCACGCGCGGGCTCCAGCCGCCGGAGCAGAGCACCAGGTCACAGGCGACGCGCCGGCGCTCTCCCGGCCGGCCGGGCGGTGCGACGAACGCCGCCCTGACGGCCCGGGTGCCGGCCACGCCCACCACCGCGTGACCACGCAGCACCTCGACCCCGCGTGCGGCAAGCTCGGCGACGAGCGGCTCGGGCGGATGCTCCCGGATGTCCGCGAGCACCGACACCTCGACCCCCGACTCGACGAGCTCCCCGACGATGCGATAGGTGGAGTTGTTGTTGGTGACCGCGACCGCACGGTCTCCGGGGCGCACGCCGTAGCGGCGCACGAACGCGAGCGCCGCGGACGGGAGCATCACCCCGGGGCGATCGTTGTCGGCGAACACCAGTGGCCGCTCCGCCGCGCCGGTGGCCAGCACCA
>MKWU01004004.1_pt1 | contig 18140 bp, 16 predicted proteins | sample 809101 | NCBI WGS metagenome assembly MKWU01 (sample SAMN05860141, study PRJNA318959) | sponge metagenome | host: Aplysina aerophoba | place: Slovenia: Piran, Adriatic Sea, Gulf of Piran | collected 2013-05-07
AGCTATCTGAATCGCCAGACCGGCGACCGGATCGACAAGGTCGAATGGCACAGGGTCGTCACCTTCCAGGACGGGCTGATCGACATGCTGGAGCGGCACGCGAAGAAGGGCCGCCTGGTCCACGCCGAGGGCAAGTTGCAGACCCGGCGGTGGAAGAAGGACGGCGAGGACTCGGACCGCTTCTCCACCGAGATCCTGATCGTCCCCGGTCACCGGATACAGTTCCTGGACCGCCCGAACGGGGCCAGCGGCAATGGCGCGCAGGCCGCGGCGGAGCCCGCCAGCGGCGAGGCCATGCCGGCCGGCGGCGCCCCGGCGCAGGACGACGATTTTGGCTCCGAAATTCCCTTCTGAGCCCTGACTGCATCCTCCCTCCCAACTTGGGCGGCCGCTTCGGCGGTCGTCCTTTTTTTCTGCCGTGGGTCCGGAGCAGCACCGTTCCCGGCCGGGCATCCGGAGAGCGAGAGGAGAGCGGCGGGCGGGCGATCGCCATGAAGAGCAGGAGGGAGTCGATCATGAGCGCCGTCATCAATCTCAGGCACGAGCCGAAGCTGCGCGAGGCGTTCGACTACGCGCAGGTCGTGAACAACACCGTGCTGATCGACCGCCGCACGAAATGGGGCAATCCGTTTCGCGTGACGTCGCGCCTGACCCATGCCGAGGCGGTCGCCCGCTACCGCGTCCATCTCTGGCAGCGCATCCGCGCGGCCGAGGTGACGCTGGAAGAGCTCGCCGAACTCGACGGCTGCTGGCTGGCGTGCTGGTGCGTGGACAGGCACCCGTGCCACGGCGAGGTGCTCGAACGGGCGGCCGCCTGGGCGGCGCAGGTGCTGGCGGAGCGGTCCGATGCGTGACGCGCCGCCGTGCCTCCCATTCAACGATGTGCCAGGCCGAACCGCCGATGGGGTCGGTGCGGGTGGAGAGAAATACGCCACCCCGACGTGATCGTTCATTGTGCCACACGTGCTCCCTCCGCCAACCCCTGCGGGGTCCTCCGCTGCGCTCCGGCGCGGGGAGGTTCCGCTAGGCGTCGGGCCGGGGCGACCGTGGCTCAGGCCCAACCTCCGCTAAGGACTGCGCAAGCGCAGCCCTAAGCTCCGATAGGGCCTTGCGCCCGCACCACTCGCCCCGACCCGACGCCAAGCTCCACCAACCCCGCGTGGCTCCGTTGCGCGCGCGTGTCCCAAAGAACCATCACATCGGGGATCGGCCCCGAGCGTGCAACCGATCGCGAAGGAGATCGACATGAGCATCATCGAGAACATCGAAGCGCAGGATCAGTCCGTGACCGCGACCGTCTGCGAGAACGCCGCCCTGTTCGGCGCCGCCCCCGAGCGCGGCGAGTTCGACAGCCGCGAGGTGTGGGACGAGGACGACGCGCTCGCCGCCGTCGCCGAGGCCTTCCGCATCATGGCCGAGGGCGTCGCTCCGGACGGCACCCAGCTCGCCGACGAGCGCGAGAGCCTGCTGTGGGGCTTCGTCAACATGCTCGACGCACAGACCCGCCGCCTCGACCGCAGCGTCGACCGGCTCAGCCCCGAGCTGCGCGACCTCCAGCGCGAGCAGGACGGCACCGAGATCAAGTCCCGCGAGCTGGAGCTCGTCACCGACCGCGCGCAGAACCTCGGCGACCGCCGCGACGCCTTCGAGAAGATGCGCGACACCGTGGCCGAGCAGTACCGCAGCGAGACCGGCGAGGTCTGGCGCCCGCGTCACGGCAGCCACGTCTCGCAGACCGGCAAGCTCACCGCCGCCAGCATCGACGCCCGCGACTTCATCCGTGCGAGGAAGGACCGCGAGACGGCGGCCCACCTGCCGCAGGGCACCCTCGTCGCCATCGCGGGCGGCAAGGACGTCGCCGACCCGGCCGCGGTGATCGCGCGCCTCGACACGGCGAAGGCGAAGTGCGCCGACATCGTCCTCGCGCACGGCGGCGGCCCCGGCGTCGAGAGGATCGCGGCGCGCTGGGCCGAGCGCAACGGCGTCCACCAGGTCGTCTGCAAGCCGGACTGGAACGCGCACGGTCGCGCCGCCCCGTTCCGCCGCAACGAGGCGCTGCTGAACCTGCTGCCGAAGGGCGTCATCGCCTTCCCCGGCTCGGGCATCACCGACAACCTCGTCGACCGCGCCCGGCAGCTCGGCATCCCGGTCCACCGCTGCAACGCATAGGCCGCAGCGCATCGCGGGCCGCGTCGTCGCTCCGGCGGCGGTGCGGCCCGTTTCGTTTCCCGACGACGGTGTTCGACGGCACCGTCGTCCTCGCGCGCGCTTCGCGCCGCGCTCGCGATCCGGCTCGCGCTCGCAAGCTCGCGCATCGCTCGGCGCACGACCTCCGGCACTTGTGCCGATCTTCGTGACGGCGCTCCCGACGAGCCCGCCGTCACCGCGCTCGACACTCCGTCGCATCGTAGTGTCCGCACCAGCCGCCACTCAAGCGCCGTGGCGGCTCCGGTCCGTCGGGTCCTCCGGCGTCGATTCCCCCATCGCTCATACATCGCGAAGCGTGCTTTGACCGGCCTGGGCCGGCTTCAGGATTCACACCGGACGCACCGGTGGTGCCAATCCCGCCAGCACCCGCCAGAGCATGAAACGGAGGAAAGCTCCGTAGTTACAGGGCCTTACGGCCCGTCCTGTCCCGCGCCCCCGCGCGGCTTCCCCGACGAAACGCCGCCGCGGCTGCTTCCTGCATTACCAGGCAGCCGCGCGGTCCGAACAGGGAGCCGCGACCATGACCGACCGATCCAATTCCACTTTCTCCAGGCGCCTCCGCGCTGCCAGACCACGCGATAAAGCCTACGAAGTCCGCGACGACATCGTGAGCGGTCTCGGCGTCTCGATCCAGCCCACGGGCACCCGAACCTTCTTCCTTGCCCGAATGGCCCGCGGGAAACGGCGCTATGCCCGGATCGGAGACGCCGATGCCATGACCGTCCCCGAGGCGCGGCGCGAGGCCCGCAGCCTCATCGCCAGCTACATCGAACCCGCGAGGAAGGACAACGGCCCCAGGACGCCGGGCCACCCGATGACCGAGTTCGCCGAGGAGTTCCTCGACCGCCAGGCCCGGCACTGGAAACCCCGCACCCTGGAGACGAACCGCTACCTGATCCGCAACCACATCCTGCCTGCCTTCGGCCACATGACCGTGGACGCCATCGAAGCCGACGACGTGCGGAGCTGGTTCGCCTCCATGGCCGGGAAGCCCGGCAGCGCCAACCGCGCCATGCCCGTGCTGTCCGTGATGATGCGCATGGCGGAGCTCTGGGGATACCGCGCCCACAACACCAATCCCTGCAAGCGGACCCGGCGCTACAGGATGAAACCGAAGGAGCGGTTCCTGACGGCGGAGGAAATGGCCCGGCTCAACGCCGTGCTCACCCGCGACGAGTTCCGCTGCCCCGATGTCGTGGCCATCGTGCGCCTGCTGATGCTGACCGGCTGCCGCTTCGGCGAGATCGCCGCGCTCGAATGGGACTGGATCAGGGACAGGCGCATCTTCCTTCCCGACTCGAAGTCCGGGCCGCGCACGGTGTGGCTGTCGAGCGCCGCGCGCGCCGTCATCGACGCCATCCCGCGCTATGGCGAGGATTGTCCGTATGTCTTTCCGGGCCGCCCGCCGACGCGGCCCGTCGACAACATCGCCAACCAGTGGAACCGCGTCCGCGACGAGGCGGGTTTGCCCGGATTGAGACTCCACGATTTGCGGCACAGCTGGGCGTCCACCGCCGCCATGAACGGCGTGGACATGGTGACCATCGCGAAGCTGCTCGGCCATGCGCTGGTCGAGACCACGGAACGCTATGTCCATCTGTCCGACCGGTCGGTTGCCGACGCCGCCGACCGGGTATCGAACCGCATCCATGCGGCCCTGGCCGGAAGCGGCGCGGGGCGCGAGGGAGGGTGCGATCATGCCGACGGTTGACCTCACCGCGCGGCTGGCCCGCGACAGCGAGCCCGGACCGAAGGACACCATCCTGTTCGACAAGACGCTCCCCGGCTTCGGCCTTCGCATCCACTCCTCGGGCCGGAAGGTCTGGATCGTCCAGGCCCGCATCGAGGGGCGCAGCCGCCGCATCGTCATCGCCCGGCACGGCGAGATGGAGCTTGCGGAGGCCCGCCGCCGCGCCCGTGACCTGCTCGACCGCATCCGCGCGGGGGGAAACCCCGCAGACGACATTCGCAAGGAGACGACAGCTCCCACGGTGCAGGACCTGGCCGACGAGTATCTCCGCCGCTGCGACCCGTACTGGAAGCCCTCGGGGCGCAAGACCGTGCGCATCTATCTCAAGGCCCGCATCCTGCCCACATTCGGCAAGTTGCGGGTGGACCGCGTCGGCCCCGAGGATGTGGCCGCGTGGTTCGACGAGGCGAGCCGGGATCGGCCCGGTGCCGCCAACCGTGCCTTCGAAATCCTCCGGTCGATGATGTTCCGGGCCGAGGAGTACGGATTCCGTGAGCGCGGCACCAACCCCTGCATCGGCATCAAGAAGAACCCGAGGCGCAACGTCGCCCGGTTCCTCGACACCGGCGAGCTCGCCCGGCTCGGGCGCGCGCTCGACGCCCGAGAGGCCGAATGGCCCGAGGCCGTCGCTGCGATCCGCCTGCTGGCGCTCACCGGCTGCCGCCGGGGCGAAGTGCTCGATCTGCGCTGGCGCGACATCGGCGACGGCGTAATCACGTTGGGCGACTCGAAAACCGGACCGCGCACCGTGCAGCTCGGCGAGGCCGCGCAAGCGGTCATCGAGGCACTGCCCGGCCCCAGCGACCCGGACGCCTTCCTGTTCCCGAAGAATGCCGGGCGGGACTCGCCCACCAACATCGTCGCGTGCTGGCGCGCGGTCTGCGACGATGCGGAGCTCGGCAAGCTGCGCCTGCACGACCTGCGGCACACGGCGGCGAGCCACGCCGTCATGTCGGGCGAGACCCTGCCCCTGGTCGGCAAGCTGCTCGGGCATCGGCGGCATAGTACAACGGCGGGATACGCCCACCTTGCGGATATCCACCTCATCGAGACCGCCGAGAAGGTCGGAAGCATCATCGCCGGGGCGATGATGCTTCCCGTCGCGCCGCCGCCTTCGCGTCCGCGCGCCCGCCGCGGGCACGGCCGCTGGATCTGACCCTCGAAACATTGCGCAAAACCGGGATCACCTCGCATGATCGGCCGGCTGCCGGCGCTCACCGGATGCCGCCGCAGCGAAGTGCTTGATTTGCGCTGGCGCGACATCGGGTCCGACACCATCAACGGCGCATCCACCTGATGAAGAAGATGCTGGAGACCGGCGAGACCCCGTCGGCCAAGGTGGTCGGGCATATCGACCGCTGCCTCTCCTGCCTCGCCTGCATGACGACCTATCCCTCGAGCGTCCACTACATGCACCTGGTGGATCTCGCCCGCAAGCGGATCGCCGAGACCTTTCGCCGGCCGTTCGTCGACCGAGCGGTGGGGGCGCTACTGCTCGCCGTCATGCCGTCGCGGTTTGGCCGGGCGGTGCGACTCGCCCGCCTCGCGCGGCCCCTGGCCGGCATCCTGCCCGGCCCGCTCGGCCGCATGGCGCGCATGGTCCCGTCCACGAGAGCGGGGCGTCCACTTCCGGACGGGGTGGTCTGCCCGGCGGAGGGCGAGCGCCGCTGGCGCGTCGCACCGCTCGCGGAGGCCGCCGCGGCCGTCGCCGAACGCGCCTGCGACATATCGGATCTCCTGCAACGCATCGGACTCAGCGGGACGAGCCCGCCCGAACCGCTTTCCGTGGCCTACCGCTCGGCCTGCGCGCTGCAGCACGGCCAGAATGTCCAGGCCGGCCGCGTCGACCTGCTGCGCGAGGCAGGGTTCGCCGTCTCGCTGCCGGCGGAAGGCCATCTCTGCTGCGGCTCGGCCGGCACCTACAACATCCTCCAGCCGGCGCTTGCCGACAAGCTGCACGACCGCAAGACCGCCCACCTCGAAGCCCTCGGCGCGGACGTCATCGCGGCGGGCAATATCGGCTGCAAGGTCCAGCTCGAGGGCGTGACGCAGACCCCGATCGTGCACACCGTCCAACTCCTCGACTGGGCGTACGGGGGGGGGGGGGGGAAAACGGGGGGTTTTTCCGCCAAAAGGAGGGGGGCCGGCGGGGGGGGGGGGGGGGGGGGGGGGGGCTGAAACCGCGCGTTCTTACGACCAAAAGTAGCGAGCCGGTCGATGACGGAGAGCGTCGTCAGTAGCCTTCGTAAAGGTCTGGCCTAGCTAGACCTTTCTTTTTCATACGATCAGGTAAGCGTTTCTTCACATATCGTTTCCAAGTTGTCGGACAGGCTTTCGTCCCGTCGAACTCCCATCGCTGTGGCTTTCCCGGAACCGTGGGCGCCTTTTTCCACACATGGGGAACATACACACCTCGACAAATCCCATCGACAATTGCCAGCACGTAATCCGCTTGGTCCGCCTTTCTCTTGCTTATTACCCAAGAACTGCGGACGGCTTCGTAAACAGGGTCAAGCTCTGTGACACCGTCACGCCTTTGACACGCTTCCACTGTCGAAGATCTGATTTTGATAACCATGATTTTTCGACCCTGTTCGAATTCCATTTGCTCGGCCCCGTACCGCACGGCCAATTCATCCGCATTCGCGGGTCCATAATCGTTCGAACCTTCCCCGGCTGCGATGTTTGTCAATCTGGGATACGCGTCGATCAGCACGGCCTCGGCGAGGGGGGCTTCTCCTTCCGACATGCCGTGACGATGGATCACATGAATTGGTTTCAGATTAAGGCTCTGGATCGCATTGATCGTTTCTTGGCGCAAATCATCGGTTCCTTTGTTGGCAGTCTTCAAAGCGCCTTTAACATGATCGAACACACGGTTTCCCTTGCCTCGACCAACGTAGAAAGTTGATCCATCCCGAGGATCGACCAGCCGGTAGACATAGTGTCCGAGTGAGTCATGCATATCGGCGGGAAATTGAGCCATCACGCTCTCCTAGTCGAAAGGGAATTCTATACGAAAGTGACCAGAGGGAAGGCCGGGCCATTGCCGCAAGACCCGGCCATCCCTTGGCCTCAACAAGGGGCCGGCTGCACAACGAGGGATCGAAAGCACCCGGCCGCCGCCGTTGAGCCTGTCAGGAGCCGGCAATGCCCGGCTCCTTGAGATAGTCCCATTCGTCATCGCGCTTCGGGGGGGGCAGCAGCGCCCGCATGATGTTCTCCGGGCTGTCCGGGATCGGGTCGGGCATCGGCCGCTCAACCGGCCGGCCGCACGGGCGCTTCGGTGTGTCGTCGCTCATCGCTGGTCTCCTTGTTCATCGACAGAAATTATACGCAAGAATTTCGCAATATGTTAAATTTTAGGAATGACTTTTCGCAGGCCCCGCTCTGTCGGGTCGCCTGCCGAATACAACAGCCCTCTCCATGGCAGGGAGTAGCTACCCGGCCGGGCGAACAGGCAGGGTTTTCTGCACAACCTGCGAAAAGTCACAACGGCCCGGCGCCAGCTGGGCCGGCGACCTTGTATCGGGAGCGAGGCGGGCAGCCGGACATGGCTGTGCCGCCTCCGACACAACGATGGATGGATGCCATCATCATGCCGCGCCCAGACAAGCCGAGTGGCCTTCCGTCTATCGACAAAGACGGAGGCCGACAATGCGCATTTCCTGCAAGCCCGCACGCCTGGCCGTCATGGCGGGGATCCTCGCAACCCTGTTCGGCCCCGCCCTGGTCCTCGCGCTCGCAGCACCTTCCAGTGCGGAAAGAATGACTGCGAAATTGGACAGATTCAAGTTATGGAACGGCTGCAAGCCTGTCGGGTTGATAGTGTCCGGCCTGTCAAGCGGCGCCAACGCGCTGGGGCTTCGAAAGAAGGCTGTCGAGGCGGCTGTGCGAGCTCGTTTGCGCGGCGCTCGAATCTATCAAGAATCCTGGAATCCTTATCTCAATGTCAGAATCGCCGTAGCGCGCTCCGCCGCCACTGTGACGTTCGATTTTCTCCGGCCGGTCAAGGTGATTTTGCCTTTCAGGATCAATCCCAAGAAAGCACTTCCAGTCGGCTTTGCCAGTACATGGACCAGGGGATCGCTGGGGTCGGGCGAGGTCACGCCACAGAGTGTCCTGTCTGCCGTGTCGGGTCACGCCGATACGTTTATTGACGAGTATCTGCGGGTGAACGCCGACGCCTGCAAGTGAGGAAGCCCCGGCCGGTTTCAGCGGCCCGGGCGCTCAACCGCCCACGACAGGGAGGATGTGCCGTGAGCCCTAAGACTGTAGCCGTTTATCCTGAATGATGCCGCGTTTCCACTTCTCTTGAATCGGGCAGCATCATCGTAACTTTTGAGATTCTAATCGATGGAGAGGAGCAGGGAGCGTCTGCTGCACAGCAAAAGTACATCCTCGATCCGTTCGACGCGATCGCAATTGGACGACGACTTCAGGACCAGTCTCTTCGATTACTCTTGTCCTTAGCGGGTTACGAATTGCCGCCCGATACAACTCCCGAGACTGAAGCGCCGCGTTCTTCGACAACTCAGTAGCTATCTCAACACGCGAACCTTGCTGATTTCCCCGATGTTGACTTAACCCAAGAAACAGGAAATGGAAAAGACCGTGAAACGCAACATCTTCCGCACCGCGGTTCTGCTGATCGCGGTCCTTGACGCTCCCTCGGTGGCAGCGGCAGCCGAGGGAGCGGCGGTCAAAAAGTCCGGGTCGGGTATCTGTCACTGCCCCGGCGGGCAGTATTACGGCCGGACGAAGAACTTCACGCCGTTCGACTCCATCGAGGCGTGTCTGGACAGCGGAGGCCGGCATCCGAAGCGCGGTCAGGGCGATTGCGTTAAGGCGGCGCCGGCCAAGCCAAAGAGCGAACGGAGCGTCAAGCCGACACGAGCCATCGATGGCGACACGCTCACCCTCAAGGGCGTCATGGTGCGCTTACAGGGCATCGACGCGCCGGAGTCCGGCCAGTCCTGCCGGAACGCACAAAACCGCCCCTACCCCTGCGGGGCGGTCGCCACGGCGGCGCTCAAGCTGATGCTGGCCAGTGGCGGTGTCCGGTGCGACTTCGAGCCGAAGCCGGGGCGCTACGGCCGTAAGATCGGCTACTGCTACGCCTCGGACGGTACCGATATCAACCGCTGGATGGTGCGGCAGGGTTTCGCCGTGGCCTACCGGGAATACTCGAAGCGGTACATCAAGGCCGAAGAAGCGGCCAGAAAGGCGAAGACCGGGTTATGGCAGGGTGCGTTCGTCCTGCCGTGGAAGTGGCGCCGCGGCAAACGGCTGCCGAAATAGTCGCTCGCATACCTGTAAAAAGACGAAGCCCCGGCCGCTGGACAGGCCGGGGTTTCATTCACCCACGAGAAGGAGGGTTCTCATGAGCGAACCACGCGCTCACAGGGACGTGCAGACGATTCCGACAGCCGAGATTATCCGCGTTCTGGAGCGATCCAACGGGTCTTCAGCCCTTGAGCTTCGAGTGAATATCGAGGGTCGAGACCTGCCCATTCTGCTACCGCTTGATGCATTGGCCAGCTTCGGAGTGACAGATCAGGCGGCGGCAGCTGAGCTTCGGGAGGTTCGCAAGACTCTTTCGAGGATTGAAGGTGCTGTCCCCCTCTCGGATGAGATCGCGGTTTCGCTGTTTGCGATGATCGATGCGAATTACCGCTTGCCGAAACGGGAAACGGGATGATTTCGGCGCTGGACACGGCAAAGCCCTCTCGGCTATTGTTCCCGTCGAGAGTGCTTCTTTCCTGAATTACCGCCCCGCGCCGCTCGCCAAAGCTGCGGGGCGTTCTTGTGTCAGCCTGCGATCCGCGCATCAGCGGCCCATGTAGCGCGAGGGTGGGCGCTCTGACTAGGGCGTAGCCCGCGCTCGCCCTCACCGACCCCCCCCCGGCTGGCGCTTGCGGCCGAGGGCAGTTCTCTGGTCACTTTCGTATATAATTCCCCAGATTATGGTACCAGATGGCGGCGGGGATGTTACGTATGAAGGCGTTGGCATTAAGCCAGATGTCAAAGGTGGTCTCGCCAAGGACTGTCATAGTATCGCCGATGGCGGCGCGTTCGTCGAGCGTGTATGCCCGTTGGACAGCGCGACCTTTGCCGGGCATCACGGCGTCACCCTGACCATAGAGTCCCCAGCCAGCGGTTACCGCGAAGTCCTCGCCCGCCATGTTGCGCCCGCCGGCCGTGGCGGGGATGGCGATGTCGGCGGTCTCCGGTCTGAGCGGCACTTGCGTCACGCCGGGAACCGGGGCGTCGGGATCGAGCAGCGCCGCAAGTTCGCGCCCGCGCGCCGCCGACCGGGCGAGTTCCTCCGCCGCGTCCCCGTCCCCGCCGTCCGGCCAGCCCGGCAGCGGGATGCGCGGCCACTCCATCCTGAGCGCTCCGGCATTGGCCTCGCGGTAGGCGGAATCGTGCAGCGTGGCGAGGACGTGGTGGAACAGTTCTTCCACGCCGAGGCCGAGGCGGTCGAGGTGGCGTTGCGAAGTGCGAGACAGGTTGGGGCGGCGGGCACCAATCCCGATATCGTCGTCGCGGAACCATGCGGGAATGCACGTGGCACTCCGATCCATCAAGTCGAGACAGCCGATGTGGGATATGACTTGAGGGGGCGACCAATCGCGACGCGGCTTCTGTTGCGTGACCAGCCAAGGAATCCCCGCAAACATCTGCCGGGGATAGCGCGGACTCTTCTCCCGAAGTAATTTCGTTTCCGCTTCCCAATAGAGCCAGCGGTCGCCGAACGGCCGATACGCATAGCGAACGAATCCGGTCACGTCCGGCCCGCCTCGTTTCAACAGCGTGTTGCGCACTTCCCCAGCGTCGAATCGCGCCGTGTTCGTCATCACACGCGGATATTGTCGTGCAATTTCTTCGTGGCCGAGGGCTGGGTCGAAGTAGTCGCGGATTCGTTCGACCAATCGGTCGCGATCGTGGTCGACCAGGAAAGCATCACGCCCGGTTTGGACTCCGGGGAAAGACACCGGGAACAAATCCGGCAGCGCCGGCCAGTCGAACCACTCCGCGCTCACCGCTGTCCGCACGAAGGGCGGGCCGAGGGGTAAGATGGGTTCGACATTCCCGTAGAACGCATCCGGTTCCTTCTCCACCGCCGCGATCAGATCCGCCGGTTTCGCCTGTCCCCAAAGGTGTCGGAACTCGAACCCATCCACCGGCGTGTGATCCGCCTTGCGCACCAGCGTCGCGATGGCGGTGCCGACTTGGATGCCGACCGGATCGCCCTCGGTCGAGATGATGCTGAGGTCGGGCGTGCCGTCCGGCGCCACCTTGTCGGTCTTGTACTTATCGCCGTTCAGGCAGTCGATCCGGATTGCGTCGAACGCCTCCAGATAGCGTTCCCGCATGCCCGTGAAGGAGAGGCCGTCGAGCCACGAGTAGTTGGAGATGAAGTAGACGACGCCCCGGCCGGTCTTCTCCGCGATGCGCCGTTCGCCCATGGGGGAGAAGCGCACGTAGAGGTCATTCAACCCCTGCCCCTCTGGCCGGCGGACCCGCTTCGTGGTGCGGTAGGCTTCGGAGAGTTCGCGTTCCTCGTCCACCGCCACGCCCGCATATCCGTTGTACGGCGGATTCCCGAGGATCAAAAGGATCGGCTCTTCCTGCTTTACCCGCTCCGCGCGGTCGCACTCTTCCTCCAGTTCCGGAAAAGGAAGCGGTTTTGTTGTGCGCGGCTCCCAGCCTGTCAGCGCGTTGGTCAGGAACACCCCGGCACGCTCGGTTCCATCGTCTGCGAGCGTTGCATCGAGCCCCTGCATCGTCAATCCGACCTGCAAATGCGCGATGACGAAAGGTGCGGGCATGATCTCGAAGCCGAACACTCTTTCAGTCGCCGCCTGTTTCACCCGCGCGCCAGCGAGCGCCCCGAGGCCCTGGCCTTCCAGATTGGCCGCGATGCGTCGCAGCACTTCGGCCAGATAGGCGCCGGTACCGCAGCACGGATCGAGTACGTAAACATTCTCCGCCGCCAGCCCCTCCGGGATGCCAAGATCGTCCCTCAGCGCCCTGTCAACGCGGGCAAACATGTAGCAGACAACTTCCGCCGGCGTGTACCAGACCCCGAGGTTCTTGCGCAGCTGGGGATCGAAGGTTTCCAGAAACGGCTCGTAGAAATTGGGTACCGCCTCGCCTTCGTTGAAGCGCGAGAAGAAGGTTTCCCGGTCGACCCGGTCCAGCGCGGCGGCCGTCCAGTCCAGCACTTCCACGAGTCCGAGCGGCTGCAACCTTCCGGGCTGCGCCAGTTGCTGGAACAAAGCGGCGAGCACAGGGGCCCGCAGGTGCCAGACTACGGTCCGCCAATCGAATCCGCCAACCCGGGGGCGGCGATTGCCGCGCCCAACCACGGCGGGCTACGCCCACCTTGCCGATGCGTACCTCGTTGAAGCGGCGGAGAGGGTCGGCAGGTTTATCGCCGACGCCATGAAGGGGGGCCGATATTGAGGTAGAGTGCTAGCCCCTGTCAAACGACCGGATGGGTCGAGAAACAACAGGGATTCCCAGAGTTCTCTTGTCGGAGATTCCTTGTTCTCGGAGCTTTTCCTCCCTATGCATGGCGAGAGACAGATATATCAATGTCTCGCGAGCCATCTTAAGTAGGCGTAACGCCTTACCTTCAAATTCATCGATCGAAATAAATTGATGTGTGTCCGTGGTCTGTCCCGTTACAATGCTCTGAAAGCTCAAAAAGCGATGCTCTGCTCGATTTCTCAATTGTGAGAGTTTTGCCGCATCCGGCTCCGCAACCTCCTCGAATTCTCTATCGAACATATCCATTGACAGGAAAAACAGTCCGCGTAATGGCCAATTCTTGCATCCTTTGAATTTCAAACGTATTTCCGATTTCTGTCGCTTCGGATTCTCAAACCAAACATTGCGGAATGTAACTTTTTCGGGTTCCATTCCTAGACCAAAGTAATCATTCAAGAAAAGTCCTGCCTTATCGAAAATTGCATAGGTAGATCGGAAAGACGCTCTTAATTCTTCTGTATAGTGACCCAAGATTTGCCCTTCGCCACTATCCAGCAACAACACATCTCGCATTACGAATTCCGAAGCTTGTTCATGGATAGCCCGATACAGTCTATACCGAGCACTGACATATTCTTGTTTCAGCAAATTGAAATAGGTTGGAAAACGTGGCGATTCATCAATGCGGTAGGAATGGCTTGGAAGATGCAACACGTCTGTTGCGGCGACGCTCTGAGTGTATGCGTCGTTGAGCGGATTGAGAAATAGGCGCTCGCGCAGACACCAGCGACGATAGGCGCGTTCATCTTCAGTATCTCCCAACGACCATCGGTCAAAATCGTAGCTTTCATCATAGCAATTTCGTTGAAGATCGTCGGCAATTCGATTGCGTTCTTCCAACAATTTTGGGGCAATCAACTCACGGTCACCACTTTCCCAAAACGCGGTTTTGTCAAGTGCTTCGTCATATAGAGATCGTGCGGCTGCCAACAATAGCAGTATGTGGCCATTGTCGTAAATTTGGGTGGCATAAAACGCAATAGCTTGGGCTTGCCCTGCGAGCGTCTTGGCGAAAGGAGGATCGTATCTCAATACCTTCAGGCGTTCTTCATTGGCGGCGACCGGGCGGCCAATCTCGTGAAGGCGAATGGCGAGGTTCGTCCGTACCTGGCGTGCAATTATAGAGTCTGTGTCCGCAAAACCGGGTTCACCAATTGCTCTGCGAAGCAGGAGAATGTTTTCGATCCTTTCAGGTTGATACCAGCCCGAAATGTATTCTGGATCATTTCTTTTGATATCGATGATAGAACTAAATGTATTGGATCGATAGTAGAGAAGTCGAACCCGATTAAGACCTTCCGCGGTGCGCAATCGGTCTTCACACACATCGCCAAGTCGGCATAGCGAAGTCTCATCCCCTGCATCGGAGGCGGTGTCAATTGCGCGTGCGAGATCGTCAAGAGATTGCACTGACATCAGACATTTCCATTGAACGAGGTGATTCCGCAGGGGCGCAGTGGATTACCGTACAAGGAACCGGGCTCCGCGTTGTTTCCTCTTCGCGATCAACTTGTCGGTTAGCGGCGCGCGCATCTTTTCGTACAGCATGAACAGGTGTTCGACGCGCTCGCGTTCGGAAGCGAACCCGGAGCGCCGGTAGAGCCTGTCCACGGCGCGGTCGAGCGCCCGGTGCGCCCGGCGGAGGTTCAGGGGCATCAGGTCGGGATCGTATAGATCGGCGAGTGTTGCGCCCGGATGCGCGGCGCGGGCATCGAGCACGGCTTGCGCGGGCCGTTCCAGCCCCGACAGGTTCGCGTCCTTGGGTGGCATCGGAAAGGTGTTGTAGACAACACCTACAGAATACATGTAGCGGCTTTCCAATCGTCCCGTCACGGCTCGCATCCATGCCATGTGCATGGCGGAGGTCAGCACCGCGAAGTTCGCGAGCGAGGCGTTTGTCAACAGACGGAGCTTGTCGCTTGGGATCACCGGCGGTTCCAGCCATCCGATGGGCGCGTACTCGCGCCGCTCCGAACTGACTTGCGGGATGACTAGGAATGGTTCGGTGGGGATAACGTTAACGTGGTAAAGCGTTGGCGTCGCCGAAATTTTTTGTGTTGGCACACTCTTGCTGTCTTCGCGGTAGGCGCGGACAGAGGCGACCCGCTTCCTCACGAGCGGTAGCCGCGCCAGCACTTGGGGCGGCGCGTCGTGCAGCGCCAGAATCCAGCGCTCGCCGCCCTGCAAGTATTCCCGCGCGCCGATGAATGGTCGAAGCCAGGGCGCGGCTTCCAGCTCCGCCTCAAGAAACGCGGCGCGTTCCGCCGCGTCAAAGATGTAGTTGCCGCCGTCAATAGGCTTGGAACCGGTTATCAACCGGCTCATCCCGTTGATCGGCGCACTTTCCTCCCGCACCACCAGATGCGGGTCCGACAACCCGCCTGCATCGAACAGATACGGCGACAGCACCCCGTGGCTGCTCTCCTCCGGGTCGCCGTTGATGTCGGGGTAGCTGAACAGGCGCTTCTCCGCCCGCGCGGCCTCGCGCCGGTCGAGGCCGAGAATCACAACGTGCACATGGGCCTTGCCGCGCGCATCCGAACCCCACGCGAATGTCCGGTGCGCGAAGGCGATCTCCAGCTTGCAGCGCCCGAACAGGACCGGCCATAGCTGCGCGACCTGCTCGCCCTGGGTGATCGAATTTGTCGCGACGAAGCCGATCCGGGCACGGCTGCCCTTCAGATACTCTCCCGCCTTGATGAACCACGCGGCGACGTAATCGAGCGTCCCGCCGCTCTTTCCGAGCGCCGCGATCCCACGCACCTGCGCGCGCTGCTCGGCCGTCTGGTACTTCGCGCCCACGAACGGTGGATTGCCCAGCACGTAGGAGCAATCGCCTGGCGGCAGCAGACCGGACCAGCCCGTTTCCAGCGCGTCGCCGTGGACGATATGCGGCGACTTCTCCAGCGGGATGCGAACGAAGGTCTGCCCGAACTCCAGGCTCAGCCGGTTGTTCATGATGTGATCCATCATCCACAGCGCGGTCTCCGCGATGCGGGCCGGGAACTCGCCAAGCTCGATCCCGTAGAACTGATCCACGTCCACCGCCGACTGCCACGCTGCATCGAGTACCGCCTGACCGGTCGCGGCGGTGGCGTCCCGTATCTCACGGATGACCTCGATTTCCAGCAGCCGCAATTCCCGGTAGGCGATGATGAGGAAGTTGCCGCAACCGCACGCCGGGTCGAAGAATGTCAGGCTGCCGAGCTTCGCCTGGAACTGGCGGAGCGCCGCGAGCCGGCCCCGACCCCGGCGCTTGCGCACCCGCTCGAACTCGGCGCGCAGGTCGTCCATGAACAGCGGCTCGATCACCTTGAGGATGTTCTTCTCGGTCGTGTAGTGCGCCCCCTGCGCCCGGCGTTCCGCCGGGTCCATCACCGACTGGAACAGCGCGCCGAAAATCGCGGGCGATATGTTCGACCAGTCGAAGCGGCAGGCATCGAGCAACGCGCCACGCATCGCCGTGTCGAACGAGAACGTCCGCAGATGCCCCTCGAACAGGTCGCCGTTGACGTAGGGGAACCGCGCGAGGTCCTCGTCGAGCGTCGCCGCGCGTTCGTCCTCCGGCGTATCGAGCACCTCGAACAGTTGCGCGAGCCACGGACCAAGATCCGCCCCGTCCTCGCTGGTGCGCGTCTCGATGAAGTCGAGGAAGATGTCCCGCGGCTCGAATACTCCGGTGTCGTCGGAGAACATGCAGAACACCATCCGCACGAGGAACCGTTCCAGATCGTGCCCCCGGTGCCCGGCATCGGCGAGCGCGTCGTGCAGCCGCCCGACCAGCTCGGCGGCTTCGATGTTGGCCGGGTCCTGGTCGCGGAACGTCCTGCGCTGCACCCCGAGGATGAAGCCGAACGACTCGACATGCGCCGGCAGGTCCGCAAGCGGGAAGGCGACGGCTTCCCGCTCGTGCAGATCGTGAAGCTCGAAGGTCTGGAAGTCGCTCACCAGGATAAAGCGCGGGCGGTCGCGTTCCGGCAGCGCGTCGAAATACTCCCCGGCCTGTTCGTACGCTTTGCGGAGATCGCGCCCGGCGCTCTTCTGTTCGACGAGCAATACCTTCGGCCAGAACAGGTCGATGAATCCGGAGCGGTTGTCCAGCTTCGCGACATGCTGCTCGTAGCGCGCAACGCTTTGTCGCCGGACCCCGAACACATCGAAGAAGGCGTTGTAGAAACTCTGCGTCTCGCCCTTCTCGTACGCCGCGTCTTTCCAATCCTCCGCGAAGGCGGCGGCGCGGGCGCGAACCTCGTTCCACGACAGGCGCACGGTTTACAACGCTTCCAGGTCGAAATAGTCCTCGTCGATCCGCTTGATCTCGTGACGGACGCGCGTTCGCACCCCAACCCCATGCCGAACCATGAGGCGCGCCAGTTCTTCACCGTCGATCAGGACGATCCGTTTCGGACTCCGCGCCACGTAATCCTTGGCGGCGCGCGTAAATTCAGCGGTGGTGACGAACACGCCCTTGGTCGTGCCTGCGGCGTCGATCGCGCCCGCAAAGTTGCGCAGATCTCCCTCCCCTACGGTATTGCCTTCAGCGTACTTCTTCGCCTGCACGTAAACCTCGTCCAAGCCGAGCGCATCCTCCCGGATCGTGCCGTCGATACCACCATCGCCAGAACGTCCCGTCACATGGCCCATCGCGGCATCGCCGCCGCCGTAGCCCATCGCGATCAGAAGATCGACAACCGCCCGTTCAAGAAACGCCGGCTCGGCATTGCGAACCCGAGCCAGCACCTCGGCTTCCAGGACGGTACGCAATTCCCCCGCGGCACGGTCCAGGGTCTCCTCGGGCGTCTCCCCGGACTCGGTGTCTTGCTGCTCCGGGCGTTCGATACGCGGCGATTTCCGATGTGTCCGATTCTTCCATTCGACATAGGCCGGATACTGAAGCAGCAGCTTCAGGTCGATACGGGTCGGGTCTCGGGACAGCAGTTGCTTGCCCTCAGAAGTTATCCGATAGACGGCGCGACTCACCCGTTCGACCAGACCGGCGTATAGAAAGTGGGTGATGCTCCAACTCACCCGGTCCTTCAGTTTGGTCGTGTGGCCGCCCCGGGTCCTTTCCAACAGGTCATCGGGCGTCAGCCCTTCCGCGGCGGCGACGCGCGCGCACACTTCCGCGACCTGAACATCGCTCCCGTCCGACAATGCCTTGAGGACGGGGAGCATCAGCGACTGGAAATCAGGGACGGTCATCGGAAGCCGCTTTCCTACGCCGCTGACTGCCGGGGCGTCACGCGCTGGGCAATCTCGTGGCCCGCTTCGATCTCGGCCCGGCGAAGCTCCCAGGTCTTCTGCAGGTTCATCCAGAGTTGCGGCGTCGTCCCGAAATACCGCGCAAGCCGAAGTGCCGTGTCCGCGCTCACACCGCGCTGGCCGTTCAGGATCATCGTCACCCGGTTCACCGGCACGCCCAGCGCCTTCGACAGCACATTGGCCGACAGCCCGAGTTCATCGAGTTCGTCGCGCAGAATCTCGCCCGGATGCACCGCCCTCATACCGTTCTTCGCGTTCATGTCAGATGCCTTCAGTGATAATCGACGATCTCCACATCATGAGGCCCATCGTCCGTCCAACGGAAACAGACGCGCCATTGCACGTTGATCCGTATGCTGTG
>MKWU01004006.1_pt1 | contig 18126 bp, 12 predicted proteins | sample 809101 | NCBI WGS metagenome assembly MKWU01 (sample SAMN05860141, study PRJNA318959) | sponge metagenome | host: Aplysina aerophoba | place: Slovenia: Piran, Adriatic Sea, Gulf of Piran | collected 2013-05-07
ACTAGACGGCTGCTGGTCTGTGGGCTTCGAGGGGTTTGAGCACGCCAGCTTCGACGGTGATCAGCTGATGGAGCTGCTCGCCGAGTTGGATGCCGAACTAGGCGCACACACCGCTGGGACCGGCCCGTATCGCGTCGCCATCGCCGGTGGAGCGGCTATGGCGCTGAGGCTGTCAGACCGGCTCACGGGCGATGTCGATGTGGTGTCCGAGGGGATGCACCCCGATGTCCGCCGGGCTGCTGAAGCGGTGGCGTCGCGTCACGATCTGCGCCCGGACTGGATCAACGACGCTGCCAAGCTCAAGACGTCGGTGAACTCTGGGACCGGTCGACTTCGACAACGTGTCCAGCGCAAACAGGATGGAATCAGCAGTGGCGACATTGAATGAGATACTTGAGTGTTTGGACCGCGAACGTGTGCGAGCGACTTACGGAGCGGTCGGTGAAGTCCTAGGGTTGCCTGCTCGAAGCGTGGGACGGCAACTTCGCGACCACGCGAGGCGAACTTGTTGGGTCGTGAGCGCCAGGACCGGAAGGCCCACGAACTACAGCGACGAACGGACGCATCCGGAGCTCTTTCGCACGCCGCGCATCATCAACACCGGGGCCGAGCTGATGCAACTGCCGGGCTTGGCCGAAGAAGACGACGACATGACGAGCGTCTTCGCGATGGGCAACATCCCATGGTCTTGCAGAAATATCACCCCTCACGCCGCGGCACAGGCCCTGCATGAGGTCCGCGAGTTGAGACGCAGACAGGATACGAAGCTTCAAACCAGGCTGCGTGCGGCGATCACGACGATCATCCTCTATGTCGCCACCATGGCGGTGGCCACTACAGCTTCGGGCAAGTTCGCATCGCTAACCGCGACCCTCATGTTCGTCGGTGCCATGTTCCTGCTTGTGACGCTTGCATTCATCGTGCTTCTGCTCCCTCAATGGAATGACCAACCCGAACTCACCCACAGTCGCCTGTCCGATCTCAGTGAACACCTGAAACCACAGAACACCGATCTGTATCTCATGGACGTGCACATAGAGGCACACAACCAGAACAACAAGACGTTAGGACACGTTCTGGGCTTGCTTTGGCTTCACATTGGGATGGCTGTCGCCGGGGGTGTCATTGCCATGTTGGCGTTGTTGGAGATCGTGCCGGCCCTCATCGACCAGCCTGATGAGTCACCCGGCACCGAGTGTGAGGTCCCACTGAACCACGAGGGCGAGGAGGCTTCGGGAGTCGTGGCCTCCGAGCCTGGCTGCGGCTAGCCCCTCAACTCGACACCCTGCCAAGGCACGATCCGTCTGGGCGGCGCTATCCACCTGTCCCTGACGGCGAGGCTTGCGGGCTTCCGAAGCTGTAGCCGCTCGCGAGCTATCCCACCCGCTCCGAGAGGTTGATCTGGTCGTCAAGCCCACACGCCGCTTCTCGGTCCGTCATGGGGTGAGTCCGAGTTGGCGCTCTCTGGTCCGGTGGTCGAGCATGGTCGCGCTCTGTTCGTAATAGTCCGCTAGGTCCGCGCAGATGGCAGCTGCTCGAAGGTGGAGCTGGGCGGCGAGCCGCTCGTTGGCGTGCCGGTACTTCGCGGCGAGTTCGCGTTCGTTGCCGCCTCCTCCCCATGGTGATGTTGTCCCGCCGCCGCGGCCAGTGATTGCTGCGTCGATGAGTCCGTCGTCGAGGTCCTCGCTTGCGATTTCCTCGAGCAGCTCGCAGACCGCAGCGTCCGGCCAGTTCCCATCGGGGTCCGGTGACGTCTTGGCGAGGGCCGCGCCGATCGCGAAGCCGCCTCTGGGGGAGATGCCGTTGCCGTCGAGGTGTTGGCGTGCTCGGGTGACCCAGTCTCGTAGCTGAGGGGTGTCGATGTTGTCGGCGCTGTCGAGTCCGGGTGATCGCGGCAGTCGGCGCAGGAGTCCGCGAGCCGCGGACTGGCGGTAGCGGCTTCTCGCTGTGTCCGGCTCGGTGACGCCGTCGGATGGCCCGCCAGGGGGGTAGGCGACTTGCACGATGCGCGCGAAGAACTCGGGGCTGTCGACTAGAGCCCGGTGCAGGTTGGGGGTCTGAGCGGTGCGGCGAAGGTCGGGGAGGTGCTCCCATTCGATCCGCGCGACGCGGTGCGCGCCGAGCGCTTCCACATGCCGGTCGAGCACCTTCATCAGGATGCCGAGCCTGTCCTTGTTGAGTTCGGTATCCGCGATGCCAGTGCTCCTCTGGTCAGCGAGTTCTTCCAGGACGTCGGCGACAGCTTGCGCGTACGCCGGGTCATCGCCGAGGCGATGGTCGAAACTCGCGAGCACCGCGGCTGCTGTGTCGACCCGCCCGGCTGTGATGAGCCTGCGGGCGGCCTCCACCGCCAAGCGGTCATGGTGGCCGAGGTCCCATCGAGTGAACCGTTGCCAGTATTCGGCAACCAGTTCTGCCTCTGTGGCGTCCACCCTGGCCCAGACCGCTTCGGGATCCCAGGACGTTCTCAGCAACTCCACCGTTGCCGTAGGACCAGGGTTGTGGCTGGCGATCAACGCGTCGAAGAGTTCCCAGCCGCCCTCTTCGAATCTCGTTCCGAAGTACCCCTTTGCGACGACGGCGGCCGCATCGGAACCGTCGAGGTGCCCTATGACCGGCGCGTCGAGATCTTCTGGGACCGCCTGCGCCAGTGCTACCCCGACAAGCCCGGGAGCTTCTACCGAACCAGCGAAGGCCATCACGGCGTCGAGGCCACCGGATGTGTGAATCTTCCGCACCGCTTCGACGCGCCTCACGGCGACGGCAGCTTCTCGGGTGTCTCGGTCCTCGTTCCTGCCCGACACTCCCACTGGGGAGAGCACCGAGATGTCGAACAGCCATCCGTGGAGTTCCGCGAACGACTCGGGGCGCAGAGGCCCCATGAGCGACTCGAACGGCTCTAGCTCGCTGGCGGGTAGCGCCCATTCGGTGTCATCGAACTCCCGGTGGAGTGCGGTCATCTCTCGCATCGCTGGCCAGATCGCTTTGCGGGTTGGTTCGTCGGCGCTGCGGGCGACGTCACCGAGAGCGTCGATGAGTTCGGTGCGCGTGTTGGGCCCCATGTCTCCGCACCGGTCGACGAGTTGGGCCCAGCCGCCCTCGATGCTGGCAGCATCGGCAATCAGAGCCGTGCCGGCCCTCTCCTCGACTTCGAAGCACTCGGCGTTGGTGACGGGCACGCGCTGGTCTCTCCACTTGCGATAACTCGGCGCGGCACCAGATGATGCGGTGTCGAGGGCGTAAGGCAGCATCAACAACATCACCTGCCAAGCGAGCCCGGGATGCGTTCGGCGCAGCCTGTCAAGCACCGCCAATCTGGTGTCGGCTGACGCTGACGTGTTTGGCCTCCACGGGCACATGATGCCGATAAGCACACTCGTCGGGCTGCGACCGAACCCGTCTTCGGCGCCAATCTCGCTAAGCCTCGCCAGCATCGCGGCCGCCTCGCCCAGATTCTCCGGCGCCCACGACAGGACCTCCAGCGCGTCGAGCAGATGACGTGACGGCACCGCCCGTGGGTATCCGAACGCGTCCACGAATGAGTCCTTCTGTTGACGCGACACCATCGCAGACGCCAGCGGTGCACCGTCAGCCAGGCTCACTCGAATCGCCGCCAGCACCTGGCGCGGCGCCGCCTCCGCCAACATTGGCAGACAGGGCGCGACCGTGGCCCACCTCTGCAGAGACGCATCGTTGGTGGCTAGCTCCAACAGTCTGCGCACCGCTCCCTCAACGACAAAGCGCACGCCTGCGGGCACCTGATCGCCAGCCGTGGCCAACACGGCGAGCGAGGTGGCGAGGCCCTGCTTGAGCCGAGCGGAGTACCGAGGTCCGACTCCCTCTTGTGCGGCCTGTAGGTGAGCCATCATGTCGAGCCCGAACAGTGGGTCGGGCTCGGCCAGCACCTCCACCGCCACCTCGGCCAGTTCCTCGAGTTCCTCATCCTTGAGGCTCCTGCCTGCAATGAGCCACGCCTCAGGGCTAGACACCGCCTGCCACCCCGCCCCGAACCGCAGCATCGGCGGATCATCCCCACCTACGACTTCCAACCGTTCCTGCACATACGAGTAGGGCCTGCCCACAAAGCGCTCCACGATCTCGACATCGCCGGGTGTTGTGCCGTCCCATCTGTTCAACAGCAGACAGCGGCGCAGCATCCCGTCGATGTCCGTGGCCCAGCCCGGCGGGTGCAGCTCACGCTTGACAGCGAGCTCACGTCGCAACGCCAACAAGCTGCGTTGTCCCAGATACGCCAGATCCCATGACTTCTCGTGGTCGATGCCGTGTGCCCGGAGCCGCTCGGACACCTCGCGGGCATCCACCGGACCCACGACAACGTCGGCTTCTTGGCTGCCCGGAACCGGCACGACCACGCACTGCGGCGGCGCTGGAGTCAACCGGTCAGCGATGTCGACCGATGCAGCCACCAAGATTGACGTGGTTCTGGCTGTTCGCCGTCCAGTAGGAGCCAGCAAGCGACGCGCCGTGTCCAGGCTCTCTACATACAGCGGCTCCGGTCCATCGAAGGCATCAACCAACGCCGCCGCGACGAACGCCACGATCGCCTCATGGGCTGCCTCCGAAGTCACCGTCACAGTTCCGCCCATGCGACAGAGCCGTCTCAACTCGTCGACGGCCTCGTCGCGGCCCGCCAGCACCACACCGGCGTCCACCCGCCCCCTTGTGGGGTCAGACCAGCGACGCCACCAGCCGGCGAGGGGCTCGATTCCCTTGACCGGCTTGTCCATCATCTCGCGCAGCCACGCCGTCGTTTGGGGCGCATGAGCCAGCCACGCCACGAGATCATCGACGTTCAAAGCGCGCACCTCCCGGAAGTCCCCCGAAGCGGTCTTGGTTGTCTCGAACTCGCGAGCTTTGGTCCACGGACGGCAGATCACCTGCACATAGGCCATCTCCTTGCGGTCCAGTTCCGGGACCTTGTCGCAGCGGTTGTCGTAGTCGGACCCGGACTTGCGCTTCGTGTTCTTCTCCACGGAGACCTCCCAGCCCGACGGGCCCTCGGGCACATAGCCGTGGGAGCCGTGGCACTCCACCAGCCCATCCCAGCCGCCCGACAACACACCCCGCCCGGACGGGAAGTCACTCTTCGTGCCCTCCGGTGCCGTCTCCTTGATCAGCCCGTCAACCAATGCCGGCAGCCCCCGGTCCGCACCCTCAGTGTCCGCCCACGCCAACAAGTCTTCGCGGGTGAGCCTCATCCACGCCGGGGTCATCACCCCCGCGGCCAGATCCAGAAGCTCAACACTCGACATCCCGCCTGCTGGCCGCCCGGCACCATCAACCGCGTCTGCTCCCGATCGCTCCTTACGGTTCACACGAGTTGCGCCTGCGCTGTCCACCGGCGGCGAGTCCTCGGGGGCAAACAGTGTGTGTAACGACAGCTTCAACGCTCCCGCGAGCGCCTCCAGCGACGACACAGTCGGGTTGCCTCGTCCCTGCTCGATCTTGGAGACATACGCAACCGACAGTCCTGACGCTTCGGCCACCTGGGCTAGCGTCAGACCCAAGTCCGCTCGACGAGCCCGGATCTGAGCCACCATAGATCTATGTTGCATAGATTTCTCCTTTCAGAACATACTATACAACACACTCACCTTCAGATCAACCAGGATCAACAGAGCGTCCAGGCCGCCCGCACCGTCGGACTCGGCAATGCGCCCGATCCAGACCTCATAACAGAACTCTGACCTCGATGTTCACAAACCGCACCGGCAAGAAAACGGAACCCCCACCCTTAGAAAATGGAGCCTCGCAGCACCCCCGCAACGCCGAGATCAGGCCAGGTCGCGAACAGGCAAGGGCAGGACGACTGCTGCGCCAAGTCGCAGACGGCCGCGCACAAGAACTCCACCACCGTCAACAGCACTCAGGCCGCCAGGGCCAGACTCAATCCAACAGCCTGCGTGAAACGGTGAAGATGTGCGCGGGGAGCGGGCCATCGATGTCTGACTTGGCGTGAGACCGGGCCTGGGTGAACCTCACCGGGTTTCACACAGGCTGTGGTGTGCCCGGTGAGGTTCACCAATCCCAGATGGACAGGTGCCAGCCCCAACCTGGCATCCCTACAGCGAGGACGACGACAGCGACCCAGAACAGGTACTTCTCCCAGTATCTGCGTATCGAGTTCCACCTGGTCCTCTACCTGGCTCTCCCCGCATGCTGCTGGCTCGCTCGCTGCATGGAGCCAAGTCGATGGCTCCCCCGAGATTGGAGCAGAAGCTCCCACGACTCCAGACCAAACGCCCCTAAGCCTGTCAGACCAAACTAGGGAGATACGCAGCAGGGAGCCAGCGACGAGGAGTGACTTCCTGGGTCTGGTCCAACACCGGGGGAGACTTGACCGGGTGTCCGGGGCTGTCGCTACTTTGGCTGGCGGCGGCTGAGAACGCCGGGCATTCGTAGCGCCCACCTCGGTCGCCGCAGCCTTCGGGAGCAGCGCCCAAGCTGGCATCGTGAGCCAGGTTGGCGCTGCTCCCGACAGGATCGCACCGCCACTGTAGGAGACGCAATGGCCAAGGACACACGGCAACACAGTGGAATCGAGTACGCACGAGGCGTAGCGGGCAAGTACCTGTTCCGTGTGCGCGAGGCCTATGTCGCTGGGCCCGCCGCCGACCTGGTCCGCTCGCGCCGCGTCGGTGCGCTGAAGCTCGATCTCATCTTGCGAGGGCTAGCCCTACTCCCCGAACACGCAGGAAACCGAGAACCTGGCCATCTGCTGCGCCACCGCGGCCGCCTGAGCTACCAGCTGCTCCACGACCTGTGCCGCGACCCGGCACGGTTCGCCCAGCAGAACACCACCGAGGCCGCCGTGTTCGAGAAGAAGAGGACATGGGTCCGAGAGCAACTCCAAGTGCTCGAAGCGAAACGGCTCGTGCGACGCTCCACGGACCCCGGGGGTCGCCGACCCGACATCACAGTCCTCAGCGACCGATGCGACGGCAAGCCCTTCGACGACCCGGGCGCCACAGCAACCGCCACGGACGGCTACCTCACCATCTCCGGCGCAGTCATCTCATCACAGCACTTCCGCGACTGGGGCGCTCCCGAGGTAGTCGCATACCTGTGCGCGATGACAGCAGACCGCTTCGCTCGCCACCGACACCACGAACACACCGGAAAGGCGACACAGCCAGGCTCAGCCACATGGTTCCGCCAAGCAGACTGGTTCAACAACACCAACCCCAACTTCTCGCGGCCACCAGGACACGTCGCCTATCGATTCTCGACCACCACGATCCAACGCGGACTCCGAGCACTCCGCGACCAGGGCCTCATCACGACAAGACGGACCACCACCGACCCCAACACAGGACACCGATTCACCTCAGGACCACGAAACATCTACATCAACCACTTCACAGACCTCCGCCAAGCCGAGATCATCAACCTCGACACCTACCGCGCCGCGAGCTGACTAGCTAGCGGTCGCCACAGGCAGTCCCCCGGGACAGGGGTCCTACATGTACATCGCGTAGCGGCTTGAGGCGGGTTGTTCGTCTGGCAGGTTCTTTAGGATCCTGGCCACCTTCTTGGACGCTGACAGTGTGATGGGGAGCCGGCCGTCCAGTTGGCTTTGGTTCCAGTTCATCTTGGACAGGGCGAGGATCTCCTCGGCGAGTGTCTCGATGCTGTGCTCGACCATGGCGGGGCGGATGCCGAGCGGGGTTGGTATGTACATGCCCGGATAGACCCGATAGAGGTCAACGCTGCCTCGGGTGTAGAGGATGTGGCGTCGCTCTGCGATGGTGGCGAACGTTCCTCGCAGCACCGGGTGGTCGCCGTTGCGGAACAGACGGGTTCCCTCGCTCGCGTCCACGATCCACAGCAGCTCGAGGTGCTGGATTTGTCTTTGGTCGGCGGCTGCTTCGAAGCCTGTGAGTTCTTCGTCGTCGAACTGTGAGGTCTTGTGCAGCACGACCCGCGCCGGGAAGTGTTGGTGCTCGCGCTGGTAGGTGTCGAGCGCGGTGCCGAGAAGGTCCTCGGCGTCGGGGCGGCTCAGATGGGGCTGGCGGTCCTGCTTGTGGCGGGCTGCGGGCCCGCCGCGCACCACGACGCCCTCACCGCGTTCGTCGAAGACCTGCGCGACGGAGGTGTGAACCTCCTCACGGTTGGTCGAGTGGAAGAACGACACCCCGACATACAGAGAGTCGAGGTCCGCGGAGTGGCGCTGCACGCGCCACGGAACGCCGCCGGCCTTGTAGTACAGCGCAGTGTGGAGGTTCCATGCTCGGGTGGCCTCGTCTTGGATGGACCGCGACCGCCGCGACCGGCTCTTAGCTGTCTGACGGCTTGGATCCCACGTGGTCGAGCGCATGACCTGCAGCGGAATGCCGCAGCCGAGCGAGGATCCCTTCAACAGGTCGTGGAAGTCGACGCGTGTCGTGTCGACCTGTGTGCTCGCGTCGTTCTTCTCCGCGGATCTTCTCTTGGTGACGGGGATGTCGTCTTCGAGTTCGTCGGGGCGTGCCACCACGATGACGTCTGCGGCGCCCTTGTCGGCGAGATCGGCGATCTCGCGGCCGTAGAGGTCCACGCATTCGGCGGTCGCGAGGTTGACCGGCTTTGTGACGATGCGATCCAACTGCCTCTTCGATATGGCTCTCATCCAGGCGTCATCGAACACCAGCTCGGAGCGAAAGCTGGATCCGGTGTCGAATCCGGGGAATCCTTGGAACAGGCGCGGATGGCGATTGTTGGCCTTGGCCGCGATCTGTGCACGGCACCGCTCCAGCCATTCGCGGACGCCTGTGATGGCGTCGGCCGGGCCGACGAGGCCGACCCTGATCCGGGTCGGCGCGGCCACCGTCCCCAGATCGACCGGCCCGTAGTCGGCGATGCCCGCGCGGGGATCTTGGTGCGAGCCGCCGTGACCGAAGTCGAGCCTCGGTTCGTCAAAGATCGTCGCCCTCATGACCACAGCTCCTGTTGACCAGAGTCGGAGTGTGCGATGGCTTGCCCGTCGTTGCTGGGGGGCTGCCAGTCGTTGTCGTTGATGCCGATCCCGACTTGGAGCCTGATCAGATCACCGAACAGGAGTGCCCGACCGCGCTCTCCGAGTTCGGAAGGGCGTGCCAAGTACTCGGCCCAGAACTGCATGAGCCCTCTCACTGCGAGATTCTTCTCAATCTTCTTCATGCCCTTGATGCGGTCTTCGCCCCAGGGCAGGTCTCGATGCCCGTCGAAGGTGAAGTGGTAGGTCGGGTTGATCTCCGCGGCCCAGCCGGCATCGGTGTACACGAAACGCACAGCCGCCGCATAGTGGCGGCAGTCCTTGGGCTCGGTGCGTTCGTCGTCCTTGTAGTAACGCTGGAACACGGTGCGGCCGGGCTTGTTCGGCGCCACCTTCACCCTCATCGCGTCGCGGTCGTCGCGCGGGCTGCGGAACACGAACAGGCGCTTGGCGGAGTGATACCGCAGCCTGTGGTGTTCCTGCTCCACAAGGGCTTGGCGGAGCAGGTCAGCGAACATCGACAGCGTGTCGATGTCTTTGCTGTGAGCCCACTCGACGGCGTCGATGGTCTCGAATCCGCCGTCGAGGAAGTCCCCGAGCCCGCCCCTTTCGGGTCGGGCGAAGCTGTATATGACCCCGCCGCGGACGATCCAATCGTTGCGGTAATGGCCACGGTCGCGTAGGGCCGGACCCAACTGGCGGGCGTTCGGCTTCCAGGTTTGGCCGAAGAAGATCTCCTGTGGCAGTTGCTCGATCCGGACAAGATTGGTCTCAAGGGTCTCGGCCCGGCGTTGGCGTCCCGAAACCTCCTGGCTGGGCAGGTCGTCGGTTGCCCACGACAGCAGGCGGCCGATGCTGTCGGCGTCGAGACGGTCACGGGCCTTGTCGAAGTGCAGCCTCCATGTCTTGCGTCCCGGAGGTGGCGGACTTGCCCGGTCCACCGGCGCCCACCAGATGTCGCCGGTCCGTGGTCGCGAACACACCACGATCACCTTGTTGGAGCCGCCGCGCCAATACGCAACGTCAGCCGCGTCCAACGGAAAGTGAAACGAGTCCTCGGTCTCGGCGGTCAGGCGTCCCGCTGTCGCCTTGCTCTGCACCAGCACATGCGCATTCGACGCTGATCGCCTGATCGGGTCCACCAGCTCGATCTGACCGTCGATGCCATGATCAACACGCCGGTCATGCCAGATGTGGCCCAGCTGCGTCACCGTCAGCCCAACAAGCCGCTGGCCCTCCTCGCCGATCTGATCGCTGTCGGAATAGGTCTTGTGTAGAGCCATGCTCCTCCTCTGGTCGCGCGGACACGTCGACCTCACCCGCGAGCATCGCGCGGGGGTGTGACAGGCCCTGAGATGCTTCAGGCACCGTCAGCCATGGCACTGGCAGAGACGACTCGTCGATGGAAGCGCTGCACTGCCTGTGGGCGTGTGCCTGTGGGCATCGCTTTGGGCCCTGTTGGGCAGGTCAGACGGGGTGCGTTCGCGAGCGTTCCTGAGCGTTCTTGTCTCATCGCGGCCGTCTCATCGGGTTGACGCCTTGTAGCGGTGGCCACCTCGGATCGCGGTTGCGCTTGCTGTCGGCCGGCGGCCTGTGCTGCCGCATGCTGCGGCCACAACAACAGCCGTGGTGGCGAAGGCGGAGCGGCTCCTGGGTATGGTGGCTCCCTTCGGCGCGGTCGAGCATCGAATGCCGTTCAACGCCTTATGACCCAGACCCGATTCGGCAAGAGCCCTGACGTTGAACGGCTCGGCCGTCGCTGCCCGGCCTCCGAGGGCCGCGGAGACTAGGTTGCGCAGCGTGCTGTTCGAGACGGGTGGAGATGTGCACGCCATGTGTTTGACGATCCTCCCCATTCGGGGCCTCCGGGGTGCTTGAATGTTGATTCCGCCTCGCCACGAGGACCGACCCGGTTCAGAACGTGGCCTGCGATGAGTTTCCAGGATCCCGCTGTTGACCCGGTGATCTGCTCCCCGTTCGAGGAGCCCGCCCACCATTGGCGACTCGACCGCACTGGCCGCGCCATGAGTGGGGTCGACCCAGTACCCGGCCGCCGCGAGTCGATGCTGTTGAGCCCGGTGCCCGACGACGACAAGTCCGCACAGACGCAGCTCGAGCTGGACGACATGCGCCGCAACCGGCTTATCAACGAGGTCCGCGAGAAGGTTCGAGTCTGGCGCCACGCCGGTTACCCGGGCGCGACATCGGTGAGCGTGCGGCTTATGGAGCACTGGGCAGACGAGCGGGGTTGCCGGCTGCGTCCGTTCTTCGCTCAACGCGAAGCGATCGAGACTTTCATCTGGCTGCGCGAGGCCGCCTCCCGCCAGACCTCCGAGCGCAGCGAGCTGGAGCAGCTGTCGCGGCTGCACAACGATGGGATCGTGCGCCACGCCGCGAAGATGGCCACTGGCACAGGCAAGACCGCCGTGATGGGGATGCTGATTGCATGGCAGACGCTCAACGCGGCCCGCACCACCCGGCGCCGCAACCTCATGCACGGCGAACGGTTCTTGGTTCTCACTCCGGGTCTGACGATCAAGAACCGCCTCAGCGAACTGCGGCCGGCGAACCCGGTGAACGTGTACGACGACATGGGTCTGGTGCCCACCGATTTGCGTCGCGTGCTCAACCGGGCCCGGGTCGAGATCGTCAACTTCCAGGCGTTCACACGCCAAGACCTCAACACGTTGGGATTTCCGCGTAGCGGTTCCAAGGGCGGACGCGCCCACCGCGACCTGATCGGCTCCGGCTCCTCTGACGCCACCAAAGAGACCAACGCCCAGGCCGCGCAGCGGGTGTTGAAGTCACTGCTGTCAGGGAGCGCCTACGGCGATCTGGTGGTCATCAATGACGAGGCCCACCACTGCTACCTGCCCAAGCCCGGCGTCGAGCGCAGCCGCGACGACGCAAAAGAGGCCAAACGCGCCGCAGTGTGGTTCAACGTGCTGAGCAGCCTCCGCTATATGGGCGAACTCGGCGCGGTCGGTGACGCGGGCCAGGCGTCGGTGGTCTATGACTTCTCCGCGACCCCGATGTGGATAGACACCTCTGCCCGGGCTGAGCCCGAGCCGTTCGAGTGGGTCGCGTCGGACTTCGGGTTGATGGACGCCATCGAGTCTGGGCTCACGAAGGTTCCTCGCGTGCCTGTCGATGACGACTCTGACCGCGAGCGCACCGTGTGGCGCCGTCTCCATGACAACACCGACAGAAAGGCGATCCCCAAGCCCTCCAAGAAGGGCCCGAGCTGCGAGATACCCGCTCCGTTGCGCAACGCTCTCGACGCCCAGTACGACGACTACAGGGCCCATCTCGCCCGGTGGCAGCAGACCCGGCCTGACACGGTGCCCACGATGATCGTGGTGGCAAACACCATCGACAACGCAGACGCTCTCTATGAGCACATCGCTGGCTGGGCTGAACCCACCGAGGACGGCGAGCGGCTTCATCCGGGCTGCTATCGGGAGCTGTCCAACGTCGTGGACGGACGGTGGGCCGATCCGCCCCGCACGCTGGTGGTGCACTCCGACCTCGACGACCAGGACGAGATCACCGCCAAAGCCAAGAAGCTGCTCAAGGCACAAGGCGACCGCATCGCCGGTAGGCGAGGCCGTTCCGCGGACGCTTTGGAAGCTGTTCGGGAGGTGCTGAACACCGTCGGCAAAGAGGGCCAGCCCGGAGCGAAGATCCGCTGCGTGATCTCGGTGGGGATGCTGACCGAGGGCTGGGACGCCCGCAACGTCACCCACATCGTCGGCTACCGGGCATTCTCGACCCAGTTGCTTTGCGAACAGGTCACCGGCCGGGCGCTGCGCCGAACCTCCTATGAGGACTTCCGCGACGACGGCAGCGGCCGGCTGACACCGGAGTACGCCGAGGTGGTCGGCATCCCGTTCGAGTTCATGCCGTCCAAACCCACCGACAAGAGGACGCCGGACAACCCGCCGGAGCGCACCCATGTGCACACCGTCAAAGGACGAGGTGAGCACCGCATCGTCTGGCCCAGGGTTCGCGAGTACCGGCGGGTGCCGCAAGGCACCCGCCTTGTGCTGGACGAATCCAAGATCACGTCCTGGGAGATGCAGCCGCTCACGGACGCGTCGATGACGCTGCTGAGCCCTCAGATTGGTGAGACCAAGATCATCGACGTCGCCTACCGCAACAACCAGGCAGAGTTCAAGATGGCCGCAGAGATGGTCGCAGAGTTCAGAGCAACCCACCCCGACCTCGAAGGCACCACTGCGTCGCTGTTCGTTTCGGCCCGCCGGATCGTGAGCCAATGGCTCAACCATCCCGACGTGCACTGCCCCGAGCCGAAGGACTTGATGGTGGACGACTCCCAGCGGCGCAGCGCCGTGCAAGCGATCCTAGGTGGCTGGTGTCAAACTCCCGAAATGGGGATCTTGTGAGCACAAAACCCTAGGTCAGAGGCTTGCATACCTTGCTGAATCCGCGAAAAACACCAGCCACCTAGAGGCCTGCACAAACGAGCGAAGCCACAGCCACCAGCGGATCGCGTTCCTAGACGCGCCCGCGACCGCTGACACCTCCGCGGTGGACTTCTGGACCACCCTCAAACACATCCACAAAGCGCACAACAGTGAACTCTCCCACGCAGCCTGCCACTCCAGCCTCGAAAAGGACGTCGCACAGGTGCTCGACACGCACCGCGATGTCGACTCCTGGGCCCGCAACTTCCAGACCGGCTGGTCCGCTCCATACCACTTCAACGGCAGCTGGTGCCGCTACGAACCCGACTTCGTCGCCCGGCTCGCCAACGGCGTCAACCTCATCATCGAATGCAAGGGTGTGTACGACGACAAAGCCCAGGCCGCGGAGGCCTACATCCGCGACCACTGGATTCCCTGTGTCGCAGGCACCCCGTCGCTGCCCGACGCGCTGCGCCGATATGACTACCTGGTCATCAGCGACGCCACTCTGGCCCGAGCCCACATCGCACAAGCCGCGAACGCCTCCACTGGTGCAGGCGCCCTAGCCGTTCCTGTCTCGGCCTGAACCAAGGAGCAACGACTGTGGCCACTGAGTCGTACCGGCACAAGACCGCAGGACGGCGCAACGCCCCCACTGTGGAGACCGAGCCGATGATGACCGCCGAGGACCGTAGACCCAAGCCATTTACGGCCGACCGCAGAGAGATCTCAGGGCCGGCGCTGATGTGGGACCGCCGAGGCGAGACCTCAGCCTTCACCGGCGACAGCGCCGAGGACGACCTCTATGGCTTCGAGGCGCTACCACTGTATGTGCGCGAGAAGATCAGTCCCGAGGACTTCGTCGCGCAACTCCGCAAACGCGACCGGGGGTTGCAGATCACCACCGACGACTTCAACGGCCTGCCCGACGGTGCAGATCCGCTCGACTTCTACGAACATGCCGGTCACTGGCAGAACCGGCTCATCCACGGCGACTCAGCGGACGTGATGAAGTCCTTGATCGCCAAAGACGGCCTCGCCGGACGCGTCCAGATGGTCTACTACGACCCTCCCTACGGGATGTCGTACCAGTCCAACTTCCAACCCACAACCGACAACCTCAACGTCAAGGACCAGCCAACCGCGGTCCCAACGGGCGACGCTCTGCCGATCCGAGCGTTCCGCGACACTTACCGCAACGGCATCCACTCCTACCTCGACGGAGTGCACAAACAATGCGTCCTCGCCCGCGAGCTGCTCGCAGACAGCGGGTCGCTGTTCGTGCAGATCGGAGACGAGAACGTCCACCGCCTCGGCGTGCTGCTCGACGAAGTCTTCGGTGCTGAGAACCGGGTCGCCACGATCACATGGCGCCCCACCGGCATGCCATCGGCCAAGCTGCTGGGCGAGAGCGCCAGCTATCTGCTGTGGTACGCCAAAGACAAGGCCCAGATCAAGTACAACGCCCTCTACGAAGAACGCGACCTGCAGGCGAACATGGACGAGTTCACCTACGCGGCTGCCATCGAACTGCCTGGCGAGGACGAGCCGGACCGCGCTCCGACTAAGGCCGAACGCGCCGATGTCTCGCTACTGCCTAACGGGGCGCGCCTGTTCGAGAGAATCCTGCTGACCTCTCAGAACTACTCGACCACCGGTCGGTCGGTCGACTACTGGTTCAACGGCAGGTGGCACTCCACCGGACCCACTCGCCAGTGGAGTGTCTCGGTGCATTCCCCACTAGAAGCCGACGAAGTGCTACCGAGCGACAGCGCCCCCTGCCCCGGAGATCCTGACGGCCGACAGGACGAGTGCGGCATGTGCACTCTCAAGCGGCTACAACGCCTCTCAGATCTCGGAGACTCACTCCGGTGGAAGTGGTATGAAGATGAGAGGCCTGGCCAGAAGTACGACAACGTCTGGCATCAGGTTGCATCACCGCCGAGACTCAGCAAGCGCTACGTAGTTCAGACCTCGGACCGGATCATCGAGCGGTGCATGCTGATGACCACCGATCCCGGCGACCTGGTGCTCGACCCCACCTGTGGCAGCGGTGCAACAGCCGACGTAGCCGAGACGTGGGGGAGACGCTGGATCACCTGCGACGTGCAGCGGGTGTCCATCGCGGTCGTGCGATCGCATCTGATGGCCAAGGTGTACCCGTGGCACAACACAACCGACGGCGGCACCGACCCCGCTGCTGGATTCAAGGAAGAGGCCATTCCCAGAGTGACCCCCGCGACACTCGCCTATGGAACGGTCCACGACCTCGAGAATCAGATACGGCTCGTGGACCGCACCGAGATCGACAAACGCAGAGCCCGCATCTGCTCGGCGTTCACTGTCGAGTCCATTTCGCCCTACACCTACCTGCCGATGACACAAGAAACTGGCAGCGAGGAGCTTCCCGCCGCAGAAGCGCACGACGCGGACACACTGCTGCGGGTCCTTCGCGGTACCCCAGTCTGCGAGTCCAACGGCCGGCCGCTGTTCGATGTCGTCGAGACCACCCCATGGCCCGACACGAAGCTCGCCCAGTACGGAGCGCGATGTGCTTCGGCTCACCGTGACGAGGAGTTTTCCGCGGCGGTCATGATCGCCGCAGCGGACGCTACGGTCACCAAGGCAACGGCGCGCCAAGCCGCTATCGAGGCCCTCGACAACGACCCGGGTTGCAAGAACCTCGTGATCGTGGGTTACGACTTCGAAGCAGGCATAGCTTCTGCTGTTAAGCAGGTACACGTCCACCGAGTCGTCGCCTCCAAGGACCTGCAGCTGCCCGAGACGGTCAAACGAGGCGCGGACGGAGGATCGTTCACGCTGCTGGCCGAACCCGACTGCCTTCTCACAGAGAACGACGGCGGCGAGCTGACCGTGGAACTGCTCGCGTGTGACATCTTCGACCCCTCCACAGGCCAGCCCCGCAGCTCGGACCTCAACGAGGTCGACTGCTGGATGATCGACACCAACCACGACGGACTGTCCTTCCGCACGAGGTTGACCTATTTCCCGATCGGCCTGCGCAACCCCAGCGGCTTCAAGGCACTGATGAAGTCCTTGAAGAAGGATCTCGACCCCGACGCGGAGAAGAACGTGATGTCGACGGTCTCGCAGCCGTTTGCGCCACCGGATCCCGGCCGCAACATCGCGATCAAGGTCATTACCAACACGGGCGCGGAGATGACCAGCACCATCGACGGAGGCTGGTAAGGCTCCCTATCCCTGATAGCAATACTGACAACCGAATTGCACCCAGTCTTCATCTATACAGGTCAAAGGGCATTTCTTACACTGCTCATGGCGGAGGTGGACGGGAATCGAACCCGCCGGACGGGGATCGCCCGTCCCACCCGCTTTGAAGGCGGGGGAGCCCACCAGGCGCTCAGACACCTCCGCCGGGCAGGGTAACCGGCTCGCCCCCGCTCGGCCCCGCCGCGCCCGCGGAACCTCGTTGCGGTCGCGCGCCCGCCCACTACCCTTCGGCATGTGAAGACCTTCAAGAGACTCGTAATCCTGGGTGCACTGGTGGCTCTGGCCGTCGTGCTGGCCCGCAAGATCCGGGAGATCTGACCCCACCGGCTGATCCGTGCGCGCCACCGACCTGGCTGGCGTAGCTGAGGCTCTGGAGGTGGGGCGCCGGTCGCTGGTGTCCCTGGTCGGCGGCGGCGGCAAGACGACCCTGCTGTTCGCGCTGGGCCGCCGGTTGCCCGCCCCCACGCTGCTCACCACCACCACCCGCATGGGACGGGACCGCACCGGCGGGTTCCCGTGCATCGTCGGCCCGACCGACACCGACCTGGCTTCCGCACTCGCTCAGGACGGCGCCGTGCTGGCCTGGAGGACCACCGACGAGCGCAAAGCCCTCGGCTACCCCCCCGAGGAAGTGGACCGCTGGTTTGCGGACGAGGTTGCCGATCACATAGTTGTTGAGGCCGATGGAGCCCGCCGCCGCCCCTTCACCGCTCCCGCGCCGTGGGAGCCGCCCATCCCGGCCACCTCCACCCATGTGGTGGCCTGCATCGGCGCCGACGCGCTCGGCTACGTGATCGCCGACCGGGTCCACCGCCCGCTGCGAGTGGCCGCCGCGGCGGGCTGCCCGCCGGATGAGCGGCTCCAGCCCGGACCGGCCGGCCCCGGCGGGCGGCTCGCCGTATGAGCGGCTCACGCGGGCACGGGCCGCCGCCGCGCTCACCAGCCCGGTGGGCATGACGAAGAACGTCCCCGAATCGGCCCGGTTCGTGGTGGCAGTTGCCGGTGCCGAGCCCGGCGACCCGCAGGTCACCGAACTGGTCGCGGAACTCGACCGACGGCAGACCGAGTCGCTGGTCGTGGTCCGCTCCAACGCCGGCACCGGCGGAGCGCGGCTGTGAGAGGTCTGGCCGTGGCCGAACAAGCCGGCACCGCCCTCGGCCGAGCCAAGCCGGGCCGTTGTGCCGGCACAGCCGGGACTGGGCTGTGAGCGATTCCGTTGTAGTCGCTGAGGCCGGTACCGAGCCGGGTCGCGCCGGCCCCGCCCGGCCGGGCCGTTGTGCCGGGACATCCGGGACTCCGCGGTGAGCAACGCCGCTGTCGTCGATGAGGCTGGCGCCGGGCGGGGTCGCGCCGACACCGGCCGCGACGTCGACGTCGTGGTGGTCGGGGGCGGGCACAACGGCCTCGTCTGCGCGGCCTACCTGGCCCGCGCCGGTGTCGCCACCATGCTGGTGGAAGCCCGCGATGAAGTGG
>MKWU01004007.1_pt1 | contig 18123 bp, 18 predicted proteins | sample 809101 | NCBI WGS metagenome assembly MKWU01 (sample SAMN05860141, study PRJNA318959) | sponge metagenome | host: Aplysina aerophoba | place: Slovenia: Piran, Adriatic Sea, Gulf of Piran | collected 2013-05-07
GGTTGACAGTGGATATTTTTATGACCATTCTGACATCATGAAATCAGAAAATGCAACCGAAAGGGCGTTCGATTCTATTTCTCACTGATAAGCACGATGCCACCCAAGAGACTCTCAATGTCAATTTAGCAACATCAATGTAGTTTACTTACCACCAAACAGCACATCTATAGTTCAGGCACTAGATTTAGGCATTATCCGCAATACAAAGGTGAACTACCGCAACTACCGCAAGTAGGTATGTTGTCAAATATTGAAAAATGCACTAGTACAACTGAAGTTGTGAAGTCGAGGAATGTGCTATTACCAATCTGATAGGTAAGTAAAGCTTGGAATGAAGTGAAGGAGGAGACCATTCAGAAATGTTTCAGAAAAACAGGAGTTATTGATGAAGACTTCAATCCGTTGACCCTTGTTGACAATGTTGATCCATTTGCTGAAGCTGATTGCCAGTTGCAGAATCTAGTCACTCGGTCCATGCCCACAAGTGAATCTTGCTCTGTTGAAGAATACACTGATGGGAAGTGAAGCCTTCCAGCGTGCCAGGAGTTTGATGGTTAAGCATGGGAAACCAAGTTTTGTGGATTCTATCACTCCTAACAGGAATGGCAAAGACGAAGTCAACAGTGGTGGTGGTGATGATGATGTAGCACCATCACCTCCAAATTGAGGAGTGTTCATGGAGCAATTTTTTCACTTGAAGATGTCCACTTGCAAAGCTGCAATTCTCTGGATAAAACTTGGAGGAGATGGGACAGCTCCTCCTGTGCATTACATAATTAAAGGTACAAAGGAGTTGTGCTCTGCTTATCAAAACGGTTCCTCATGTGTGTCTCTTACATTCATAGTGATGGTAGCAGATGGCTGTTGGAAGAGTTCTGTTTGAGGGCGTGTAGGGGTTAAAGATCCTCATGTCAAGAAATTGCTTAAATACTTCACCGAGTTTTCCAATGTAGAGAAGCATGTGAAGGAAGGTGTGATCCCCACAGAAATAGCCTGCAAACCCTGTCACGGAGTTAGCAACGGAATTACCAACTGCTGCACTGACGTAAGGGAGCCAAAAGTACACATACTAAATACAACAGGGTGCAGGAAGCGTAAGGCACACACTAATAGAAAGGACAAGTGAATAGTCAGCAATGTTGACAGTCACATGACAAACACTAGGAAGTACAAACTAAGATAAACTCAATGTGACATAGAAGCCAAAACATCAAGTACTGAAGCCAGTGTAAATTACAACACTGTGTGCCTGTGTGTACTGTACGCCTCAGATACTCCCCCACCAGAGAGATGGCCAACGTTCAGTAATGAAAGCGTTTAGGTCAGCTAATGTGTCGTCCGGTGTGAGTAACTCATGGCGGAGATGCTGGAGAGGTTGTACTTGGCTCAGGGTTAGGCGGTATGTTGGATGGTCGTGTTCCTGACACTAAAGTATGAGGTGGTTCAAGATGTGCAGCCTTGAGTTGATGCAAGGAGCCAGTAGTTGATCAGCCTTGAATGTCTAAGGTGAAATGTTTGGGTGTGCGCTTAAGTACCTTGTATGAGCCATCATAGGGATGTTGTAGGGGCATGCAGATGGCATCATGTCGGACAAAGACATGTGTGTACATGTGGTGAGGCTGTCGGGAATGTGAACAGTGTGATGATGAAAACAGACAGGTGGAGCAGGAAACTGCTCCATGGTAGACTTGAGCCACTGTACATATGTCTGAGAAAGATGCACAGAAGAACTCACTGGGCAGGCAGAGTGTGGTATCATACACGAGCTCTGCGGCAGTGCAGTGAATGTCTTTGTTGACAACAGTAAAGATGCCAAGTACCACCATAGATAGTGAGTCAGTCCAGGTGGTTGGGTCAGGTTGCACTTTGAGAGAAGCCTAGAGCTGACGTCAGAATGGGAGGCAAAATTACCTTCATTTAATCTCTGGGGTTAATCCCCTTGCAAGGCCTATCTGGTAGATAGCCAGATGGTTTGGCAGAGGTGCAAGAGCCCTACAGACCTCTGACAGCCACCCGTGTGTCATGAATACCATTAGATCAAGTGACCAAGTCCGTATGGCAACCATCTTGGTCACAGAGCCAATCATGAATACAATTAACCACGTGACCATGTCACCATGATTATTATTAAGTCACATGACCCTGCCTCTCACTTATCCGACCTCTGGACTGTGCCTTGGGGTATGATTGGACCTCCCCTTACTTCTGGAGGGCTCAGGCCCAGACCGAATCACGTCCATAGCATGCCAGATGGAGAAGGATGAGGAAGTGAAACAAACCATCTAGGATCCTATGGTAGGCATACGAGCACTTGACTAACATACGGAGTGGTCGGTGGAGAATTTGTAAACTACCGCACACCATGCTCACAGACTGCAGCAGTGTACAAATGCCGAGCAACTGTGCATGCACGTACCCACATGCACGATTGTGCCTCCCTTGCGAGGATGTTCAGAAGCTACCAGACCTCCCTCCATTAACAATGGTTCTGAATAAGCAAGAGTTAAGCAAGAGTATGATTATCCACGCATGTATAACAGCATTTTTCTTAAAATGACACAGCAAAATCTCACAAAATCTCGCAGGTGAGCATGGTAACACTAGTAATTTTCTGGCGTACTGTATGAATACTATTAACATGCTCGCCAAGCGGGGAGAATCCATATATGATTTGGCAGAACAAACATATTGCACAGCTCTTCAGTTTGCTAGTCGGAACTTATAACGATACCTAGGGCACCACTTCAACACCTGCGAGGAAAGAAGCATTTGCAGCCTTCATTTAGAGCACTTTAGAGTATTGCTGTCATACACGGCTCAACAACTCCCACCTAGATTTTCACAGTGGCTACGCAGCAGGTTCTACGCCCATATTCTTTGGTATATACAAGTCGTTCCATCGGCATAATATTCTTTAGCATGTGTCACTTCACTAATCTATATAAAGCTGTGCAGCTATCACCATTCCTTCGGAATGTTAATGTATCACCATTCCCATGCACGATGTTTTACTACGTTATTTAGAAAAATGCCATGAAGGGTGAGTATACATGTTTACATACTCTTCTCTTATGTGTCTACTCTTGGTGTAGGTTTAACCTCCAGGTGAGTATACACGGTTGCATACTCTTCTCTTATGTGTCTACTCTTGGTTTAGGTTTAACCTCCATTGCTAGATGTTCTTGTTAGCAACATCCACTTCCCTATCAGACCATGGGTTAATACCGCATGTGCTGCTTGCGGTTGGGTCTGTGCTACCTCAGCCAGTCTGGATACTTGTTGGACAAGGGTGGAAATGATGGTTTCAGTACATTTCACTTCAAAGTCATTGTCGCCCATGGCTGCTCCCAGAAGCCTCTTTTCCTCTGTCGTCTAGGTTTAAGTTTAAACAAAGTGTTCTTGCAAGTCCATGGAAGAGTGATGATGAGTTCGACATCTGATATCATACCTTTTTGTTTCAAAGACTCCTCAAATTCTGCTGAAATACATCGTGGATCATTATCAGAGACCAACTGTAATGGTACATCAAACTGGGAGAAAAGTTCACGAACACTGTAACAGTCATCACAGTTGTAGCATTAGGCACTTGTAATATTTCTGAACATTTGACCCACTACCTGTGTAGTCTATATGACCTGGATGACTTGGACATGGATGGTCGAATTCACAAATGAACAGCTGGAGTCACCGCTGGAGTTACTTTGACTGCCTCTGTACCTTCAATCTCTGCAAACAAAACTGTGAGCGACTTCATGTGTGTCATTCGCCCATGCCCTTAATGCAAGTCTTGTAACGAATGAAACCAGTACTCCATGCCCCACAGCAACTAAGCTTCAACTGTGAACTCATCTCACTTCCTGGAGAATGGAGGCCCAAGAGGGTAGCCAGTGGACGGGATCCATAAGTGAGGAATAACCGTACAAGTACTGATGAAATCTCTTACTTCCTACAATGATTGCTAGTGCCTCTTATTAGGGGCTGCCTGCAGCATTGTTTGGCATGCCGGTCATGTTGTGCTTTTTGTTTCTTCTGGGCCTTGCAAACATTTTTTCGTGCTCGCTGCCAGGCATTAGACAGGCGCTGGACCATCATGGTCAATCATCAACATGTAGGGCAGGTCGAAAGGGTGGTGTGACTAAGGCAGCGTCGGTGGGCAACTGAGGATCCCTCCTGTACAGGAGGAAGAAGGGTGATTCTCCTGTTGACTGTTGTGGACTGGCTCTGTATGCAAAGAAGATGAAGGGCAGCCGCTCATCCCAATCCCGTCCCCCAGATTCCACTGTCTTCGACAACATAGCAAGGAGTGTAGGGTTAAACTGTTCCACAAGTCCATCAGTTTGGGGGTGGTAAGCCGTGGTGTTTGCTTTGTGGATACCCATCACAGAGTACACCTCCTGTAGCAACTTCGAGAGAAAGCTAGCCCCCCTGTCAGACAGGAGCTCGCTGGGAACCCCATGTCGGGTGACGATATGCTCCACCAACAGCTTGGCGATGGTGTAGGCTGACTGGTCTCGGGTGGGGAACACCTCGGGCCACTTGGTCAGGTAATCCATAAAGACTATGGCATACTTGTTTCTCTTCTTGGAGGTAAGCAATTGTAGCACATCTACACCAACGCGGTCCAATGGCCCGGCCACTGGAATGGGGGCCAAGAGCGGTTTCACAGCTCGACCCACGTGATGGGTGGCACACACAGTGCAGGCTCGGCACCATGAGGAAATGTCTCCCTACATCTTTGGCCACCAGTAGTGTTTCTCTAGGGTGCCAAACACCTTGGCACCTCCTAGGTGGCCACCAAACTTGCCTTCATGAGCCTCTTGAAATAATTTGTGCCGGTCTCCACTTGGAGGGACGATGCAGAGCGAGTGATCAAAAGTGACCCGGTACAACACCTTGTCCACCATGGTGTAGTTAGCCTTGTTAACGACTAGCGGGTAAGCTCTCTGCTCTTCACTGGGCAAAATGTCTTCTTCCTGGTAGCATATGATCTCCCGAAGGGTAGGGTCTGCTCTCTGTTGTTCTTCCAGCGTTCTGGGCTGACTGGAACTCTTCCTTCCATTCTGACCAGTGAGTGGCAACACTCCCAGTCTCAATGCTGGTGGTGGCCACCACAGCAAAGGACTCCTCAATGGCAGACTGGCATCCTGTGGGGTAACGCGATAAGGCATCTGCTCTCTGATTCTTTCTCCCTGGCTGGTAGTGTATGGTGAGGTCAAGTTCTTGTAAAACCAGTCCCCAGCGTGCAAGTTTGCCACAGAGATGAGGTGTGTCCAGAAAAGCCTTCAAAGCTTCGTGGTCGATATAGACATGGCACCTATGCCCATATAGATATTGTCTGAAGTGTTTCACCGCCCACACCATACCAAGGGCCTCAAGCTTGGTGCTTCCATAGTTGCATTCGTGGGCCTGCAGTGTGCGACTGGCAAATGCTATGGGTCTGCGTCCTCCAGACAAGCCACTCTGGGCAAGAATGGCATCAAGACCGGCACCTGAAGCATCAGTCTCCACGTGGAAATCCTGGGTAAAGTCCAGAATTGCCAGAATTGGGGCATGGGTCAGACTCTCCTTGAGCCTATCAAAGGCTTGCTGGCATTCGTCTGACCACTCAAAAGTGACGTCCTTGCGTGTCAAGGCATACAAAAAGTTAGCCAGCGCTGAATAGTTCGGCATAAATCGGCGATAGTTAGATGTCAGTCCCAAAAAGGAGCGAAGAGTCTTCAAGTCGCTGGGTACAGGGAAGTCTTGTACAGCTTGCACCTTGGAGGGATCTGTGGAGATGCTAGCTCCGGACACGATATAACTTAAGTATTCCACCTGCTTCCGAATAAAGGTGCACTTATTTGGTTTTAAAGCGGAGCCCGGCCTGACGAAGTCTAACGAAGGTTCGAGATCCATTCCAAGGAGAAAGTCTACAGGGGCATGCTTCTGCATTTGGATCCAAGACTCGGTAACAAAGCTGCCCCAGTGGAGTTGCACTTGGATCTGTTTGACAATAGGAAGTCCATCACCACTGTAGCTTCGTAACTGTATTGAGGTGGGTTGCAGTCTGGCCTTCACTCTTGCCTGCCACTGTGCAGGCATCTCTTCATTGGATCTCCCTTTTGCCAAGGTGGCAAACAAATAGTCCAGGGAGACAATAGTTACAGATGAGCCTGTGTCGATCATGGCTGTGATGGGGACTTCTTCCATCTGTACTTCGGCAGTTGGTGTTACTCCTACTGAGTCGCTTCAATTCCAAGCAGTCGCACCAATACCTTCGTCATTGCTTGTCCACCAAGGTGTCCTGCCATGCCTGTCGCTCAGCCGGACTACAGTCTTGATCCTGCCCTGGTTCTCTTGGGACAACCGCAGCTACTTTTCTTCCTTGTCGTGGCTGGTACCTGGCCTCCTTGGTATCTGCCCTTCCTCGATAAGGGCAGTTCCGTTGACAATGGCCTGTGCTTCCGCATGAGAAACACTCGTCCGAGGTCACTGAATTCACTGCTCCTGAACTTCCTCTGAGATGAGTTGGCTGAGTAGACTTGGACTGAGTCTTCCATTGAGGCTGCTCCACTGCACCAGGGGGCCTCCTTTCTGTCCCCATTGACTCGTCAGTGTGAACCAAGTTTCTTCGCTTTGCTTCCTCAAAGCGCCCACAGACCAGGAGCTGATCCATGTCCCCTTCCATACCGGCCAGTTTGATCTTGATTTCGGTTCAGAGGCCTGCAACAAATTGGGAAGACAGCACTGTCCGACCCATCTCCTCTGCCTCCTGGCATCCCATCGCTCTGAGATAAGCTTTCCTGAACAGGTGCTTCAGTTGCTGCGCATACTCGTCCACGGTTTCCTGTGCCCCTTGCTTCCGTTCATGAAACAGGCTGCTCTGGACGGACTGGATGTTCACGGGTGTAAACCGTGTAGCCAAGGTCTCCCGCAGCCGAGTATAGTTGAGCTGCCATGCATGATCGGTAAAAGGCGTATGCAGAGCCCTTTAACCTCATAACTAGGTTAACAAGCTTGGCCTGGTCAGACCAGCGACATGCACTAGTCACCAACTCAAAGGTGTCAATCCACTTTTGCCATGTCTCGCCTTCACTCCCCGCTGTTCTCCCCAGAGCAATTAGGAATTTGTGGGACCTGGTAGGCCAGGAGGGCAGCGACTAGGAAAGCACCCTGGTCTGTAGGAGGGGCTGATGTTACTAGTATCGTATCTGTTAGGCCTGGGCTATTGACTACAGGTGTGCATGGTAGGGTAGCCTTGGTTGGTCCAGTAATTGCAGGTGTTACCAGTCCTGCAGTCTGCCCACTGCCACTCATGGGGGTCTCAAGACTGTCTGGGGCTAGCTGTTGGAGCCTAGCAGGTGCAACGTGTGAACCAGGTGTAACCATGTGTGATACATCAAATGACTCTACCCTTGCGTCTACTCCCCCTTGTCTGGGCTGCAGTGGTGAGGAACCGTCTACCATCTTAGCCCCCTTGCGCTCACCTTCCGAAGACTCTGTAAGTCGTTGCTGTAGATCTCTGAGCAGTAGTGTCAGCCTCTCTTCGCATTCCTCCCATTTCCGTCTCTCCTGCGCTGCCGCGCAATGACACTCCAGCTCTTGCAATTCCTTCGCATGTTCCACAGCACCCTCCCGCTCGTTGCACCTGCTCTTCAAGTCTTCCCCATTCTTGGTCTGCTTCTCCAACTCTGCTAGTAACTCTACTATGCGGCCCTCGTCGTCGCCTTGCTCGTCACTCTCTGTCAGCCTGCCTCACTCAGCCTCCGTGTCGCGGAGGAGCTGCTCGTACAGCTGCTTCAGTCGCTCCATCTCCTGCCTCGGGTTGTCATTCTCCTTCTTTAATTGCCCGTTCTCCCAATAGTGACCTTGTTGCGCCTCCCAGTCGATCAGCGCAGCTCTGTCTTGGTGCTCGTCACGAAGTCTCGCGTTCTCCGCCGCTAGCGCCTGCTTTTCCAAACACAGGCTGTTCAACTGTATCCTAAGCACTTCGTTGCTCATCTCGCTCTGAAGAGGTCATGCAATTTCCCGGATAGGCCCCCAAGTGTAACGCCGCCTCGGGCCGATTGATCTTGTGGGGTGTTGTACGCGAACACTGGACACTCGCTCCTGGCAAACCCAAATACTTGACAGAGTACAGCACTTATATAGTTCCTAAGCTAAAGTCACATAGGGTCTAATAGCTAATTGGTTGTATCTAAACACAGACTGTCACATATATATAATCCACAATGCTGCTGTGCTGTATTTACACTACTGACAGGTTAGTCTTATACCCTTCCTATAGGACTTGGTCCTTTCTTTTTCCGGGACGTTTTCACGTTCAAGTTGATATCTTGCCTCTCTTCACCCTTTGCACCGAAGAATAGTCCTCGCACCAGCAGGTTATTGAAACATTTGCCTGAGATTGCACTGTTCCACCAGCCAGCCGTGGGCATTGGATGATACCTCCACGTTTCCCAACTGAAATGGGATAGTAACTGGTACGTCATTTGGAGTCCATCACACTCATCAAACGTAAGTCTAGGGTAAGTTACAGTCACCTGCAAACTCTGACCCTACAGCAAGCAGCCGTAATAAAACCCTTGATCCTTGAACCAGCAGTTGGCCTTCAACCCTTGGCCCTTCAACCAGCGGTTGGCCTGGAACCCCTGGCCCTTTAACCAGCAGCCAACCCCCTTGCCTTGTAGATGACTGCATCCCTATTCGCAAAAGAAAAGGAAAACTGCAACAACCATTCAATGTGCAGAAAAGCCAGCAACCTCATTGGTTAAAGATGTACTAACTGTGCCGGCTAAGAAGAGAAACGGACACAAGCTGAGAAGGAGCTTAGTCCAAGAAAAAGCAAGAGAAAATTGTGTGGAAGACAGAAAGCAGACGTTCATGGATTCCGTAATGAACTTAATGTCAGTGTTTATGGGGACTATAACTGTGTTTACACTACACTTTTAAGCCGGCTTACTAGTCAGCTTAACTTAAGCAGGTTTACCGAAACACGAGTGTAAATACATTAAACGGGTTTCTAAACTCGCTTAACTAAACTTTGTTTGCACGTAGTGTAAACATGTCTGAATCTTTAAGTCTGTTTCGTTCCTAGAGCATCGAAAAATGGTGAGTAGCGGGAGAGGGCAGACACTGGGCCACGAAGAGATTTTAGCGCTAATCCGAATCTGATCGGATCAGGCCATTCAAGATCTCTTAGATGGTGCCACACAAACTAGCGACGTTTAGAAAAGGATTGCCCAGGCACTCGCGGAAGTCAGATATTAGCAAAGCTGGAAGCAATGCAAAGATAAGCTTAAAAACTTGCACCAGTTATACCAGGATCTCAAAGATGGATACTCCAAAAGTGGACACGATCGCAATACCTGGCTGTACTTTGAGTTATTGCATTGTGTACACTTCCTGGCCATTCTACATAAACATTAATGTAGAAATCGATTCTGGTGGTTGACCAAAGCTTGCAGGACAATTGTCAGAAAACCTTTACGATTATAGTAATCGGTGGGATTGTTACGAGGGATAATATTGGAATATGTGAGCCATCCACTGCGCCAAAACATGTGCGAATCCCAATGTAACTTCAGAACATCTTGTTGTATCCATATCTTCAGTTCCCACTGGTATCTCAATATACTTGTGAACAAGGGAGTCCACTATTGCTTTACAAACATAATGGACAATGTTACAGGTGGTGAATATGCCAACACCTAAGAGGTGAGAGATTGTTCAATATTCAACATTGCTTCCAAGCCGCCATAGAGCAACAGCAACTCTCTTCTCCACTGGTACTGTTTTCTAAAGTGTACTTTCATGCTCAACAGAAGTCAGGCATTCACAGAGATAATTTCAGCATGGGGCGATCAGAAGTTGAAAACAAATTTCCAAGTGAATAGGGCAACCTTCCGATACTTATGCAACAAACTTTGTTAGACAGCCTGGTACGAAGCATAGACATCAGAAGGTTGCCCAACTCACATCTAAATTTCTCTTCCACTCCTGATCATACCATGCTGAAATTATCTCTGTGAATTCCTGGCTTCTGTTGCGCACCTAAACTAATTGATGCTGTATAGTAGTTATCAACAGGAGGTTCATCAGTAGAGCACAGACCACAGTGCCCAATTCTTCCTACAGTAGAAAGATGCAGTTTGTAGTCTCCAAGCTACCATATGTCTTCTCCTACTGAGCCACATCCTACATTGTTGTCAGAGCCATACCATTACTAAGAGCCCAAAATATAAAAATTACAATCATCACCGCTGCTGACATCCTATTTTGCGGACTATATTATATACTCACACGTTGCTATGTCATTTTTTTACATAAATACCTCAGGTATGCGATCATTAATCACCACAACCTAAGCTCCTGTGTGAACGTAATCTGGGTCAGCCCCAGTCAATTCGGCCTCGAAACCACGTTCGAGTCTGGATTGCAATGCCTGTATGAAAGGGGGGTCAGAGACTTAACCATGGCATCATCCACACTTTCCTTCACACCTTCTCACAGCTTTCCTTACTGTGATACCCGTATTACAATTTCCTTTGATGTCAACATCTCTCACCTGTGTTTTGTCATTCTCTTCTTAATTGTTCCTGTTTCTCTCCAGTGTAAGTGAGTTGGTATTGTCAGCAGGGCACTTCAACGGACAACATTTTTCTTATTTTACCACTGGTTTCCTTTCCTTTACTTTCATCAGTTTGTGCCCCAATCATCTGATGTCCGAAGATGGTTTTCACATGTATGTGCATGTAAACACACCCCTCAACGTATTTATCAGTCTTGTCACTGACAAAAGCCTTTGTGACCGAAATGTCAAGAATAACTTTGTGCAGCTGCTTAACCCTACGCAAGCCAGTGTGTATGATCCCTTGGGTATCTGTCACTCGTGATCCCTTTTATATACAATCCAGCATTTATAAATAGAATGGTGGGGAGAAGCAGTCTGGTTAGTGAGACTAGTTTCCACCGACCTGTCAATCTCAGAGCCTTGTACAGAATCATTGGCAAATTTAGCAAAGTTATTGTATGTATGCTAAAAGCGCACAATTCCTTCTCAATGGTAAGGGAACTTACTATTGAGAAGGAATTACTTATTATCCCAGTTTGTGTTGGGTGGTAATACTATAAATAATGGGAAGAAGGTATTCCCTACATTGGGGACATAGGTCAAGGCATACTTTAGTGTGATTGGCCTGGGCAGTCATTGGCACTCACCGTGTCATGCCAGTTTTGAGGAGTACAATTTTTCTGAGGAATAATTTTTACAGATCACTGCCGGAGCCCTAGTGACTTTTGTACTGTGCAAATGGCAGATGGTACGGTATCCCACCCATGCTTGGCTGCTCGCTGCTCACTTTGCAATATATCTCAGCCTTTTGTTCATCCTTAACTCAAGTTGCTTACGATTCCCTCAACAAGGTATGCTGCTATTCACTCTGCATACGCTTCCTCTCCGTGTTTGTGTTGTAGTGTTCTTGGAGATCGGGTTCGCTATAAGTCACTTCTCAGAACGAACACAGACTGAATTATTATTCAATACAGTACAATGATAACCGCGTGCAGAACAAAGACTATTGTTACAGAGAAACCTTTTTATTACTAATAAGCAATCAACACAAGTATACATGACAAGCATAGTAATCTGTTTATGAGCACACTACATCTCCCTTCCTCCAATAGGCGAGTCTAGATGGAGGACCAACATTAGCACCGGTCTGGGACCGTATCATGATGCGTTGCTGGTCATTGTTGCTGGTGTTAGTGGTGGCGGTGTCAGCATAGGCGGTTGTCATTCCCGGTTGTCTTGTCAGATGAGACTGATTGCATCTAAACATTGCTGACGGGCTTTGAACGATGTATGACCGTGGGGTTGCTGCAGGCTGTACAATGTGACCAGGGTGCACGTGGTCTTGTGTACGGACTCAAACAGCTTCATCTTGGGCCAGTGGTGGTTGAGAGTGGACTCTGTGATGCTAGTCATAGTTTGACTTCTGCTGCTTCAGCTGTTGATCTTTCTCTCGAAAGGCTGTGAGGTATGGCCATTCAGGAGTCAGGACACTTGGATGCTGAGGTATGTTGGACCTGAGCTGTCTCCCCATCAGAAGCTCTGAAGGACTCAGTCCACACCATGGCATTGGAGTACATCGGGTCGGATGGTGACTTAGAAAGGAGGCTCTTGGCAGTCCTGACTATCCTCTTGGCAAAGCCGTTGCCCTGGGGGTAGTGTAGACTGCTCGTTATGTGAGTAAAGTTGTACTCACGGGCAAATGCGACCATCTCCTTTGAGGCATACTGGGGGCCATTGTCTGAGACAAATGTTGATGGAATGCCATGCCTGGAGAAGATTGCCTTCAGTGCCTGAGCAGTTTGACCTGATGTGGTACTCGACATGCTCTGCACTTCCAGATAGCGTGAGAAATAATCAGCCACAAGGATGTATGTTTTCCCATTGAGGTAGAAAAGGTTGCTGGCAACTTTCTCCCATGGGTGAGTTGGAAGCTCTGAGGCAATCATGGGCTGACGTTGTGGCACGCTAGCCTTTGTGCAGGTAGGGCAGTTCTGCACAAGTTGTTCAATTTCGTCTTTGACCTGGGGCCACCACACTGCAGATGTTATCTGTAGGAGGCATCGCTGAAGGCCTTGATGTCCACTATGAATCTTTTCCAGGGTTTCTGTTCGGAGGCTGGCTGGAACAACGATGCGTTTCCCCCGAAGTAGGAGGTCTCTGCAGAGAGTGAGTTCTCCTCTCGCACTCCAATATGGGAACATGTCCCTCGGTATCCGTTCCTTCTTGGGCCAGCCTTTCTTGCAGAATGCGATTGACCCATGAACAAATGTTATCCTTCTGTTGGGCATCACGATATTTGAGTAGACGGTCTGGGTCTGCTGGCAGGGAGGAAACGATGTTGTCCACAAAGCTCTCAGTCTGGTTAGCCTCTCTGCTGTGCAAATCACTAGGTCCGGAAATGGGCGCACGTGACAGTGCATCGGTGGTGTGTAGTGATTTGCCGGGCACATGGCTGATGCTGTAGTCAAAATGCATCAGGCGGATCCTGAAACGAAGGACGCGTGGTGGCAGACAATCAAGGTTGGTCTGTCCCATGAGTGACACAAGAGGCTTGTGATCTGTCTCGAGCATGATACGCTTCCCAATCACAAAAGTGGAAAACGTCTCACAGGCCCAGACCAGGGCTAGCGCTTCCTTCTCAATTTGCGAATAGCGTTGCTCTGTGGGTGTCATTGCACGTGAGGCATAGGCAATTGGTGCCCACAATTCTGAAGGTTGCTTCTGGAGGAGAACTGCACCAAGACCGTAGGAGGAGGTATCGGCAGAAACCGTGGTTGGAGCAGTGACATTGTAGAGGGCCAGTGTTGTGGGCTTGGCCAGTTCCTCTTTGATGGCTCTGAAGGCCGTTTCTTGGGCGGGTCCCCATAGCCAGGCTTTCTTGTGGTTCAGGAGTTTGCGTAGGGGCTGAGATAGCTCCGCTAAGTGGGCAGAGAACTTGCCAAGTGGTTCACCATTCCCAGAAAATTGACGCAGTTCTGTGGTGTTTGTGGGGGAGTCCATCCCAAGCACTGCATTGGTTTTGCTCGGGTCAGGTGAAATGCCTCTCCTGTCGATGACATGGCCAAGAAAGCTAAGCTTGTCCTGACTGAATTCGCATTTGTCTGGATTCAGGGTGAGTCCAGTCTCTTGTATCTGCTTGAGAGCGCCGTTGAGACGGGCATCATGCTCCTGCTGTCATCCACGTGACATATGGTGCCTTCTTGTCCGCTGAGGATCTGCTGCATCCTGTGCTGAAAGTGCTCGAGTGCACTGCTGATACCAAACGGGAGTTTGTTGAAGTACAATCACCCGAATGGGGTGATGAAGGCTGTGAGCATTCACGACTGCTCTGAGAGTGGTATCTGCTAAAACCCGCAGTTGGCGTCCTGTTTACTGAATACCTGTGCTCCAGCCAGCTGTGCAAGGTTCTCGTCAACTTTGGGTAATGGATGGACTTCCCTCAGAGCGTTGTCATTGAGGGGCCGGAAGTCCCCACAGATGCGCACAGCACCAGATTTCTTGGGAACGACTACCATCCCCGCACACCAAGGAATTAGCTCTTCGACGGGGGAGATGACTCCAAGTGACTGCATGCGCGAGAGTTCTTCTTTCACTTTCTGTCGAAGAGGCAACGGCACATTCCTTGGGGTGTATAGGGCAAATAGTCGTGCATCAGACTTCAGGCGGATCTCGTAGTGCTCCCCTTTCAGGGTGCCAAGGCCAGTGAACAGTGTGGGGAACCGTTCTGGAATGGACTGTGTAACTACATTCACATGCTTGAGTACTTGTAGGACCCGAATTGCAGGGAAGCCTAGCAGGTTTTGCTTAACATTCCTCACCACAAAAATGGGTTGTGTGCATTCTGTGCCCTTGTACACTAACCTTACTGTGGCTCCACCTATGACCTCCAATGGACTGTTGTCTGGGCCATGGAGCTTCTTGATTGGAGGATGCAGTTGATGCAATCCGATGGATTTGGTGATGTTGTCAGAAATGACAGTGACTTCTGCTCCTGTGTCGATCTTGAATGACACATCATGTCTGTTCACGTTGATGTGGCAAGTCCAGGCATGGCCTTGGTCAGAATCAATGGTGTTCAGGTACGCCACATCGTCCATGTCATCCAAGTCTGTAGTAGATGGCAGTTCACCAACTACCGCGACTGTCTTGGTGAAACACTGGGAGCTGAAGTGGCCTTTCTTCTTGCATCTGTGGCACCCGACCAGGTTAGCAGGGCACTGCTGCTGTGAATGGGGGCATTTACCACATCATGTGCATTTCCCCGTAGATTGTGCGTTGGTTTTGGCTCCTACTCTCCCAGCTGACATATGGGCTTGCCCTTTCCCCCTTCTGAGGAAGGCATCTTCTGGTAGAGGAGAGGACTTGTGAAGTAGACCTTGTTGCTCTCTAACGACTTCCCGCTGGCGACTGAGCGTTTTCGCCTTTTCCAGGGTTAAATCCGGATCCATTTGAAGTCGCTGGGATAGCGCTAGGTCGCGAAGACCCACAACTAGACGGTCGCAGACCATTTGGTCCTTGAGCGCTCCGTATTTGCAATTTTCCACCAGTTGGTAGAGGCTAGTAATGAACTGTTCGACTGATTCCCCGTCCTTCTGACACCGAGAAGCGGGCTCGTTCAAAGATCACGTTCTTGCAAACTTTGAAAAATGAGTCGAACTTGGCGATGACGGTGGCTTACGTCTGCTTCTCCTCGGCCGTGATGTCTGTGGATGAGAGAACGTCCTCCGCTGTCCTCCCAAACTTGCCGACTGTCATCTTCGCTCGAAAGTCCTGAGGCTTGGCAAAACTGCTCGAATGTCCGCTTCCAGCGCGGCCACTCGTCGGGAGACTGAAAATTGAAGGGTGATGGGGGCTGCAACTTTACGCTAGCCATGATATGCTGAACCACTTCTGACACCATGTAGTGTTCTTGGAGATCGGGTTCGCTATAAGTCGCTTCTCAGAATGAACACAGACTGAATTATTATTCAATACAGTACAATGATAACCACGTGCAGAACAAAGATTATTATTACAGAGAAACCTTTTTATTACTAAAAAGCAATCAACACAAGTATACATGGTAAGTCACTAAACAGCATAGTAATCTGTTTATGAGCACACTACATGTGTCAGTGATGGAGAAAGATGGAATGCCTCTAACGAGCATTTTTTCGGGATCTCACAGCTTCTGACCTGCGCAGACTGTGCTGAAATAGCAGAGGAGAGACATGGTGCCTGAACAATTGCAACCAAAGTCACACGACGGCTCCACAAGCATAATTACATGTCTATGCACATTATGTATTTATTTTTATGGGCCTATCCTGCATATTTTGCAGAGCACAATTATTCGAACACGAACCATCCGCGAAATCCATGGAAATTGGGCTCCTCGACTATTTGGTGCTATGTGGTATGTTCATTGAGTACAATGTTGTACTGTCGGCTTGTGTTTGCAGGTGGGATGAGTGGGTGCCAGAATGTAGAGTCCTGAAGTATAATGAGCAAAATTTGACTAAACAGCAAGACCTGAAGCGACAGTATGACAGGTACGGATCGTTTGTATTTTTGATATGTAGACTATATTCTGTATAGTACTTTTTTTTCCGTGTGGCGCTAATAGATGTAAGGATTATGAGCACATACAAAATGGTGCACTGTTTTCTACTGTAGTTTAGTCTTTATGCAACTCAGGCTACCTCATAGTTTTGTTTCTCATAACTACTCCAAACTGCTACACATTAACTGATCATATATAAGATGATTTCGGTTTTCTCACAGCCACACCCGTAAAAGCGGCAAGAGAAAAGCAGCAGGTATTTTACCCAGCATAATTGCTGTTAAATACAACTGGTACAAGGAGGATACATGTTGAAGGTGTCATCATGTTGTATGTCATTGTAGATGACATTGCAGGTGGATCTAGGGAGGCATCACGAGAGTCTTCAAGGGAGAGATCCAAGCGCCAGAAGAATCAGTCAAGCTGGGCAATGAAGGGTTTTGAGGTATCTTTGCCAACGTGTATGTGTGTTGTGTGATTTGGAATTAATTCATATCTGTTTATTGCCAGGATCAGGACTTCTATGAGATAAGAATGCCACTTCCTGAAATTCTAAAGCAGAAATTAATTGAGAATGCTCAGGCAGTTGCAGATAGAAAGGTAGTGGTCCTAACCAAAGCAACCACCAAGCTATTGCTATGTGTGCGAATTTGTACAGTATGTGTTTTCTTTGTGTAGCTTTCACAGCTTCCTGCTAATCCCACTGTCTCCCAAGTCCTTGATGATTATTGTGATAGTGTTGCGGAAACCAACCCAGCCTCAGCAAGGCAAGGAAGCAACCTGACTGTGATAGTGTATTAGTATTAAACTGTAAACTGCGAAACTAGAATAGTTGATAGTTATTTTCCTGTCAGTGTGTGCCACTAAACTATTGAAATACTGTTGCTTGTGTGCATATCAGCAGTCCTGTTGCTTAATATATAAGAAAATATTCACCTGCTGCATTTACATATTATTCAGTGAAAATGGTTTTATTTACAAACAGGACTGGAGTTTCCTCTGAAACTGCCAAAGGTTTGCAGAGGTATTTCAATGAAACACTGACAAAGCAACTCCTGTACAAGTTTGAACAACCACAAAATGCAGAGGTACTATTAGTCCTCTTTTTTGTATGCTACCAGTGTGCTTGTAGACCACAACCAGCATCTACATGAACATCCACATCATAGTCATACATGTGAGTAATCTATCCACTATGTGTTCCTCTTGTTTTCCTTCAGATTTTGAAGTCACTAGAGCCTGGTGCTGATGTATCAACTATATACGGAGCAGATCACCTACTTAGACTATTTGGTATGGTCTCTGATTGAAAAGGAAGCAAGGCACTAGCGAACTATGAAAGATTCGTAATGTGTACATACTTTAGTACAAGAAATACGAAGCCTGCTCACAAGAAATATATCCAGAAACATGCAATTATGTAACAGTGAACATAGCGAGTACTCAGTGAATGGATAGGAAGTCTTGCTTGTTCTTCCTTCACTGCTGGCAATGCCGTCTTGTTATCTCAAGAAATTGTCTATAATCTTATTATGTATACCTGGTCTGTGTTCCTATTGAATAAACTATGCAAACAAAATGACAGATCAGTAATAGAAGCTCATAGTTTGGCATAGATATAAAACAATTGTCCAAGGTTTTCAGCAATCATGCAACTGACGAACTTGATTGTAAAATATTTCGAGAAAGCACTTGGGTACTAAAGTACTAGAGGTTATTCTATGACTAGCATTTTGTTCCAACACAAAGATGTTATCGCATGGGTTCACATGGGAATACTGAGAAGGAATCGGAGATCCATTGTATACTATTTTCTGATGAGAAGGAGATATATGAATGTAGTAAGGATGGAGATAGGATGTGATTATTACTTACTCTTGATGATTATTAAGCAAGAAGTAAAGGCATGGTGGGAGCAACAGTACTAAGAAGTTGAAGGGCAATGAAGTGAGGCCGAGATTAAACGCTATGTTTTAGAGTAGGTACAGCGTCACTAGACAAAATGGAATCAGACTATAGAGGTAGA
>MKWU01004008.1_pt1 | contig 18117 bp, 18 predicted proteins | sample 809101 | NCBI WGS metagenome assembly MKWU01 (sample SAMN05860141, study PRJNA318959) | sponge metagenome | host: Aplysina aerophoba | place: Slovenia: Piran, Adriatic Sea, Gulf of Piran | collected 2013-05-07
CCGATCGAATACGGAGACGGCGACCTGGTGCGCAAGGTGATGGCAGAAGGGTGGGTGAGCTTCAAGGGCTACGCGTTCAAGGTGGGCCGGGCGCTCCGGGGGTATCCGGTAGCGCTCCGGCCAACAGAAGACGACGGCATATGGGGTGTCTGGTTCATGACACACCCCATCGCCGACGTGGATCTGCGCGGCCCTGAACCGCAGGTCACAAGGTGCCCGGATGTGTAAAGTATGTCTCCGAACACCCGTAAACCATGTCTCCGGTCTATACAAGGGGAGAGGGTTAGGGTGAAGGCACTCGGGGTGGGGCGTGGGTGCCCGATGGGGAGTGCAGAGGGGTGTGCCCCACAACGCACCGGGTGGGTGGGAAGGACTACGACTGCCAGGCAGTCCAAGTGCTTAGTCGGACGACGGCAGCTTGCGCGCCTCCAGCATCGCCATCGGGCGTCCGTCGCAGTGGATGCGGGACGTACCCGCCTTCGTGCACAGCACCATGATGCCCGTCTCCTCGTCCTGGTAGCGTTTGCCCAGCTGGTCGGCCTCGCCGTCAGGCGCAGGTGCACAGGACAACTCTCCGTCCCCGCCCTTCGTGATCATGTACTGCGCGCCCAGATCGGCGCACTCCAGACGCTTGCCGGTCTCCGCAGCCATCCGTCCCTCCGGTATCGTAGGGTTAACTGAAGCAATGTTAGCAGAGGCGGGCAGGCGCGCCGCATCAGGCGGCAGCCCGCGAACGTAAGGAGATGAGCGTGGCCATAGCGTCGAACGTCCGGCAGCACATGGAGAACAGCTCGTGGATACGGCGCATGTTCGAACTCGGCATCGCCCTCAAGCGCGAGCGCGGCGAGGAGAACGTCTTCGACCTCTCGCTCGGCAACCCCATCGTCGAGCCGCCGTCCGAGTTCTTCGACGCGCTGCGCAACCTGGCTGACGCTCCAACGCCCGGCGCGCATCGCTACATGCCCAACGCCGGCTACCCGGAGACGCGCCAGGCCGTTGCTGACACGCTTGCCTCCGAGACCGGCCTCCCTTACGCCGCGCAGCATGTGCTGATGACCTGCGGCGCTGCAGCCGCGCTCAACGTCGCCATCCGCGCCCTCTGCGACCCCGGCGACGAGGTCGTCGTCCTGACGCCCTATTTCGCCGAGTACCTCTTCTACCCCAGCAACCACGGCGCAGTACCCGTGGTCGTCGGGTGCGATGAAGCGTTCACCCCGGACCTCGACGACCTCGAGCGCAAGCTCACACCTCGTTCGAGAGTCGTCATCCTCAACTCGCCGAACAACCCCGCAGGCGTCATCTACCCGCAGTCGTTCGTCGCCGACCTCGCAGCGTTGCTGCGGCGCAAGAGCGAAGAACTGGGTGTCGACATCTATCTCATCAGCGACGAACCGTACCGCCGCATCATCTACGACGGCCTCGGCTACCCGTTCCCGCAGCACGAGTACGAGCGCACCATCACCGCGACGTCGCACGCCAAGGACCTCGCGCTCCCCGGCGACCGCATCGGCTATCTCGCCGTGCACCCCGGCTGCGAGGAAGCGAGCGAACTGATGGACGCGTTCACTTTCTGCAACCGCGTGCTGGGGTTCGTGAACGCCCCGGCTATCATGCAGCACCTCGTGCGCGGCCTTCAGCACGTGACGGTGGATGTCAGCGACTACCAGGAGAAGCGCGACTACCTCTGCGATGTGCTCACGTCGGCGGGCTACAACGTCCGCAAGCCTGAGGGTGCGTTCTATCTCTTCCCGCAGTCGCCGGTAGAGGACGAGATGCTGCTCATCCAGGCATTGCAGGAAGAGGGCGTGCTCGTCGTGCCCGGACGAGGCTTCGGGATGCCGGGTTACTTTCGCATCTCGTACTGCGTCCACCAGTCCGTGCTGGAAGGCGCAGAGCCCGGCTTCCGCGCCGCCATGAGCAAGCTCAGTGCAGCGTAGCAAACTGCCACCTGCAAGAGGCAACGCCCTGGCGGACGCGTTATCATGGAGTCGATGTCCCTGTGAATGAATACGGAGATGGAAGCATGACGATGTTCCAACCGCGCCGCGTAGGCCGGGACAACCAGCTCCGGGCTCGCATGCTCTTCACGATGCTGCTGCTCGGCCTCGTGTACGGCCTCTTCCTCTGGTTCCTCATCTCCGTCGCGGGCGTGGGCGTGATGCTCGGGGTCGCCGTCGTGCTCGTCCTCGTGCAGTTCTTCCTCTCCGACAAGCTCGTGCTCACGTCGATGCGCGCGAAGGTCGTCACGCCGGAGCAGGCTCCGGAACTGCACGCGACGATCGACCGGCTCTCCATGACGGCAGGCATCCCCAAGCCGAAGGTCGCCATCGCGGACATGAGCGTGCCGAACGCGTTCGCCACGGGACGCAGCCAGAAACACGCAGCCGTCGCCGTCACCACTGGGCTGCTGCACGTTCTGAATGAGCGGGAACTCGAGGGCGTCCTCGCACACGAGATAAGCCACATCGCCTCTCGCGACGTGCAGGTGATGACCTACGCCAGCTTCCTCTCCGTCGTCGCCTCGACGCTCATGAGCTTCTTCTTTTGGATGGGACTCTTCGGCGGCTTCGGACGCAGCAGGAGCAGCGGTGGCAGCTACATCATGATTGCCTACATCGTGACCATCCTCGTCTGGGTCATCAGCCAGGTGCTCATCGCTGCGCTCTCGCGCTACCGTGAGTACGCAGCCGACCGCGGCGCAGCCATGCTCACCAACCGCCCCCGCGACCTCGCGAACGCGCTCCAGCGCATCAGCGGCTCCCTCACCGGCCTGCCGCAGAACGACCTGCGCCGTGCCGAGACGCTAAACGCCTTCTTCATCATGCCCGCGATCGGCGACGGCTTCGCCAGCCTCTTCTCCACACACCCTCCGATGGCGCGCCGCATCGAGCGCCTGCTCGAACTGGAGCGCACCACGATGCTGACCGGATAGCCTCATGTGCAAATTCCTCTCCCGGCCGCGTAACGCAGAATGGAGCGAAGCGAACGAAGCGATGGCCACCGCCGCGCAGGTGTTCGAGGAAGTGCTCGACACCTTCACGACCGGCAAGGCCGGTGTGCTCGTCCGTCCGTCCGAGGACCAGGACGCCGTCCAGGCGAAGGCAGAACTGGAGCGTGCGCTGGCACACCTGCAGTCTTCCGAAGCTCGGTGGGACGTCGTGCTGGACGATTCAGAGCACCCCCATCCGTGGATCATCGTGCGGGATTCCGGGCTGCCCGCGCTGGCGAACTCGACCCGTGTCATCGGGGAGACGCTCGCGGCGATGGGCATCGGCCCGCGGGTGCTGGCGGCGGTCTATGCGTTCAGGTGGAAGGAGCAGGAGATCTACTGGATCTACCAGCCGCGCATCAGGGCGTTCACGCCGTTCGCCCCGGCGACGGGCGGCGAGCCGGAGACCCGCGACCATCCCCTGGAACTGCGGATGGAGCAGGCATCCAGGAAGGACATCCCCACCTCCCGCGCCATCAAGGAGTGGTACCCCATCTGGGGGCTGCCCCTCTAGGCCTCAGCCTCACCTGCGGCGCGCGCCGGTCGCTTCAGCCTGCGGCGCGCCCAGAGGATAAGCGCCGCATCGAGCACGGGGAGCAGGATCAGCGCTCCCCACCATGGCAGCGGGGTGAGCAGCGCGAGCAACACTACGAACGCCGCCAGCACCCCCAGCCCGACTATCACAATGATTCCTATCGCCATCATGCCATTCATCCGCGCAAGTATAGGGCTGGCGAACCGGTGGTACTATCTCCTCATCCGCCACTAACCTCCCCCGACATCCATCCAGCCATGTCCACAGCAACCGGGCAACACCAGCAGCATCACGAACAGAGCGTCGTCCTGCCCATCGAAGGCATGACGTGCGCCGCGTGCGTGAGCACGGTGACGAATGCCATCGCCCGCGTCGACGGCGTGTCCGGGGTGGTTGTGAACCTCGCGTCGGAGACGGCAGCGGTTACGTTCGCGCCTGCCGGGCAGCGCATCGCCGCGATGCGGGATGCTGTGCGGTCGGTCGGCTATGGCATGGTGGAGGAGAGCGCCGTGCTCACCGTTCCCGGCCTGGCTGACGCGGACTCGGCCAAGACCCTTGAAGCCCGGCTTGAGAGCATAGATGGTGTGCTCCGCACGGCCGGGAATCTCGCCGCTGAGCAGATCACGCTCACCATCGTCCCGGGGACGGTCTCGCCCGCCGTGCTGCGGGAAACTGCTGCGGCTGCCGGCTTCAGCAGCGCCTACGTGACCGGCGCAGACGCGATGGATGCGGAGTTGGAGCGGCTGTCGCGCCGGGCAGAGATACGGGCCCTCAGGAACCGTGTGGCGTTCAGCATCGCGGGCGCCGCGGCGATCATGCTGCTCATGCTCATCCCAGCCATCGAACGAACGCTGGGGATGGCGTGGCTCAACGCCATCGCACTTGTGGTCGCGACGCCGGTGCAGTTCCGGGCTGCACGGCAGATCTACGCCAGCGCATGGAGCGCCCTGCGGCACCGCACCTCCAACATGAATACACTCATCGCGCTGGGTTCCTCTACGGCCTACTTCTACAGCGCGGTCGTGACCCTTTCGGGAAGCTCCATCGGGAACGGCGAGACATACTTCGACACGTCCACCGCCATCATCGCCCTCGTCCTGTTCGGCAGGCTGTTGGAAGCAAGGGCGAAGGGCAGCGCATCTGACGCCATCCGGACCCTGATCGGCATGCAGCCTCAGACCGCCCGCGTCACGCGGAACGGCGAGGAACAGGACGTGCCCGCGAGCGACGTCGTCCCCGGCGACACTGTGACCATCCGCCCCGGCGAGCGCATCCCCGTGGACGGCCTGGTAGCCGCCGGGACGACTGCGGTCGACGAGTCCATGCTCACCGGCGAGAGCATCCCCGTCGAGAAGCAGACAGGTGACGTGGTCTTCGGAGGCTCCGTGAACACGTCGGGGGGCATCTCCATCGAAGCGACCAAGGTCGGAAGTGCAACAGCCATAGCACAGATCATCAGGATGGTGCAGGAGGCCCAGGGTTCCCGCGCGCCCGTGCAGCGCCTCGCCGACACCGTCGCGGCTTACTTCGTGCCGGGCGTGCTTACCATCGCCGCGCTCACCTTCCTGGCGTGGTGGCAGTTCGGTCCGCAGCCCGCGCTGGATACGGCGATGCTCAACGCCATCGCCGTGCTCATCATCGCGTGCCCCTGCGCACTCGGGCTTGCCACACCGACTGCCATCATGGTCGGAGCGGGCTCGGGCGCACGGCACGGCGTGCTCATACGCGGGGCCGAGGCGCTGGAGCAGGCCCACAAGCTGGATGTCGTTGTCTTCGACAAGACGGGGACCCTGACGAAGGGCGAGCCCCAGGTTACAGATGTACTCCCGCGCGGCATCTCCGAGAACGAACTGCTCTCCCTCGCTGCTGCCGTGGAACAGCAGAGCGAGCATCCCATCGCAGCCGCGGTCGTGCGAGCAGCGAGAGGCCGAGGACTGAATCTCCCTCGGGCCTCGGACTTCCAGTCAGCGCCCGGACTCGGTGTGCGCGCAACCGTGGACGTGGACGCCATCACCGTCGGCGGGCTTGGGCTGGTGCGGAGCGCAGACATCGCTCTTGGTGGAACGGCCGAGTCGGCGGTGCGAGTACTCGCGGAGCGCGGCAGGACACCTCTCGTTGTGCTGCGGAACGATCTCGTCATCGGCATCCTGGGCGTCGCCGACACCGTGCGGGACGAGTCGGCGGAAGCCGTCGCCGCGCTCAAGGCGATGGGGCTGGACGTGGCGATACTCTCCGGGGACGTGCGGCCCGTTGCTGAGGGCATCGCAGCCCAACTCGGCATCCAACGGGTTATGGCAGAGGTGCTTCCGAGCGCCAAGGCTGCCGAGATCGAGCGCCTCCAGAGGGAAGGAAAGCGTGTGGGGATGGTGGGGGACGGCGTGAACGATGCCCCCGCGCTGACCCAGGCAGATGTGGGCATCGCCATCGGTTCCGGTACGGATGCAGCGTTGGAAGCCGCCGACGTTGCGCTCATGACGGCGGACGTACGGCTCACAGGCGCAGCCGTACACCTCTCGCGTTCCACGATGCGCACCATCCGGCAGAACCTCGGATGGGCGTTCGGCTACAACCTCCTGCTGATCCCGGTCGCGGCAGGCGTTCTCCACCTCGTGTTCGGGAACGGGGGCGTGCCGGAGGCGTGGCGCTGGGCGCTCGGCGAGCACGGCTTCCTGAACCCAATGCTCGCCGCTTTCGCGATGGCATTCAGCTCCGTGTCTGTCGTTACGAACAGCCTGCGCCTGAAGAGATGGATGCCGTAGAATGACAGTTCCCGTCATACCTCGGGCAGTGGGAAGGGAAAGAGGCGCATGAACCGGCTTGATGTGATATTCGGGAAACCAGGTGATACGGCCATAGACCCCGTGTGCAAGATGGTGGTGCCGAAAGCCGACCCCCCCGGCGGGACCGCCGAACACGATGGAGAGACGTACTACTTCTGCGCTCCCGGTTGCCGCACCGCGTTCGCGGACGATCCCTCGCAGTTCCTGTCAGTCTAGGTACTGACTTCCGTTCGTGCGGGACACGCCTGTTATGCCTTGCCAGCGCTAGGGTGCAGGTCGTACCATAATTCTATTGTGCGAATTTTCACGAGGAGGTTGCCATGGCTCCCCTTGACGAGCTCGACACGAAGCTCATAGAGCTGCTGCAGCGCGATGGACGCGCCTCCAACATCGAATTGGCGCGCAAGACCGGCGTCAGCGAAGGAACGATACGGCGACGTTTCCGCAACCTCGTCCAGGAAGAGGTGATCCGCGTGGTTGCCATCCCGGACACCTCCAAGCTCGGACGGCGCATGTCCGCGCTCGTCGGCCTGAAGGTAGACCCCGCCCACGTACAGTTGGCGGCGGAGGAGCTGGCGAAGATGGAAGAGGTGCACTACGCGGCGGTTACGACCGGCGCATTCGACGTCTTCTGCCGTGTAAGCCTCGGCTCGCCGCTCGAACTCTCCGATTTCCTCCGAAACCGGGTTGGCGAGATTCCGGGCGTCCGGCAGACGGAGACCTTCATCAACCTCTCCATCAAGAAGAACGTAGGAGATTTCATCCCCCAGGACGAGGGCTGATAACGTGTTCACACCTTCTGAATACGTCTGCTAGAATGCATTCACCTTCCTGGGAGGGAGGGGGCCCGAACGGGGCCTAGCTATAAAGGGAGGGGCACTTCCAAGATGGCCTACATAATCACCGAACCCTGCGTTGACGTGAAGGACGCCTCGTGCGTTGACGTCTGCCCCGTGGACTGTATCTACGAGGGCGACCGCATGTTCTACATCGAGCCCGATGAGTGCATCGACTGCGCAGCGTGCGAGCCGGTCTGTCCCGTCGCCGCAATCTTCGCCGAAGACGCGCTTCCTGCCGACCAGACCCGCTTCATCGAGATCAACAAGGACCGCAGCGAACCCTAACCCCCTGCTGCTATCGAGGAACAGGCATAGGCGGGTCAAGGCTGACCCGCCTATCATTGTCTCCGCGCTTTCCCGCGCAGGACGCTCCTCAGCCTCCTCCGACGAACTCTCGCCCTACCAGCGACAGCACTTCTTCCACCCAGTCCGCATCGAATGTAAGGAGCAGCGGCGAGTCCGGCGTTGCCGCGTAGTATCCATCGCCGTCCGCTGTCCGCGCCCCGACTGCGTACACCGCGCTTACGGCGCTCTTGTCCTCTAGGGGAACCACCAACTCGTAGGTAACCCGAATAACGGCACTGGGTGACTGCAGGCCAGCGTCCTTCAGTGTCAGCCCTTCCGGCCAGACGGCGATGTCGAAATCGGAAGGCCCGCCTGCAACGCGCAGCACCGCGTCACGTTCTGCATTCGCCAGGTCCGACGCCGCATCCCCTTGTACTACCCGATCGGGTGCTACACCGTCGGTGCTCGGCAGCCTGAGAAAGAACGTTACGATGCCGTCCGCGCTCTCGACCTCGAAGAGCCGCACAAGCGCCGGATCGACGCGGTAGTACCAGTACGGCAGCGGCGGCTCGTCGGCGAGGCGCCGCAACACCCGCGCCCACGGCTCGTTGACCAGAGCCACCTCGGATTCGCCAACGAGTTGCGCGTAGATGTTGCGTTCGTCCGGCGTCTCAGACCCCAGTCGCACTTCAACGCGACTACCCCCGGCAAGGCCGATACTCACGAAGTCCGGCACGTCCAGTCCGAACTCCGACATCGTAGTTGGCGCAGCCAGTTGGCGCTCCACTTCGGGGCCCGATAACAGCAACACAACGCCGCCCCACCGGTCCAGGTTCACAGGCGCCGGAGAATCGGCGAAATACCAACCAGCACCTCGCCGTTCGAACATGGCGGTGCCCGTCTCCGTCTGCACGGTGACGTTCACAATGTCGTCCTGAGCTACGGTGTAGAGGCGGGCGCGGGCGGGCGTTGCTTCCGGTCCGTCGTCGTCATTCGACACCAAGGCCCACGCAGTGACAGACGCGGACGCAAGGATCAGCAGCAGCACAAACCTGACGAGGGCACTTCTCATCCCGGCGTGCCCTCGTCTACCGCCGCCGCCACCACACGACGACGCCGGCGGCGGCAACCAGCGCGGGCAACAGGAACCAGCTGACGTAACGCACCAGGTTGTACTCCGGAACGGTGAGAACGAGAGGGCGGAAGACCTCTTGTTTCGGGCGCACAGCAATGAGCGCTCTGTCGTCCAGCAGCCAGTTCACCGTGTTCAGGAAGAAGTCTGCGTTGCTCACGTCGCCGAAATGGCGGTTGCCGGCAAAGTCGGCGTCGCCAAGAACTGTAAGCGTGGTGCGGACGGATGCGGGATCGAATGCTTCTGAAGGAGCATCTGCTGCAAGGGCGGACGCCTGCACGATGAGGTGCGCCGTATGTGGGCCGGGCACATCCCGGTCAGCGGCGGGGTTTTCCCCCGTTCCTTCCACAGCCCAGGAATCGCCAGACGTGGTCACCAGCGGCTCGAACCGCACCGGCACTGGGTCGCCGCGCTCGATGCGCGAAGCGATCTGTCCCGCCGGACGGAATGCAACGGCGCCAGGGAAGAGCGTCGTACCGAGCGGTTCGACGATGGCGCCGCCCTCGGTAACCGCGGTCTGTCCGAGATACTGATCGCGCTGCACCGCGAGCGTGCGCGGGTCTCCGGCAGCGGAGCGCTCGCGGTCAACGAGTGTGCCCGGCACCGTCTCGAGCCCCCACGCCGCGAGCAGGTCTGCCATCACGTCCCGTGTTTCGGAGGACGTATCGAGCATCAGAAGCGCCCTTCCGCCGTTTGCCAGCCACCGGATGATCGCCTGTTCTTCAGCATCCGGGATCGATTGGCGGGGCGCGGCAATCACGAGCAGTGAGGCGTCGTCCGGCACGCTTGCGGTGTCCGCCAGCATGAGTGACTCGACGCGGTAGCCGTCGGCTCGGAGTCCAGCGGCAGCCAGCCCCAACCCGGAGCCGCCTGAGCGGAGGTCGGAGATGCTTCGCTCACCGTGGCCAGTGAGGAAGTAGATGGTGTGCTGTTGAGCCCCGGTGACCGTGAGGATGGCAGTGAGCAACTGCTGCTCTGAGAGTTCACCAGCACCCACGGAGGCACGGAGACCTGTAGCAACTGCAGAGAAGAGCAGCAGCGGAGCGCTGACCACCCCGAATTCCCGCGCAGTCGCAGGTTCCAATTCAGGATCGACGAACCTGTAGGAGAGCCTGTCGCCAGCGTGCCTGGCGAATTGCCGCAGGTAGCCTTCCGCCGTCCCCTGGTAGTGCAGGCCATCCTCATCCGTCGTTACGACGAATCCGGTTACGTCCACATCCGCAGGGAGCGCAGCCAGTGCCTGAACGGTCTGCGGCGCTATCTCGAATTGGCGCGTCGCGGTGAGGTCCCAGGATGCGTGAGTCGCGGAGGAGATAACATTCAACAGTACCACGATGGCGAGCGCGGCGGCGGCGCTGCCAAGGCTCACCCAGGAGAGACGGCCTCTGCGGCCGGTGACTGCACCGAGGAGGTAGCCCATCGAACCGGCAGCAGCGAGCGCCAGCAACACGCCTGCAGCGATGAGCGTCGGTATGGCGAACGGGCGGAGTTCCGGAACCCATACGACGAGGAGCAGTCCTCCGAGCGCGCCGATACCTCCGAGCGCTGCCAGGAGCAGGCTCCAGCCTCGCAGCCGGTCCGCAATCCCGCCTCCAGACGGTGGCCGTTCGTTCACCGCCATCGCCGGGACTCCAGACTAAGCGTGGTCAGGAAGAGGAAGAGCGCGATGAAGGTGATGAAGTAGACGACGTTCCGCAGTTCGATGACACCCGCGACGAACGCGGTGTAGTGGGCAGGGAGGGAAACCCCGGCGAGCAGCGCAGACGGCAAGCCGGAGACGAGCCCGGAGGCCTCGCTCGCCAGCGTGAGGAAGAGCAACGCTACTGCCGCGGTAACACCGGCAACGATCTGGTTGCCCGTGAGCGAGGAGGTGAACAGCCCCAGCGCAGCAGCGGCGGAACCATACAGCAGCAAGCCCAGATAGCCGGTGAGCATCGGGCCACCGTCGGGCGATGCGTGCCAGTAGAGCAGCACCACATAGACCAGCGTTGGGGCGATGATGCCGAGAAGCATCGCCACCAGCGCGCAGAACTTCCCGGCTACAATCTCCCAGTCGCGCAGCGGCGCGGTGAGTAGCAACTCCAGCGTGCCGAGTTTCTGCTCCTCCGCCAGAAGCCGCATGCTCGCGATGGGAGCCCAGAGGATCAGCGCGAATGTCATGGGCGTGAAGACGTCGCGGAGTGAAGCTTCCGGCAGTAGCTCTGAGACACCGGATACAAAGAACTGGCCTGTGAGCGCAAGGAATGCGGCGCTTACGACGTAGGCCATCGGTGAACCGTAGTAGGAACGGATCTCCTTCCAGGCGAGGAGGGCGGCGTTACGCATCGGCGTCCCCTCGTTCGCCTCGCGTGACCTGGAGGAAGACTTCCTCCAGGTCCACGGTGGAGCGGACAAGGCCACGAAGGCCGAGTCCTGCAGCGCTCATCGCCCGGGCGATGGACTCCCGCACGTCTGACCGCAGCGGAGCGGTGACCTCGAACGCGTAGACCCCCTCTTCGATGAGTGTGGCCGTTTCAACGGAACGGACGCCCGACACGGCGGTGAGAGCGGCACCCGTCTGTTCAGCAGGGCCACGCGCCTCTACCCTGATGCGCTGCGCTCCCTGGAGGCGCTCCGCTATCTCATCCGGGTGACCTTCCGCAACGAGGACACCGTCGTGCAGGATGACGACGCGCTCACAGAGGCTGGAGGCTTCAGCGAGTTGATGCGTACTCAGGAGCACCGTGTGTTCTTTGCCGAGACGCCGTATGAGGTCGCGAGCTTCCACGACCTGCACGGGGTCTATGCTTACGGTTGGTTCGTCGAGTACGAGGACTTCCGGCTCGTGGAGCACCGCAAGGGCGAGCCCCAGTCGCTGGCGATACCCCTTGGATAGTTTGCCGACGAGCGTGTCACGGTAGTCGGCCAAGTCGAACGCATCAAGGACGCGGTCGATCGAGGACGCAAGGCTCGCCGCATTCATCGAATGGACGCGTCCGAAGAACCGCAGCGAGGCGGCGACGGTCATATCGCTATAGAGCGGCACCGATTCGGGCAGGTAGCCGATGTGCCGCCGTGCTTCCAGTGAGTCGGCGGCGAGGTCATGACCTGCGATGCGGACCGAACCGGACGTAGGCGGCATATAGCCGGTGAGCACGCGCATGGTCGTGGTCTTGCCGGAGCCGTTGGTGCCGAGCAGGCCTACCGTCTCGCCCCTGTCCACGGAGAAGGTGACGCCGCTTACGGCGAGGAAGTCGCCGTAGAACTTCGTGAGTCCTTCAACCTCGATCATCCGGTCAGCCAATCTACTGTTCTCCATAGAGGCCTGCTGTCGCGGTTCGACCCTTGAGGATAGTGAATCGCGTCCGTAGAGCCTACCGGATTTGATTCCGGTTACGCTGCGCCGTAGACTCGCGCCAGCGTGCCCGAGGGCACGTTGGAGTGCGAACCCGCCGTGTACCGCTTCGTCATACGCCGCCTGATGCTCGCCGCGCTCACGATGTTCGTCGTGAGCGTGCTCACGTTCTTCATGCTGCGCCTGATCCCCGGCGACATCGTTGACCTGATGCTCTCTGACTTCGGGTACGCGGCAGACCGGGACGCGATCCTGCGCGAGCTGGGGCTGCACAGGCCGTTCTACGTCCAGTTCGGCGAATGGTTCGGCGGGCTGTTCGTGGGAGACCTGGGACAGTCACTCTGGACGGGGAACACCGTTACGCACGAGCTCGGGCGGCGCTACCCCGTGACACTGGAACTCTCGCTCATCGCGCTCGTTGTCAGCATCGTGTTGTCTATTCCTATCGGCATCATCACGGCCGTCCGGCAGGACACATGGGTCGACTACGCGCTGCGCTCCGTCTCCATCGGCCTCGTGGCGGTGCCGATCCTGTGGATCGGCACCCTCGTGGTGACGCTGCCGGCGCTGTTCTTCGGCTGGGCGCCGCCGCTGAGCTACGTGCCGTTCACGGAGGACCCCATCAAGAACCTGAGCGTGATGGCGCTTCCGGGCATTATCGTCGGCATACCGCTCATGGGCGGCACGATACGGATGACCCGCGCCATGCTCCTGGAAGTGGTCCGGCAGGACTACATCCGAACCGCGTGGGCGAAGGGCCTGCAGCCGCAAACCATCTGGTACCGACACGCGGTGCGGAACGCACTCATCCCCGTGCTGACGCTCATCGGTCTGCAGATACCGTTCCTACTCGGGGGCACGGTCATCATCGAGCAGATATTCAACCTGCCCGGCATGGGCATCTACATGCTGCAATCGCTCCAGAACCGGGACTACGTACCCGCGCAGACCATCATCCTCACCTTCGCGGGCGCCACCGTGCTCATCAACCTCATCGTGGACCTCCTCTACGGCGTCCTCGACCCACGGATAAAGTACACCTAAGTCATGGCTGTCGAGAGCACAAGACCACAGGGAGCACCTGCCGCGGCGAGGCTCCCGCGCCGTGCGGGCGGGGGTTTCATCGGGCTGGTGACGAGGCTGTTCACTGAGAAGCCACTGGGGGCAGTCGGCGCAGTCATCGTCATGATCATGCTGCTCATGGCCGTGTTCGCCAACTGGATAGCGCCCTACCCTTACGACGAGCCCCACTTCTCCGACTCCCTGCAGGGGTCGAGCCTCAGCTACTTCCTGGGAACCGACTTCATCGGGCGCGACCTGTTCAGCAGGCTCGTGCACGGGGCCCGGGTCTCCATCGTCGTGGCGCTCGGTTCGGTCACGCTCGGCAGCATACTTGCGGGCCTCATCGGCATCACGAGCGGCTACATGGGCGGGAAGTTCGACACGCTGATGCAGCGCCTCGTGGACGCGTGGATGAGCGTGCCGCCGCTGCTCCTGCTGCTGTTCGTCATGTCCATCCTGGGGCCGAGCACGCTGAACGTGACGCTCGTGCTGGGGCTCGTTGCGATACGGGAGAGCCGCGTACTGCGCGGGGCGGTGCTGGCGCTCAAGGAGCAGCCGTTCGTGGAGGCGGCGCGGGTCAACGGCGCGACCACGCTGCGCATCCTGATACGGCACGTCCTGCCGAACGTGATGGTGCCCATCATCATCCTGGCGAGCCTGCGCCTGGGACAGGTGATCCTCATCGAGGCGTCGCTCAGCTTCCTTGGCTACGGCGTCCCGCCGCCGTTCCCGTCCTGGGGGCGGATGCTCAGCTCGGAGTCTCGGACGTACATGGAGATAGCGCCGTGGCTCGCCATCTGGCCGGGCGTCTTCCTGAGCCTGACCGTGTTCGGCTGGAACGTGCTCGGCGACGCGCTCCGCGACCTGCTCGACCCCCGCATGCGCGGCACCGGCGGCGGCTACCGCTCTGGGTCGTAGGCCACCGGCGCCCATCTCATGCCGGACATCGCCATCATCGGCCTCAGCCCCCTAGGCATCGCGCTCGGGCGCGCGGTCAGGTCAAGTGTGCAGGGCATCTCCGTGGCGGGCTTCGACCCTGACTCCGCGACGGGAAGACGTGCCGTTGAGACAGGTGCGCTCGACGATGCACCGAGGAGCGCGGCAGCGGCGCTGGCAGGCGCGAAACTCGTCGTGCTCTCCTCTCCGCTGGCTTCCGCAAGCGACGCGTTGCGCATCATCGGGGAGTTCGCGCCGTCCGGGTGTGTCATCACGGACACGTGCCCGTTGAAGGCCCCGCTGCTGCGCTGGGCGGAAGAGCGCCTGCCGGACGGGATGCATTTCGTCGGCGGGCGTCCCGTGCCTCGTACGTTCAGCGAAGGCGCGGAAGCATCGTTCGACGGCACGGACTACGCCATCATCCCTTCGGCGACCGCCTCAGGGGAGGCCGTGGAGGCCGTGACCGGGCTTGCCAGAGCCGTCGGTGCCAGCCCGTTCTTCCTCGATGCGGCGGAGCACGACAGCTTCGTCATCGCTACGGAGTACCTGCCGCGTATCGCCGCGGGCGCAGCGGTGGACGCCGTCTCCGCAAGCCCGGTCTGGCGCGACGTGCGGCGTCTGCAAGGCGACGCGTTCTCCCAAGCCCTGCGCACGGCTGCCGAGCTCGACCCGGAGGAGATTGCCATCGTGCTGGAGTGCGCGCCGGAGACGTTCCGCTCGTGGCTCGACCGGCTCGCCGGGGCCACCAGCGGGCTGGGGGAGGGCGCACCCGCGGAACCCGAAGCCGCCCAGGGGGGCGGCGGGGTCGACGGGAAGAGCCGGGGGGGGGGGGAGGCGGCGCTCGCGAAACCGGACGCCGCCGAGGCGGCGAAGCGGCTCGCAGAACTGATCGAGGCGCGAGTGGACCGGCTGAGCGATGCTCCGCCAGCGCATGCTCCCGCCCTGGAGCGCCAGAGCTTCTCGTCGCTCCTGCTGGGGGACTGGCTCGGCCGACGGAACCGCCGCCAGGGATAGCACCCGCGCCCCTGCGTCAGCCCTGCGGAGCAGGCGTCCTCGTCTGTTCGAGCTGGTCGGCCACCCAATCCAGCGTCTCCGAGTCCAGCCGGAGTTCGATGTCCTGCGCCGCGCGCGTCTCGCCGAGCCAGGCCGCGAACTCCGCTTCCTCCAGCAACTGACGCGCGACGGGGTCGAGGCCGAGAGAGGGGTCGCGCGCGCTGATGACGTAGACGACGATCGCGCCGTCGCCGCGCTGGAACGGCGGGGAGAGCTCCGACGCGGGAAGGTTCCACAGGAGGTCAGCGGCGGCAGGCGGAAGCGCGGCGTAGGGCAGCCAGCCGAGGTCGCCGGAGGCGGGGTCGAGCGAGTAGCGGCGCGCCAGGTCCTCGAACGGGATCCCCTGCGCGGCCTCACCCTGGATACGGGTGGCGGTCTCCACGTCGGCGACCACGATGGAGTGCAGGCGTATCTGCGGCTGCGGGTCGACGATGGAGCGTCCGAGCGCCTCCGTGACCTTCCGGCGGAGCAACTCGCCTTCAGCCAGCTTCTCCAGTTCGGCGACGTCGAGACGGCGCAGGTCGGCGTACTGGCGCTTCGCCTCGGCGAGTTCGGCGCGGGCGGAGGCGTCGAGGTTCGCGGCGTCCAGCTGCGGGGTGAGCTGCGCCGCGAGTTCGCCATCGACCTCCGACTCGCTCACGGCGACGCCGAGCGTGTCCGCCGTCTGGCGCAGCACCTCGTTGTCGATGAGCAGGCCGGCGGTATCGAAGGCCTGCGTGCCGGGGTCGAACCGTTGGCGCTGGAGCAGGGCGTCGATCTGGTTAGCGCGGAGCACATCGACGAGCGTGGCGCGGGGTATCTCAACGCCGTTGACGCGGGCGAACCACTGCTGGCTCGGCGCGGTGTAGACGAGGAAGAAGCCGATGAGCGGCCCGGCTACGAGCATGAGCGCTCCGAGCGCTATGACGAGCGCGAGCAGGCGGCGCGAACGCCCATTCGGCCTCCTGGGCCGCCTCTCCACCCGCCGCATGGATACGGACTGTCCTCGCCTTACACGCCGTAGAGCGCGGCAGGGTTGTCCGTCAGTATCTTCTCCGCGGTTGCCGAGGAGATGTCGTCACGGGTGCGCATCTGGGTGACGCAGTGCACCTGCGCCGACGGGTCGGCGAAGAGGCGGTCGGTTGTGCCGGGCGTGTGGTGCCCGTAGTCGGTGCCAACGACGAGGTGGTCCTCACCGACGTACTGCATCAGGTAGGACAGGTCCTCCTCGACCTCGTAAGAGATCCACATGTTGTATTTGTCGAAGAGGCGCGGGCCCCAGAAGTCCTCGTCGGCGCGGAGCGTGCCGCGGAGCTGGTACATGGCGAACGGGACCCAGGAAGCGCCGGTCTCGATGAAGCCCCAGCGGAGGTCGGGGAAGAGCTCCGGGACCTTGTTGGAGACGAGGTTGCGGAAGGCGACGACGGGCGGGATGCGCCCGTGCGTGAAGGTGTGGCTGCGGCTCACGTCGATCAGGTAGTTGAGAGCGGGCGCGCCCTGGCCCTGGTGGATGCAGATGGGGAGGCCGAGCGACTGGGCCTCCTCGTACACCGGGAAGAAGTAGGGGTCGTCCAGGGTCTTGTCGCCCTCGATGCCACGGAAGAAGACGCCGCATGCACCGTGCTCCTTGCCGAAGCGGAGTTCGCTGACTGCGGCGTCGATATTGCGGAGCGGGGGGATGACGACGTAGCGGATACGGTCTTCGGCCTTCGCCCAGACGTCCGCGAGGAAGCGGTTGTAGGCCTTGCACAACTCGACCTCGTAGGCGGCGTCGTGGGTGAGGTACGCCAGGAAGAGCGTGGGGTAGACGACCTGGGAGTCCACGTTGGTGGCCTGCATGCCCTCAAAGCGCATCGGGAGGTCGAGCAGTTCGCGCGCCTTCCTGTCGGGGCGGTCACGCACGTTCTTCTGCACGGTGGGGGTGACGAGGAAGTTGCCGCCCCGGCCCGCCGGACGGGGGTAAATCTGGCCGTCTATGAGCCACATGTGGTCCACGCCGCCGTAGAGCGTGTCTTCCGGCACCTGGACAACGACGGGCCGACGCTTGTGCCAGTCCGGGTCCAGGAAGTCCCACATCTCCGGTGGTTCTGCGATGTGCGTGTCTGCGTCGAGTACGTGTCCCATCCCGGGCCTCCTCGGTTCCTTCTGATCTATGGCTGACGGGCAGAGTATGTTCCCCTCCTGCACGGCGGTCAAGCGTGGGGCGGGCCTCCCGCCCAGCCCGCCCCGCTGTACGCTCACCGCGCGCTTCAGCGCGTTGGCCCTCTCCCCTTCCAGGGAGAGGGGGCCGGAGAGGGCACCCACAAGGGATGCCCCTACACCGGGCAGGGGGCTCCCGATACGCCACCGGTCCGTCTCACTGTGTTCAAGATTCCAACGGGCGGTGAGATTTGGAATCTTGAACGTGGTTTCAGGAGTAAACATGGCCTCCGATCTGAGTATCTTGAACATCTTGAAATGGGGTGTTTCCATGGCCGTGGCCTGCTTCCTGCGTTCAAGGCTTCAAGATTTCACCGGTTAACAACTTCTTCGGCCGCGGGGGGTGTCTCATCCTGTTGCAAAGTGTTGCGTGCCGGAAGAGACCAGTACCACGCGCCGTTGCCACGCGGAACTCCGGGCGTGTTGATGCGTGAGGCGCGCACGCCGCAGGCTGTCCGGGCGCGGTGGAGGGAGGTCCTCGATATGCCTAGCCGGGCAGCCTCTCGCTCGACGGCAGCAGCAGGCACAGGCCCACCTGCCAGAGCTCGTATGAGGAATGCCCGCGCCGCTCGCACCTTCGCGCCGTCGTTGGGGCGGCGGGTGGCGAGGGCGTGGAGGTGCGCGGGGAAGACGGGTTTGCGCCAGGCGACGGTGAAGGCGGAGGGCGGGGGGCTCTGGATTCCCGTTTTCACGGGAATGACGGAGGAGGCGGGAATGACGGGGGAGGCGGGAGTGCCGGAGGAAGGGGGAGCGGCAGGGGAAGCAGCGGTGGCGGAGGAAGGGGAGCCAGGAGCAAGGCTGCGAGGTTCCTGCCTTCGCAGGAACGACGAGGAAGGAGAGGGGGGGCGCCCGGGGGGGGGGGGGGGGGGGGCGGAGGAGGCGGCGTCCGCGGGGTTCGACGACGGCGGTGGTGAAGACGACGGAGGCCTGGGCGAGGCGTCGCTGCATGGCGGTGACGGCGCGGGGGTAGTTGGGAGCGGGGTTGTGTCCGAGG
>MKWU01004009.1_pt1 | contig 18112 bp, 14 predicted proteins | sample 809101 | NCBI WGS metagenome assembly MKWU01 (sample SAMN05860141, study PRJNA318959) | sponge metagenome | host: Aplysina aerophoba | place: Slovenia: Piran, Adriatic Sea, Gulf of Piran | collected 2013-05-07
AGGGTTTAGTTCCAGCCAACGAAATGCTCTTGAACGTTGTGTGAGAATCATGTCGAAAGGTATGACGGAATTTCAGCAAAAAGAAGATTTGGCCAATGGATTGGATGACGTGCCTCATCTGGATCGTTACTGCTATCATGTTGCAGGTGTAGTCGGTGAGATGCTCACTGAGTTATTCTGTGAGTACTCTGCCGAAATTGATAAGCGACGTGAGGAGTTGCTAGCGCTTTCAGTTTCCTTTGGCCAAGGATTGCAGATGACTAATATTCTGAAGGACATGTGGGATGATCGGCAACGTGGTGCATGTTGGCTACCAAGAGATGTTTTTCTGGAGGCTGGATTCGAGCTGGGTTCCCTCTCTACTGGGCATGTACATTCCGGTTTTTCCAAAGGGTTATTTGAGCTGGTAGCCATTACCCGCATCCATCTTTCTAACGCACTGCAGTTTGTCATGATTATCCCACCCCGTGAAACCGGTATACGGTTACACTGCCTGTGGGCACTGGGTATGGCAGTACTGACCCTGCGTCGCATTTACGCGAAGCCCAATTTCAAAAGTGGTCAGGAAATAAAGATATCACGTCGCAGTGTACGGGCTGTCATCCTTGTTACCAGGATTGTAGTTCGTTCCAATCTGGCTTTGAAGCTGCTCTTCAAAATATTGACCTACAAACTTCCACGTTCCGGAAGAAAAAGCCTTGAACAAGTGCAGTTGTAGCTTTATATCCTGTATGGTATCTGCCAAATTCTGTTCCGCTGTGGGAAAGCAGCGCGAGCAAGCGACAGTACACTGAAAGCTACTACCTTTTGTGTTGCTATCAGCAAGCTAAGCTTAGTGGTAGTATGTGTTTTGTGAGCAGTATCCAGACAGAAAATTTGGTGATAGGGTAAGGTAATGCGAGTCATTTTAGCTCAACCACGTGGATTTTGTGCCGGAGTAGATCGTGCAATTGCAATAGCCGAAGGTGCGCTGAAACTTTACGAGCCCCCAGTCTATGTGCGTCACGAAATAGTTCATAATCGGCGTGTCGTGGAAAACTTGAAAGCCAAGGGTGTGAAATTTGTAGAAGAAATCGAACAAATTCCTGATGGAGCAATTGCCGTATTCAGTGCCCATGGGGTTTCAAAGGGAGTTGAAAATAATGCGTCGATACGTAATCTGCAAACAATTGATGCTACTTGTCCGTTGGTTTCCAAGGTACACAAACAGGGCCAGCGTTATGCTGATAAGGGTTATGATGTCATCTTGATTGGTCACGAAAACCATCCAGAGGTTGAGGGTACATTAGGCCAGATTCCGGGACCTGTTTTTTTGGTTAGCGATGTGGAAGATGTAGAAGCACTGGAGGTGCGCGATCCTGAAAAAGTTGCATATGTCACGCAGACTACCTTGTCAGTTGACGATACTCAAAATGTAATCAGGGCATTAAGGAAGCGGTTTCCAAATATTGTCGGGCCGGATACCAAGGACATTTGCTATGCGACTCAGAACCGTCAAGCTGCAGTGCGCGCACTTGCTGCCCAAGTAGACCTGATACTAGTAGTAGGCGCGCAGAACAGTTCCAATTCCAACCGATTGTGTGAAGTTGGTAACGACAGCGGTGTCCCCAGCTATTTGGTTGAAGACCCATCAAAGATTGACCCTGTATGGCTACAGGGGGGCGAAACTGTGGGAATTACTGCTGGAGCTTCGACGCCCGAAGAACTGGTAGAGGAACTGATTGATAAGCTGCGAGAGTATGCTGATTTGGAGATCTCGACCATGGAAGGCGTTGTAGAGAATGTGCACTTCAGTCTTCCTGTTTTCTTGGATAAAGTTGCCGAAGCCTGAGTAATAGCAGGATGATTCTGGCTTGGGGTTTCTGATCCATGGGTTTAGTGGGCTTTAGCACTTAACCTGAATCAGTACTCGGAACTGGGTGTCCATCTAGAAGTTGTAGTTCAAGTGGAACTCGATAAAACTATCGCGCCGGGTTTGATCAATTTGGACGTCTTCCTTATCAACATTAAATAGAGATAGCAGTTCCAGGTTCATAGACCATTGGTCAGAGATTCGCCGGTTAACTTCGACGACTAGGGCATTTGTTGAGTGTTGCCTATCTTCTAGGATACTGGCATAAATTTCAGTGTTTTGGATGTCATTGAATGCGAGGCGTGTAGCAATGAGGAGGTCATCTTCAAAGGCATTTGTAGCGTCACTACCTCGCCCATCGTAAGTCCATTCCCCCAGAACACTGAAATCGATGGCCGAGTCCAGTATAGAGTAAAATGTATATTCTCCCCCTATGACGAAAGCTTCAAAATCCTCTTCCTTGAAGCGGAGGTTTTGGGAATCTGCGCGATGAATGGCTTCTAGCTTGAATAGCCAGGAATTAGAAGTCAGTTGCACGTCTAGCCCGAACTGGCGAACTTGTTCGTAGTGCGGAACCAAGATTAGTCCGTCATCGTGGTGTCTACTTCGCAAGAGGGGTTCCCGGCTGGTGCCATCGAATACGCTTATCCCGATATCAAAGGCCCCCAGGCTCTGGCTGTAGCGGGCAGCAAAATCCAAATGCCACTCCTCGGCTGAACTCTCATAGGATGGGCGTCCATCGTCTATGATAATTGCCGGGCGCAGGCGACCTCTGCGACCTGGAAATGTACGTTCACGATGATGTGGCATAGCAAAGAATTCTGCCGCCCCCCATTCTCCGGACCAAGTAACATGGGCCATGAGTTGGCCAAGTTCAACTTCTTCGTCTGGATGCTCTATCAGGTCAGTTTGGTTGATGATGTCTACTAGGTGGTAGGATTCAACAACTCCCCAGAACACCCGATCGATGCCAAGGCGAAGCTCCCATTCACTGTTGCCAATTTCGCCAAATAACAGAAAATATGCTTCACGCAGATCTGCATGACTACGCTCCGGGTCTGCACTGTCATAACGGAAAAATGGTACCAGGTTGAAACTCCAGCCGCTGACACTTTCAAAATATAACTCTGGCTCCAAAACAAACCCACTGGCGTGATGTGATTGACTTGAGTAAGCACCATTTTCCGGGTACCACCTGCTTTCTACACTCACATGCCCGAAAAGCTGAAGATCAATTTCGCTGTTGGCACAAACTTGTGAATTGAAAACTATGGCAAAAATCAAAACAGCGCCGAGTAAGGTCTGTTTCAGAGTTGCCCAGCAGAGCATTAACGCGCTCGTCTTAACCCGGTTTTTGTAAAGTCACGGTCATCAAGATCTGTACGAAACTGATAGTTTGCCCAGGTCATGGTGGTACTTTTCCCGGTTAAATGATTCACCATTTTCATGAGACCTGCTCGCCAGAATTTACTCAGGTACTGCTCATAGTTCTCGAATGTGAGTGTTTTAAGATGGGCATCTTTACGATCGTAGTACTGTATTTTCCAAAAGCGAAGTTCATCCTGATCAAGCCAGACTAGTTGACGGCGGTAGCCTGATTCTTTGTCTACTGGGAATCGTTCAGAGACTGTACAGGTTAATTTGCCACACGGCTCGTCCCGCAAGTACCGGTAAGTAAACTTCTCTACTTCCTGAGCAGTCAGGTCTTCATACGCGAACTCGCTGCCCATAAATGAGCCAGACCTGTTCGAAGAGCTGATTCGCTTAACACGTTTCAGAGCAGGCAAGTAGAGCCATTGGTCATCTGGCGCTTCCTTGTGAGAGTGGATCAGCAATGCAGTGCCTTGGACATCTCTCGGACTGTCAAATACAAACAGACTTTTGTTGCCATCTTCAGGGATTTCCAAGATTTTTACACGAAGCTGGCGCTGGCTTTCCTGCCCGTGTTTGTTACGTAACACCATGGTTTGCTGAGCTGTGAAGTTTTCAAAGCCTTCGTCTCGCAGATCAGCTTTGCGCGCAATCTCAAGCCCCATTTCCTCAGGGGTAGCACTTTCCAACTTTGGAGATACGAAGCAGGTCAAAATAGCAAAATGAAGTGCAAACAATAAAAAAACTGGTCGTACATTCTGGTAAATGATGGCAATCATGAATTCCTCCGGTCAATTGCAATCAGCAGGGTAGGAAGAAGCAGAAAATCGGCAGCAAGTGCAAAGATAAGCGTAATCGCTACCAGCAGGCCGAGTGCCCAGCTGATTTCGAAACCTGAAATTGCAAATACTAGAAAACCTGCAGATAAAACTGCTGTCGTGGTTCCGAGTGCCCGACCAACGGTATGAAAGGTAGAGCGTACAGCGTCGGTAGCAAGTAGACCATCCTGTCTCGATTTTACATATTTGCTTAGAAAGTGAATTGTATCATCGACAATAATTCCAAAAGCGACGGCAACGACTACTGATGAAGCAAGACCTACATGACCAACCAGATAGCCCCATAGGCCAAAGCTCATCGCCGCAGGAACAAAATTGGGTATCAGGCTGACAAGGCCAAGGCGCACGCTTCTGAAAATCATGATCAGGATTAGTGATATGAGGGCCATGGCAATAATTGTGCCCCGCAGCATGCCGTGGATATTGCGCTCAGAAATGTGAGCGAACGCTACACTGATGCCTGATGCTTCAGACTCAAGATCGGGCATATTGGCATGGAGCCATGCTTGCGCCCGGTCATCCAGTTCTCGCAAATCCCGGGTTGATATGTTACGGACGATGACGGTCATACGCGTGGCTGACTTGGCAACATCAATGCGGTCATTGAGGTCAAAGCCTGCAGGAAGTGAAAGCTCGTACAACAACAGGTATTGCGCAGCAAGCTCACGATTGTCCGGCAGCCTGTGGAACTTTGGATCGTCACCGTGCATGTTCCTGTTCAGGCGTTTCATGACGTCCGGAAAGGCTTGGACATGGAATACTTCCGGCTGCTCACGGTACCAGTCGGCGAAGGCCTCGACCTTCTGCAGGTAGCGGGGGTCGGTGATGCCGCCTTCATGTCCCGCATTCAGCGAATATTCCAGCAGATCCAGGCCTGTCAGGTTTTCAATTACGTAATCCGTATCGCGACGAAATTCATAACGGTCGTCAAAATACCGTGTCCAGTTATCGGTCAACTCATTGCGGGGAATACCGGCGATAAGTACAACCGATATCAAGGCAAAAGACCAAAGCAGGAGTCTGCGCCGCGCAATAACAAAGTCTGAAAACCGGTCAATGAACGCGCTCTTTGCAGTCTGGGCAGCAGACACACGCAAAGGCAGGATTGAAAGCAGTGCCGGCAGGAGTGTCATGGAATAGACAAACGCACAAAACACGCCAAACGCTACGAAATTGCCCAGGATGTGAAAAGGCGGCGAATCCGAGGCATTCAGACTGAGAAACCCGATCATGGTCGTGAGTGAAGTAAGAAATACCGGGTATGCGTTGATGCGCATTGATTCTGCAATTGCCGCATGCCTGTCCAGACCATGCCTCATACCCTGCAATGTACTAGTCACGATGTGTATGGAATGCGCTACAGTAATTGTCATGATAATGATAGGTACGCCTGCATTAGTGGGACTGAATACTGTGTTGAACCAGCCTGCGAGCCCCATGGTGGTGTTGACGACAAAAATGATCATAGCCACGATGACTACGGTACCAAGAACCGAACGTAAAAGAGTGATTGTTAAGGTTACTATGACGAGCAAAACGATTGGCGTGAGGGTCTGCAAATCGTTCTTCGTGGCATCTGCGAAAGCACGATGCATAACAACGCTACCGGTCAGGTGGTAACGTATGTCAGGGTGGTTCATGCGGGCTTGTTCCAGCAGGCCAGTAAGATAATCGGTGATTTCAGTTACTGCTTGATCTGGGTTTTCAGGCAGGATGAAATTGATTGCAACTCCGCCTACGCGTCCATCATGTGAGACTAAGCGTCCAGCTATAGCGGTTGCGCCCAGAGCAATATTCTCAATTCGCTCTAGATGAGCATCGCTAAACGATTGCGCGTCACCGACAAGTGGAGCAACTACCAAGTCGTCTCCGAATGCCTCGCTATGCAAATAGTTGGTGAGAGAATCAACCCTATTGGAATACGGTGCTTGCCATGCAGATTCGGTTAGTTCCTCGATAACTCCAAGTGCGTCACGCGTAAATACCGATCCCTCTCGAGGTGTAACGGCAATCAGTGCTAAATCAGAAGTGGAATAAGTGTTCTCCAAAGCATTGAGTGCAGCAAGTTTTGGATCATCTTCACTAAACAAAATCCGGTAATCGTTCGAGACAGTGACAAAGCGAGCGCCACTGGCGATAGCCAGCATCACGAGCAAGGCAAGCATAGCAAATAGCCAGCGGCGCTCTAGTAATATGGTGATGTAGCGTTCCAACAGCAACAGAGTAATTCCTCAATCTACTGTAACTTGGCTAGTCCATTCATAATGGTGCTCACATTATGACCTGTTGCAGGTGCTAGATTTGAGTTGTCTATATAATGACGCAAGAACCCACTTACCAGTCACTGGATTTTAATGAGTCTACATGATCGGGCATCCTGTAGCTAATCCCGGCATCATCGTATTGAGAGATATTGAGCAACTGAAGGAAATTTTCAGATTTAATGGATTGCGCATCCTTTGTCAGTCGTGCACTGAGCTGTTTGGCACGATACATATATAACACGCCTTTGCTGCTGCCCTTCGGAAACTTGAGCCGGTCAGCAAGCTGGTTCCCTACCAGAGCTCTTGAGATTCGGTATGCCAGATCTCTCATGATTTTTTGTTCCCTCGGCTTGGTTAACCCTGCAACGATGGGGATCGACTGGATCAGTACATTCGCCATGTTTGCTGCATCGTTATCCGGAGAGGGTTCACACCTTAAACCGATTTTGAACAGCTTTTGTGCTTCATCCTGACTGTGATACAGAATGGATTCAGGTACACCCATCAGGTAGCCTACATATCGCCAGAGACTAAGAATGCTCTCTTTTTCTTCCTGGCTGTACGTAGCGCCCACTGACGTCGAGTGTTCCAGCATACGCTCGGAGAACAAAGCGGTCGAAAATCCCATATGGGCCGCGCTTACCGGTGTGCCCCATGCTTGTGCATGCCACTTGTCTGAATTTTCCATCAGCTGTCTGACTCTGGCATGAATGAAACGAATTCGGACCGACAGCTTCCACCCGTCTCCGTCTCTTAGCATGCCACCGGGAAAGAATACTTCCAACAGATGGCGATTCACCTGCTTGAGTTGCCTTGTGCCTGCCTGGTGTAACATTCGCTCGGTGATGCTGAATGACTTGCTCATGAGCGTGGAAAAACCTTCTACCAGTACTCCTGCAACAAACGCAAGGAGCATGTTCGCTGCATTGGTGTAAAAGGCGCGAACGGCCGGGTCAAAGGCCTTATAGTCGAGCCAGGAGGGTGGCGTGTTGATGGTATCGAAGAAATCACGCAGGATTTGAGGAGCACTGCGCAGAACCTCATCCTGTTGCTCGATGCCAGCTTCGATGAACCGATGCAGGTCCTCAGCAGGTAGGGCAGCCAGTTCCTCCATCACTGGGTCCAGTTCAGGGTCTCCTATGGCAGTGTGCCTGATGTAATTGTCAGCATTGGCCTGATCATACAAACGGGCTGTGATATAGGCTTCAGTATACGCCGAAGGTGATACTTCCAGTTTCATCTAGTACTGTAGGGGTGATTCTGAACGCTGAAAGTATACACGACGGTGAGTTCAATTTGATGCGGTGAATGCCGGAGTCAGTGTACCTGTCAGGCCAAGGACTGCGACAGTTGCCGTGATCGCCAGGATGCGTTTTTTTATGAGAGGTGCCTCCTGTGTGAAAGACCCAGATGAGTCATTCCAGATACTTGTACGGTATCTCGCACCAGATTTTTCCGTGTTCGCTGCCCAATGTCGTGAACGTTCTGGCCTGTGGCACCGAACCGGGCCACTGAAACTTCCGGGCTGCAGTCATTGTCTTCCTTTGCCACCTGTTGGGGGACGGCAGGCAGTTATGCATTTTTGTACCACGCAAGTGATCGGGTCTTTAAGGGTCAAACGCATTGAGCACTCCAGTGGGTCTCCCGGGTGCATTGGTGACTTGGGGAGAAAATACCGGCGTGTGGAGCCAGTACGGCGAGGGCATCCTTGTCCCCCTGGCCAAAGACTTCGCTCCATCCGGGTGCTGGGCAGTTGAATAACCGGCGCCATTCTCCTCATCTACTGGAAAGGGCGGTTTCTGGAATCATTGCCGATGTTTAAAAATGGGTTAAAGGTGTGTACGGTGGCACACAAGTTTGATTTAGGGTGAGTTATGATGCCGGTTAAAATTGCACATTATTCCTAGCTTAGGGCTTCCAGTTCGCAACATCTAGACTTTTGTCCAGCTTCCACTTGAAACCACTTTGTACCTCATTGCAAAGCGGAGTTATCATGTTTATGTAGTCTGTTCTGGATATTGCTTGCGCACCCAGGCTTGATAAATGAGCTGAGGGCAGTTGACAATCCAGTAGGGGAAATCCCCAGTGGTGCAGGTGACTTATCATATAGGCAAGAGCAACTTTTGATGCATTGGTTTGAAAGCTGAACATGGATTCGCCAAAAAACATTTTTCCGATCAACACGCCATATACACCACCAATTAAACGTTCCTGGGAATCCCAAAGCTCGACAGAGTGAGCACATCCGAATTGATGCAGGGCGGTATAAGCTTCTGTCATTTCATCGGTAATCCAGGTGCCCCGTGCATAGCTTCGTGGTGCAGCACAGGCGATAACTGTTTTTTTGAAGTCTCCATCAAAAGTTACTGTCCATTCGTGTTTTCGCAAAATTTTTCGAAGGCTTGTAGATATCCTGAATCTATGGGTATACAGCACTCCTCTTGGATTTGGGGACCACCACAAAATAGGCTGCCCATTTTCGTACCATGGGAATATTCCATTGCGGTAAGCGTTCAATAGTCTTGATACACTTAGATCACCTCCAGCTGCAAGCAATCCTTCTGGATTTAGTAGCGCATTTTCAGCACTGGGAAAAGGAGCATTGCTGTTTGAGGGATCTAGCCAGTAAACGTCCACTTCTACTATGATATTGTTTCTTGATCAAGTCGATAAGGTGATAATGACATGAGTTTCTTGCACTCATGTTGCATGAGGTGTTCCTCACGCAGGCAAAAGTCTTGAATCGCAGGCCTGAATTGTGAATTAGCAATCCAGTGGGCAGACCAAGTCTTAGTAGGTAAAAAGCCTCGGCTAATTTTATGCTCACCCTGAGCACCTGGTTCGAAAACGTCTAAATGATGTTTTATCGCGTATTCAATTCCTTGGTAATAACAGGCTTCAAAATGCAGGCCGTAAAATGTCTTCGAACATCCCCAGAACCTTCCATAGAGTGTATCGGTGCTTTGAAAATTGATTGCACACGCTATGAGCTGTTTGCCGTTGTAGGCTAGAACTAGCAAGATTTGTGAACCCATAGTGGTTCCCAGTTCTTCGAAAAAGTTCAAGCTAAGTGTGGGTAAACCGCTTTTTCGATAAAAAGTATCTGTGTAGAAAGTATGTACCTGTTGCCACTGCTTGGTATCTAGTTCTGAGCCGTACCGAAGCTGAATGTGGATGTCCTGTTCTTGAACAAACCGGCGTTCACGTTTTATTTTTTTTCTTTTTCGCGAAACCAAGCTTTCCAAAAAATGATCAAAACATTCATAGTTGTGGTTATGCCAGTGGTACTGGCATCCAAGGCGTAGTATCAGCTTGCTTTGCTTGTAGTATTTGCATTCATGTTCGGAGTTGAATAACCAATGCATGCTAGACATATTGAGTCTCTTTGCTTCTTCGATTGCGGTGCTGATCATCTCTTTTGCAATTCTGGTTTTGAGTTGTTCAGCCAGTTCTGGCGCAATAAGCAGGCGTGGTCCTGTCACGGGTGTATACGGTATAGATGTGACAAATTTGGGGTAATAGTCGATTCCCGATTGTTCATACGCTGATGCCCACGCCCAGTCGAAAACAAACTCTCCATAGGAGTTTGTTTTGATATACAGTGGGCTCGCAGCAACAATTTGCTTGTTTTCGTCATGCACGACCAAATGATGCGGATACCAGCCGAATTTCCCCCCGAGACAATTGTTGCGTTCCAGCGCATCCAGAAACTCATGCTTTAGGAAAGGGTTATTGTCTGTGAGCAACTTGTTCCAGTCTTGGCAATTGATAGCTGCAAGTGAGTTGATGAAGCTAAAGGTATAACGCTGCTGGTCTTTGGCTGGGGACAAATTCTGAGTGAACAAGGTTAATTTGTCGTAGCAATCAGTTTTTTGTGAGGCTGTCTAGATACTTTTCAGCATCCAGTGCAGCCATGCAGCCTGAGCCTGCTGAAGTCACAGCTTGGCGGTATACGTGATCCATCACATCGCCTGCAGCAAATATTCCGGGAATACTTGTTGCCGTGGCATTTCCGTGCATACCGCTTTTAACCTTGATATATCCGCCGCTCATGTCAAGTTGACCCTCAAAAATTGTAGTATTGGGAATATGGCCAACGGCAATGAATACACCGCTTAGATCGATGATCTGCGTAGATTCATTCAAAGTGCTTTTAATTTGGATTCCCGTAACACCCGTATCATCACCTAAGACCTCATCCAGTACGTAATTCCATTTTATAGTGACGTTCCCATCTTTCTGTTTTTCGAATAACTGCTCCTGCAAGATTTTTTCACTGCGTAAGGCATCACGCCGGTGGACCAAAATTACATCGCTAGCGATATTGGATAGATAAAGAGCCTCTTCAACGGCAGTATTTCCCCCACCAATTACTGCCACTTTCTTGCCCTTGTAAAAAAAGCCGTCACATGTCGCACACGCAGATACCCCTCTGCCTTTGAAGGCCTCTTCCGAAGGCAGTCCAAGATATCTGGCTGATGCACCGGTTGCAATTACCAAGGCATCGCAAGTATATGTGCCGCTGTCTCCTGTCAGTGTAAAAGGACGTTCAGATAGGTTTGCAATACGAATTTGATCAAAGATTACCTCAGTTTTGTAGCGTTCGACATGATTCAGCATACGGTCCATCAGGTCGGGGCCTTGTAGTCCTTCAACGTCACCAGGCCAGTTGTCTACATCCGTAGTTGTTGTGAGCTGGCCACCTTGTTCCATGCCTGTGATGATTACAGGGTTTAAGTTTGCACGTGCAGCGTAGATACCTGCTGTGTATCCGGCTGGGCCAGATCCCATTATCAGTAGTCTAAAATGTCGTGACTCGGCCATTGGCTTTCCTTTAAAGGGTTAGTTGTCTGGAGCAGTTGCAAAAGAAATCATCCAGGTATTTTACTATACTGCCTGGATTGAACAGGCAATACTGCTTTGGGTGATGGAGGCAGATTTTACATGAGTAAGGTAGCAATTGCTGTACAATAGATAAGGGCACAATCTGAAAATCTCTAAAATTCAATAGCTGCAAACCTGTAGTATGAATTTATAATATTCAATTAGTTACATGCCTAATCTAAGAATGAATACCAGAAACAGGGGTAAACTGCTTTGAAAAAGCCGGCAACAGCCGGCCACCAGCTTTCATTGCCTCGAGGCCTGCGTGAAAGTGTTTTGCTGGTGCTGACTGCACTAGGCGCCTATTTCATGCTGGCGCTACTCTCTTATGATCGGTCAGATCCGAGCTGGATTCTAGCTGACGGCGGTCAGGCGGTTAATAATCTTGGTGGAAAGGCGGGAGCTTTGCTTGCCGACTTGTTCTTTTTTCTGTTCGGTTATCTCTCCTATCTGGCACCTCTTATGGTGATTTACAGTGGCTGGTTGCTGTACCGTGGTGGACCCGGCGCTATGGATTACCGCATGCTAGGTCTAAGATGGGCAGGGTTTTTACTTACTCTTGCAGCAGGATGCGGACTTGCAACGCTTCATTTTCATTCATATTTTTTGCAGGGTACAGCCGGCGGTATTCTAGGTAGTTTGGTTGGCAGCAGCTTTCTTTCTGTTTTTAATTTTGTGGGGGCTACCTTACTATTGCTGGCATTATTTTTTGCAGGCATCACTGTTTTTTCCCGTTTTTCATGGCTGTGGCTTGTAGATATGACAGGTAGATATTTCCTGACATTCAGTTCTTGGTTATGGAAGCTAATCTGCCGGTCAAAAGAAAAGCATCTAAGTGCGCGAGCCAAATCAGTTCGTGACAAGATTGCCAAGGAAAAAAAGGTAAAAATCCATAAATCCTCGCCCCGTATTGAGCCTACCGTTGAGGAAATTATCCCAAGTAAGCGGGTTGAGCAGGAACGCCAGATACCATTGTTTGACTCAGTGGAGACTGGCCTGCCTCCGACATCCATGCTCGATAAGGTGGTAGATCGATCAGGTGGGTACTCGGGTGATGCACTAGAAGCTATGTCGCGTCTAGTTGAATTGAAGTTGCTTGATTTTGGAGTAGATGCAGAAGTAGTAGAAGTTCATCCAGGGCCAGTAATTACCCGTTTCGAATTACAACTTGCTGCCGGAATCAAAGTAAGCAAGGTTTCAAATCTAGCTAAGGATTTAGCACGTGCTCTTTCTGTGGTTAGCGTGCGAATCGTTGAGGTAATCCCTGGAAAATCTCATGTCGGACTGGAAATCCCCAATGAACACCGGGAATTAGTTGTGTTGAGCGACATTCTGCAGTCTGAAGTTTACGATGAATCCCTGTCATCTCTTACCTTGGCGCTAGGCAAAGACATCAGTGGTCGTCCTGTGGTAGTTGATTTGGTAAAAATGCCTCATCTCCTTGTAGCTGGTACTACTGGGTCTGGCAAATCCGTAGCACTGAATGCGATGTTGTTAAGTATTTTGTACAAAGCTACACCGCAACAGGTGCGCCTGATCCTGATTGACCCCAAGATTTTGGAGTTTGCAGTATATGACGGTATTCCGCACCTGCTTGCACCTGTAGTGACAGACCTGCGAGAAGCTGCAAATGCATTGCGCTGGTGTGTAGCGGAAATGGAGCGGCGTTACCATTTGATGTCTGTACTTGGTGCACGCAGTATCAATGGCTATAACACGAAAGTGAAACAGGCGATTGACAAGGGCGAACCCATACTGAACCCCTTATCGGGCCAGCAGCTAGACGGGGGACTGGATACTGATACAGCAGAAGAGCTGAGCTTATTACCGAGTATTGTTATTATAGTGGATGAGCTTGCCGACATGATGATGGTAGTAGGGAAGAAAGTCGAAGAGCTGATTGCTAGAATCGCACAAAAGGCAAGGGCTGCAGGCATTCACCTGGTCTTGGCAACTCAACGGCCTTCAGTTGACGTGATCACTGGCCTTATCAAAGCGAATATCCCTTCGAGGATTGCTTTTCAGGTTTCATCCAAAGTAGATTCACGGACTATCTTAGATCAAATGGGTGCTGATCAGTTGCTTGGTGATGGTGACATGCTTTATCTACCGCCCGGCACGTCATTGCCAGAGCGTATTCATGGTGCATTTGTTTCAGATGAAGATGTACACAAGGTGGTAGCTTTTCTGAAACAAAAGGGTACTCCTGCTTACTTGGATGAGGTCACTCGGGATCCTGATGGAGACAAGAGCGTGATACCGGGACTGGAGCCTCTAAGTAGCAAGGAAGGCGAGCTTGACCCACTTTATGACGAGGCCATTGCTATTGTTACACAGACCCGTAAGGCTTCAATCTCCTATTTACAGAGGAGATTGAAAATTGGGTATAACCGTGCTGCGCGCATCATCGAAGAAATGGAAAACAGCGGTGTTGTTAGTGCAGTATTGTCTAACGGCAGTCGTGAAGTTATTGCGCCGCCGCCAGTATGATTGAGTGAATATTATTCAACGTTGACAAGCAGGTTAATCGTGCCATTGAGTACGGTAGATTATTTGGTTCCCTGACCTGCAAAATGGAGACACACATGCAGATTAGTAAGACAATTCTAGGCAGTGTGCTGATACTTTTTTCACTGTCCTGTATTGGCAGCGAGGTAGTCGGGCAACTGAACACTTATTTCATAGAAGTAGATTCATTTCAAGGGAATTTTTTGCAGACAGTGTGGGATGAAAACAATCAGCTTGTTCAGGAATCAAGGGGGACTATAGCTCTTGACAGGCCTGGCCGGTTTCGTTGGCAGTATTTGCAGCCTCACCGGCAGCTCATTCTAGCTGATGGAAAATACTTGTGGGTATATGACGAAGAGTTGCAGCAAGCAGTTGCCAAACCAATTACTGAAGCATTAGGTAGTGTGCCAATAATGTTGCTAACAAATCCTCGCTCACTGTATGAAGACTTTAAGATTTTAGCAACAATGAACAGAGAGGGACTTAGCTGGGTAGAGTTGGCTCCGCTCATTCAAGATGCTGAGTTTCGCAGCATACAAATAGGTATGAATGAACATGGCATCCAGAAAATGGAGCTTTACGATCATTTTTCGCAGAGAACTGCAATAGAATTTTCGCGCTTGGAGTTAAATGTGAGTTTCCCAAAGGGGTATTTTATGTTCGAAGCTCCTTTGGGTGTCGATGTTGTAGGCTATTCTGCACAATGAATTGGCCAGCAAAGTGCAAAGCACTTCATGCATGTTATTGGTAGTCATGTCGTTCAGGGGTACGAGTCTTTGGGAATATCGGGCATGCTATGGATTTTAGTTCGCTGGACAATTCAACTTCAGACCTGTTTGACCGGGAGGACGTCTATCGCCCGCTTGCTGATCGCATGCGTCCCACCACTCTGGAGGGATTTGTTGGCCAGGCGCATTTGTTAGCTCGGGACAAGCCGTTACGTAGGGCTATTGAGCAGGGCAAGCTGCATTCTATGGTTTTTTGGGGGCCACCGGGCACCGGAAAAACAACATTAGCGCAAATTATTTCTAATGCTTCACAGGCGCAGTTCCTTTCTATTTCAGCCGTATTAGCAGGAATCAAAGAGATTCGTAAAGCCATTGAGCAAGCCAAGTTACACAGTCAGGAAAACGCTTCTGCAACAGTATTATTTGTCGATGAAGTGCACCGGTTCAACAAATCTCAGCAAGATGCTTTCTTGCCTCATATTGAAAATGGCACGATCTATTTTATTGGTGCCACGACAGAAAATCCTTCTTTTGAACTGAATAATGCATTGTTATCCAGAACACGTATCTATGTGCTCAAAAGATTAGTTGAAGAAGACATATGTCTTTGTATCGATCAGGCTTTGCAGGACGACAAGGTTGGTCTGGGTAAACGACATATAGGTATTGAGGATGAAGCTAGGAAAATCCTTGCGGTGGCAGCAGACGGGGATGCACGTCGTGTACTGAACTTCTTGGAAATTGCAGCAGACTGGCTTGAGGATAGTGCAATAGAAAAAACCATTACTCGTGAAATAGCCTTGGAAGTTACTGTGCAAGGCACTCGGCGTTTTGATAAACGAGGCGAATATTTTTATGATCAGGTGTCTGCGCTGCACAAATCAGTACGCGGGTCTGATCCCGATGCAGCACTATACTGGTTTTGCCGTATGACTGATGGAGGCTGTGATCCGTGTTACATTGCACGCCGTGTAGTGCGTATCGCTGTTGAAGATATTGGGAATGCTGATCCACGAGGTCTACAGATTGCAGTAAATGCATGGGACACGTATGAGCGTTTGGGCTCGCCTGAAGGAGAGTTGGCAATAGCACAGGCAATCGTGTATCTGGCTTGTGTGCCGAAAAGCAATGCTGTGTACCGTGCTTATGTGCTAGCGATGCAAGACGCAAAAGTTCATGGGAGCTTGGAAGTTCCGATGCATTTGCGAAATGCACCGACTAAACTGATGAAAGACCTTGAATATGGGCAAGGCTATCGTTATGTGCATGATGAGCCTGATGCATATGCACAGGGTGAATGTTATTTTCCTGAAACGCTAAAGGATGCGCGGTACTATGCACCAGTTCCGAGAGGGCTTGAAATCAAGATCAGAGAACATATGGATAAACTTCGCAACAAAACCGGCAAGCAAGGCTGAATACAGATGAGGTATACCCGAAATGGACCAACTAAAACTGTCAAAGGGGCTGATAGAGAATATCAAGAAAATACTGGTCGAAGCGGACGAACGTGCTGAGAATCCACTTTTAGCGAGCCAGTACCTGGCAGCTATAACGGGATTTTTGGTAGGTAATCATAATCTTCCAACAGGCGAAAAAAATGAAATTATGAATGAGCTAGTTGCTTTTACGAAGTATGTCTATGAAGATGTTAGCGGACAAAGACAGGATGCAATTCGCCCTAAAGGCGAAGCATTTGGTATCTGGAAGCCCGGGGACCCCTAATGGGTTCAGTTTCTCCTTAGTTTTTCCGTGATTGCTATGGGAGTAGGGTGCTGTAGCATATTCAGGTAAGTCGATAATATGAAACTTACCAAGGTGCGCACCAATTTCTCTGGCACTCTCTATGGATTCACCGCTTTTGTGCAGTAGCCATCTGAAAATAAAAGGTTTGGCTAGAAGCAAAGTAGCGCTTGTGAAGACGATAAATTTCGAAAATACTATGGATTCTGAAGAGGAATTTCCCGGTTCCATAAATAAGTGTCCCGTTTGGGCTCTTGCTACACAAGCAGCTCAATCCAGTGTTTGACAGGTATATCAGTTCCGGATTGCAGATGCATAAGGCAACCGATATTGGCCGTAGCGATTACATCAGGCTGAGCCTGCTCTAGACAAGTAATCTTATTCTGCAGAAGTTGGGTTGCAAGATCCTTTTCAAGCAAGGAATAACTACCTGCAGAACCACAGCACAAATGCTGGTTTTTTGTTGGAACCAGTTCATATCCAGCTTCCAGAAGTCTAGCTTCAACCGCCCCGAGAATTTTTTGGCCATGCTGTAATGAACAAGGACTGTGAAAGGCCACTGCGCAATTCCGGTTTGCTAGTTTGATGCGCAATTCTGGGCCTATTTCAGATAGGTCCCTGCAGCGACTGGCAATGAATGCTGCTCGCTTTACATAGTCCGGGTCGGCTTGCATCACATTTCCATACTGTTTTATAAAGCTGCTGCATCCAGTTGATGTGATGACTAGGTATTCGTGTCCGCTTTTCAGTTTTTCATACCAATCGTCGATATTGTCACGGATAGTTTTTTCAGCTTTTTTAATATCTGTTAAATGAAAAGCCAAGGCACCACAGCAGTCACTATTCGATTCCTCAAGCTGTATTCTCGACCATCCCAATACCTCAATGGCAGCAGCATTGATCTGCGGAGCAGTCGAAGACTGTACACAGCCCTGTATGGTGAGCATTTTCCGCGCCCCTTGGATTACTACCTTAGTTTCTGTGGCCCTTATAAGTGGAGGCACCTTTTTTACCAGCTTCACTGGCAATGCTGGCTTTACAAACCGTGCTAACGCGAAAAATAAATCAGAGCGGGCTGGCTTTGAAAATATCCAAGCTATGAGAAAACGTTTAATCCTGCTAGTGACAGAGCGATCAATGCTTTTACCGATATGCTTTCTTCCAATATCGAGCAGGTCGCCAAACTTGACGCCAGATGGGCAGGTTGTCTCACAGGATAAGCAAGTCAAGCACCGGTCAAGATGTTTCAGGACAGTACCGTTATTCCCTGTTTTTTCAAAGTGGTTTTTGATCAGATAAATGCGGCCCCTAGGGCTATCTAACTCATTTCCGGTCAGTTGATAAGTCGGACATGTTGCATTGCAAAGCCCGCAATGTACACACTTTCGCAGTATCTCATCTGCGTGCTGGCCCTCTGTTGTTTTCAGGAATTCAACTGGCAATGAAGTTTGCATGGCCGTTAGAGCTCAGAGTAAATTTTTCCAGGATTAAGGATGCCTTGCGGGTCAAAGGCTCTTTTAAGCTTGCGATGAATTTCAAGCAGTCCAGAAGGCAACGGGTGAAATACCTGTTGAGTGTCAATCTGATTTCGAAACTGGCATGCATGGCCACCTGCCTGTTTTGCAATGCTATGTATTGCGGGCGCCTTGACATGGGTAGCATACCAGCGCAATGCTCCATTCCACTCCATTACACAGGATCCGGGACAATCAAGCGGTTTAGTTGAGGGAGGCACCAAAATTCTCCAAAGGGGTTCGTCTGTTAAAAAAAAATCATACGCTTGCTCTTTTATGTTCGTCCAGAAAATGTCACCCTGGTCAATCGGTTCCCCCTTCACTTTGTCAGCAAATCTTTTGATTGTAGATGGCGAACCAGCCATGCGAATGTAAAGGTCCCTTCCATCATGGAAAGTAGCAGTTATCG
>MKWU01004011.1_pt1 | contig 18105 bp, 9 predicted proteins | sample 809101 | NCBI WGS metagenome assembly MKWU01 (sample SAMN05860141, study PRJNA318959) | sponge metagenome | host: Aplysina aerophoba | place: Slovenia: Piran, Adriatic Sea, Gulf of Piran | collected 2013-05-07
CGGACCACGGCGCCGCCTGGCAGCGCGCCGAGCTGCCGGTAACCGACACCGACCCGCTCCTGTTTCTGCGCAGCGCGGCTGTCGCCATACCGGCCGGAACCCACTATTGGTCCGACCGCCCGCACGCGCTGCAGAGTGCCGCGGTGAGCGGCGAGCCGGGTGCGGGGTCCGCGGACGGGTGCGGGAGAGCCGGCGCGCGGAGCGGCTGCCGGCGGCAACGACTGTACGGCGGCTTCCGTTTCGGCCCGGCACCGGACAGCGCCCCCGAGCCGCTGTGGCAGCCGTTCGGCAGCTACCGCTTTACCCTGCCGCGAGTGGAGTTGACGCGCACCGAGGGCGGCACGGTCCTGGCGTGCAATTTCAAGCCTGGCGAACGCCGTACCCTGCCGCGGGAATTGCAGCCGCTGGCCGCCGTCTGCCGGGAGTCGCTGCAGGCGGCGCGCAGCGTCCCCGCCCTGGTCCGGCCGCGGCCGGTCCCGGTGCATTCCTGCCGCCATGAGCCGGACCGCACCCGCTGGCAGCAGATCGTAACCGAGGTCCTGCAACGCCTGGCGGGCGGCCTCAACGGCGGCGCGCTGGAGAAGATCGTGCTGGCACGCCGCACCACGTTCGCATTCTCCGGCCCGGTCGATGCTCTGGCTCTGCTGGCGCGGCTGCGCGGCGTCAACCCCACCGCGTTTCACTTCGCGATTCAGCCCGGTCCCGGCCTTACCTTCTTCGGCGCGTCGCCCGAGCGCCTGTTGCGTATCTCCGGATCCACGCTGGAGACGGAAGCGCTGGCGGGGACGCGGCCGCGCGGGGCGACGCACGAAGCCGATGAGCGCCTGGAAGCGGAACTGCTGCGCTCCGACAAGGAGCTGCGCGAACACGGGTTCGTGCACACCCGCATCGCCGAGTGCCTGCGCGAGTTGTGTACCGGGGTGGCCACCCAGGACGCGGTGCGGGTACGCAAGCTCGCCCACGTGCAGCACCTGCATACCTCGTTCAGCGGCACGCTGCGCCCCGGGCGGGGGCTGGCGGACGCCCTGCGCCGGCTGCACCCCACCCCCGCGGTCGGTGGTTACCCCACCTGCGGCGTGAGCGATCTGATCGCCGCGACCGAGGGTTTCGACCGAGGCTGGTATGCCGGCCCGGTCGGCTGGATCGGCGCCGCGGAGGCGGAGTTCGCGGTCGCGATCCGGTCCGGCGTCGCGGCCTCGGAGCGCCTGCATCTGTACGCCGGCAACGGTATCGTGCGCGGCTCCACCGCAGACGCGGAGTGGGCGGAGATGGAACAGAAGATCCTCCAGATTCTGGACGTGGTGTAACAGCCCGTGGCGATGGCTGCCGGCGACAGGAGAACCTTCGCCGCACGATGAGCGACGGCCGCGGTACCAACAGCCACTGGGCGCAGCTCATGGTCGAAGAACTGAGCCGTTGCGGGTGCCGCTACTTCGTCATCTCGCCGGGGTCACGCTCGACTCCCCTGGTGGTGGCCGCCGCCCGTCATCCCAGCGTGGTCGCGCACGTGTGCATCGAGGAACGAGGTGCGGCGTTCCACGCGGTGGGGTACGCGCGCGCCACCGGCACCCCCGCGGTGCTGATCTGCACCTCCGGTACGGCACTGGCCAACTACCTGCCGGCGGTGGTGGAGGCCGCCCAGGACCAGGTGCCGTTATTGGTGCTGAGCGCCGACCGGCCGCCGGAACTGCACGACACCGGGGCCAACCAGACCATCCTGCAGCGCGGAATGTTCGGCCAGTACGCCCGCTGGTCGACCGAGCTGCCGGTCCCGGCGCCGCGTATCGACCCGCGCATGGTGCTGACCACCATCGATCAGGCGGTGTTCCGGTGCCTGGCCGATCCTGCCGGGCCGGTGCACGTCAACGTGCCGTTCGGCGAGCCCCTGGAGCCGGGTCCGGTCCCGGAGCCGCCCCTGGACGGGGCGGCGGGCCGGCGCTGGCTGGCGTCGGAGGAACCGTTTACCACCTACCGGGCCACGGCCGACGCCATACCCGTCGGCGAACTCGCGTCGCTGATGGCGCAAACCACCCGCGGCCTGCTGGTCGCCGGCGGTATGGCGCGTGGTGCCGGGGCGGCCGTCGAAGCGTTGGCCGATCATCTCGGCTGGCCGCTACTCGGCGATGCGGCCAGCGGGGCGCGCGGCACCCGAGGCGTCCAGCTATTACTGCAGAGCCCCGCCGGGCGCCGCATCCTGCGTCCTGACACGGTACTGCAGTTCGGATCGCACGTGGTTGCCAAGCATTACCTGACGCTGTTGCGGGAAGCGGCTCCGCGCCTCGCGCAGGTCGCGCCCGGGCCGCGGCGCATTGACCCCAGCCACTCGGCGGCGCTGCGCATCGCCGCGGACCCGGGGCGAGTGGCGCGCGCGCTGACCGAGCAGGGTGCGCCGCGGGTTCTGACTGCGTACCTCGGCAAAGTAGGACAAGCGGGAGCACGCGCGGCGGCGGCGGTGGACGAATGGGTGGATCGGCACACGGGGCTGACCGAACCGGTGGTGGCCCGGCTCACCGCCGCGGCCGCCGCCGGACCGCCGCCGGCGGGGCTATTCTCCGCCAGCAGCATGCCGATCCGCGACCTGGACACGTTCGCGACGCCGCTGCCAGCGGGAGTCTGCGTGGCCGCCAACCGCGGCGCCAGCGGGATCGACGGCGCGGTCGCCAGCGCCGCGGGGTTCGCCGCGGGTCTGCGGCGGCCGGTGATCGCGCTGCTTGGCGACCTTTCCCTGCTGCATGACCTGGCCTCGTTGAGCCAACTCGGCGCAAGCCGGCACGGGCTGGTGATCGTGGTGATCAACAACCGCGGCGGCGGCATCTTCTCCCTGCTGCCGTTGGCGCAGCTCGAAGAGACCGGATTCGACGCCTTGTTCGAGCGCTACTTTGCGACGCCGCACGAGATCGGCTTTGAGAGTGTGGCGGCGGGCTTCGCTCTCCACTACGGGCGCCCCGAGACACCTGCGCACCTGGAACATCAGCTCGCTGCTGCCGTGGCGCGCGCGGCGGGTGGTAGCACCAGCCTGTTGGAGGTTGCAACCGACCGCCGCGCCAACGCGGCGATTCACCGTGAATTGAGCCGGGCGGCGGAACGGGCGGCGTCCGGCGGCTGACCGCTGCCGATCAGTCCGGCGCCGGCAACATCGTCTCGACCTGGTCCACCGTGGCCCGCAGAACCGATTCGCGGACGCCGCTGCGAATCAACACGCACAAGCCGAGGTACAGGCTGAGCAGCGCGCGCGCGGTCTGGGTTGTATTCACTCCGCCGGCTACCTCTCCCTGGCTGGCGGCGCGTTCTACCGCCCTGCGAAAGCTGGCCTCCATATCCAGGAAGGCGCTCTCCACCACCTGGGTCACCTCGGGGTCGGTGGACATGAGCTGCATGGCGGTGTTGATGAGCAGGCAATGACCGTGCTTCGGCACTTCGCCCGTCCCAATCGCCAGTTCGAACACCCTGATCAAGGCGCTGCGCGGCGCCTCGGCGTTGGCCAGCTCACTCAGCCCGGGAGCGCGGCACTCGGAGCCGTAGCGGCGCAGCGTTTCCACGAATAGGGTATGTTTGTCGCCGAAGGTGGCGTAAATGCTGCTTCGGCTCAGGCCCAGATGATCGGCGATCTCGCGCATCGATGTACTCTGGTAGCCACGCTCCCAAAACAGCTCCATTGCCTTGTCCAGCGCGAATTCTATGGTAAACGTTTTCTTTCTCGGCATGGCATCACCTGCACTTTGAACCTTGGACAGGGCATAGTTTACCATACGTTCCAGATAAAGGCCAACAACTCAGCACGAAAAGATCGAAATTTCTATCAGGTGCCCGGTGGGCGCGCGAGCTACGAGATCAGGTCGCCGGCTTGATTCTTGATCGCCTGCAACACGGACACGTCCGGGTTGCTGCGGGTCAGGATGCGCAGACCTATGTACAGGCTGAGCAGGCTGCGTGCGGTCAGCACCGAGTCGACGGTGCGCGGCACCTCACCCTCTTCCTGGCCCTGTTCGATCAGCGCTCGAAAGGCCTGCTCGGTCTGCCGGAACATTGCGGTAACGACCTCGGCGACCTCGTCGTCGTGGGCGGCCAGCTCCACGGCGGTGTTGATGATGAAGCAGCCGTCGCGTGAACCCTCCACCACCAGCGCCGCGATGGCGCCCTCGAACACGTTCATGATCGAGTCCGCCGGCGAAGTAGACTTCGCCAGCGTCTCCTGGAACGTGGCCAGGTAGATCTTGAGGTAGTGGTCGAGCGTGCGCAGGAATAACCCGCGCTTGCTGCCGAACGTGTCGTAGATGCTGCCGCGCCCTATGCCCATGCAGTCCACCAGATCCTGCATCGACGTTGGATGATAGCCGCGGCCCCAGAACTCGCGCATGGCCTTGGTCAGCGCGTCGTCGATCTCAAATTGCTTTTTTCGGGGCATGATTCGAAACGTGACCTTGTGAGTGTCCTATACTTATCGCACATGGATTAATTCTGTACAAGGTGTCACAACACGAATCCTGAATTACTTTCGCGCTGCTCGGTGCGCACCCGCCGAACGGCGGTAAATCGACGCATCGGCGGCTCTGGTGCTGTGTGCACGGCTTCTGCGCAATACGGGCCTCCTGGACGGGTTACCCAAACGGCGCCGACGCTATCCTTGACGGAACAATCCGGGTATCAGTTGATGAGCCAGAGCCGGATGGGTGGGCGTGATACGCACCGTGGCGCCAAGCCGGCCGGTAGTGTGGCAGACCACCTCGGTATGGTAGGTGGCGGTTTCACTGTCCTGTTCGACCAGGTCCATCGCCGCGCACTCACCGCCCACTATGGCATCGGCGCCAGCATCATTGACACATAGTGTACCATAAAATAGCGAGACCTGCACCTCATCCGCGGTGAGGTCTCCCAAGCGTACGTCTGCGGTCACCTCGAGGCGTTCGCCGACCCGCAGCGTCGGCGGACTGTTGCTGGACAAGCGCTCGACCGCGGTGCCGGGCCAGTGCTGCTCCAACCTGGCCAGGTAGCGCGCCAGCTCGATGGCGTCGCCCCAGCCGCTGCCGGCCAGGCGCGCGGCCTGCGCCAGGGCAGGCGCGTAGAACATGCGGTGGTACTCGGCCACCATGCGCTGCGCGCTGAAGCGCTGGCCCACCCGCTTCATGGAGCGGCGCATCTTGGCGATCCACGCCCGCGGCAAACCGTCGATGCCGCGATCATAGAACAGGGGAATCACGTTTTGCTCCAACTCGGCGAACGCCGCGTCGGCCTCGATCTCATCCTGGATCTCTTCGTCGGCGTAGCTGTCGCCGGTGCCGATCGCCCAGCCGATGTCGGGACCGAACGCTTCGTCCCACCAGCCGTCGAGGGTGGACAACACCAGCGACCCGTTAACCGCCGCCTTCATGCCGCTGGTGCCGCTGGCTTCGTGCGGGCGGCGCGGGGTGTTGAGCCACAGGTCGCAGCCGGCCACCAGGTAGCGCGCCACGCTGATGTCGTAGTCGTCGAGAAACACCAGCCGGCTGCGCAGGTCGTGGTCGCCGACGAACTGGATGATGTGGCGAATCATCTCCTTGCCCTGGTGGTCGTTCGGATGCGCCTTGCCGGCCATCAGGATCTGCACCGGGCGTTCCGGGTCGGACAGCAGGCGCACCAGGCGCTCGGGGCGGCGGAACAGCAGGCCGGCCCGCTTGTAGCCCGCGAAGCGGCGCGCGAATCCGATGGTGAGGGCGTCCGGTCGCAGCGCTACCTCGGCGGCCTGCACGTCGCGCTCGGAGGCGTGCTCGCGGCGCAACTGCGCCACCACCCGCTGGCGGGCGAACCAGATCATGCGCTCGCGGCGGCGCTCGTGGGTATGCCACAGTTCCTCGTCGGCGATGTTGTCCACCTGTTCCCAGACCGACACCTCCGGCCCGAACTTCTCGTCCGGAGAACCCAGGTAACGCTCCAACAGGTCCTGGATGTCGTGCGATATCCAGCTGCGCGCGTGCACGCCATTGGTGATGTGCCGGATCGGCACCTCGTCTGCGGGTACGCCCGGCCACAGGCCGTTCCACATGCGCCGCGACACCTGGCCGTGCAGGGCGCTGACGCCGTTGCAGTAGGCGGCGAGGCGTAGCGCCAGCGGGGTCAGGCCGAAATTGCCGTGGCCGGCATCGTGGCCGGAGCGCCCCAGGGCCAGGAACTGATCCTCGCTCAATCCCAATTCGGCGCGCAGCGCGGACGCCTGATCGAGCACCAGGTGGTCGTCGAAACTCTCGTTTCCGGCCGGTACCGGGGTGTGGGTGGTGAACACGCTGGTGCTCCACACCGCCTGGCGCGCTTCCGCAAAGGCCAGTCCGTGTTCGCCCATCAGGCTCCGTATACGCTCCAGCCCGAGAAACGCGGAGTGCCCTTCGTTCATGTGCGTGACGGCAAATGGAACCTTCAGCGCGCGCAGCGCGCGGATGCCGCCAATCCCGAGCAGCAGTTCCTGCCGCAGGCGCTCGCGCCGGTCGGAGACGTACAGTTGCGTGGTAATGCGGCGCGCCGCCGGGTCGTTGGCCGCGATGTCGGTGTCCAGCAGGTACAAGGTCACGCGCCCCACCTGGGCTTGCCACACCTGCGCGAAGGCGCGTTCGTGGCCCAGTTCCACCGCCACCTGCACCGCGGCGCCGTCGGAACCGCTGCACAAGGTCAGCGGCAGGTTGAAAAAGTCGTTGGCCGGATACGACTCCTGCTGCTGCCCCTCCATGGTGACGTGCTGGCGAAAGTAGCCGGTGCGGTACAGCAGCCCCACGCCCACCACCGGCAGCCCCAGGTCGGAACAGCTCTTCAGGTGATCGCCGGACAGCACACCGAGCCCGCCGGAATAGATCGGCAGGGTGACGTCGAGACCGAACTCCATCGAGAAGTAGGCGACCACGGCATCGCGCGCGCCGCGGTACCACGGCGAAGCGTCGCGGTAGGCGCGGTAGTTTTCATACACGCGGTCCATGTGGGCCAGAAAGGAAGCATCCTGCGCCAGCTCGTCGAGCTGCTCCTGGGGTGCCTCTGCCAGCAGCCGAACCGGCGTCTGGTTGGTCCTGGTCCACAGGTCATTGCCGAATCGCATGAACAGCCGGATGGCATCGAAGTGCCAGCTGATCCAGAAGTCCTGTGCCAGCGCGGCCAGCGGAGCCAGGCGCGGCGGCAGGTTGGGTTTGACGGTAAAGGTAAGTTGTTGTGTCATCGTGTTGCAGTACGGTCCGGGCGGTGCCGGAGCGATGCGTATTAGTGCCCGGAAGCCGGCATTCTTGTCCATGGGGTTGGCCTGCGGCCAACCACCGCAGTTTGGCTGGCGCCAAACTGCATGGGGTTGGGATTGGCTGGCGCCAAACTGCATGGGTTGGGATTGGGCTGGCGCCAAACTGCATGGGGTTGGGATTGGGCTGGCGCCAAACTGCATGGGGTTGGGATTGGGCTGGCGCCAAACTGCATGGGGTTGGGGTTTGGCGTTGGCGTTGGGGCGGCGCGGTGCGGGTCAGGGTTGGAGCGTGGAGGATGGCATGGTTTCCTTGAGGGCGTGCAATTCCTGTTGGTAGTGTTGCGCGGCGCGGTCCCACCAGACGATGCTGCGCCGGGCGTTGTTGCGTGCGCGCCGGATCTGACTGGCGGTGGCATGGCGGAAGAACCAGGTACAGCGCGCCATGGCATCGAGAAACGCGCCGGGATGGTAGTCGCCGAACAGCACGCCGCAGCCGCGTACGGTGGCGCCGCTCACCTGCAGCGGGGTGACCGTGTCGCGCAGGCCGCCGGTAGCGTGCGCCACCACGACACACCCGCAACTCATCGCTTCCAACTGCGATATGCCGCCGGGCTCGAACTCCGACGGCATCAGGAACGCGTCGGCCGCCAGCAGCGGCAGGCTGATCTCCTGGTAGCCGATGCGGGCGGCCACCGAGCCGGGGTAGTACTCCATCAGCGTGCGAATCCCTTCGGCAAGCTGCTCGGCGCGGTGGTCGTTCGGGGCGATCGGACCGCCGAGAATGGCCTGCACGCCGAGGTCGCGAAAAATCCCCTGCGAAGCGTCCAGCAGGATCTGAAACCCTTTCTGGTCGCTGACGCGGTGGATCATCACGTACAGCACCTGGTCTGGGTCGACGGTCAGGCCATACTCGATCTGGGCGATCAGCTTGGTGCGCATGCGAATTACCTCGTCGCGGCGCGCCGCGCTGCGAAAGCGTTCCGGCTTGCCGTCCGCCAACAGTTCGGGAAACCGCCGCTCCAGCTTGGTGCGCAGATCGCGGTCGGCCTCGATGCGCTCCGCCAGGCGCGGCGCATGGCGCTGCTCGAGGCGCGAGCGCGCCAGCCGTTGCGTCACCCCGCGCCGGAAGTCCTTGCCGATGCCGTTGTTGATCCCGATCACGTCGTGCAGCAGCGCCTCCAGGCCGTCGCAGTCGTGCTCGATCTGCCTGGCGTAGGTGGGGCTTACCGTAAACACCTGGTCCGCGAAGCGGATTCCCGCCGCCATCAGGTTGAACAGGGCGTCATTGCGCGGGTCGGTGAACCGGGGCGCGAGCGCGGCGGGCAGGTTGAACAGGCCGAACAGGTCGGCGCCGTCCTCGTAACGGTCGTAGCAGTCGAAGTACTGCCAGCCGCCGTTGTGGATGATGTGCACGAAGCTGGTGTCGGCGAACGTGTCGCCGCCGGCGTAGTGGGTGTCGCCGCGCACAATGCCGCTTACCAGACTGGCCGCCGCATCGTTGGTGGCCACCACCTGCGGGTGGAGCCCGAAGCGTACCATCACCTCGGCGGCCGCCCGGCCCAGAGCCAGCCGGCGCCGGATGCGTTCGTTGGAGCGGTAGCCCCAGTACAGGCCGTCGAACAGGTCGTGATGGTCGAGCAGAAAGTAGGTCACCCCCTCCACCACGCCACGGTGGACGCCTACTTCCCAGTGTTCGGTGCCGAGCCGGAAGTGCACGTTGATGCCGGTGTAGGTCACTCCGAAACGGGCCACCGCGGCGCGCATCTTGGCCACCGCGCGCTCGTCGCCACCGCGGTACAGCGGCGTGATCACGTACATGGTCTCGCCGAGGCGGGCCAGTTCGCGCGGTAGCTCGAAGGTGACGTTGGCCAGGCCGCCGCTCTTGGAGAACGGCTCCGCCTCCGCCGACACGAACACGACCGGCCGGCTGCGCAGCAGGTCGAGCGCGCGCGCCATCACCTTGCCGGAGCGCGCCGCGGCCGGTGCCGCGCCGGCGTGCAGGAAGCGGAGTCCAGTGCCGTCGCCGGCGCCCGCCGCGCCATGGCGGTAAGCGTGGTACAGGGCACGCTTCAGTCCGAGGGCGACCGCCTCGTCCGCACCGGCGTCGTACAGCGGCAGCAGCGCATCGTCGAGAAACCGAGTCAGCCGCTCGCGGCTTGCGGCGGCGTTCGCCAGCGCCCGGTACGCGAACGAGGCGGCGACCTGCTCGCGCGAGCGCGCCACCAGCAGCCGGTCGAAAGAGTCGCGCAGCAGGTCCTTCCCGGCGCCCTCGCCCGCGCCGGTTGCGCCGCCTGAGGCGGCGACCAGGTCGATACGCAGCAGCTTTACCCGCTGCCGGTAGCTCACCGAGGTGGTCAGCGGGGTCACCCGCAACTCACGTCCGGTGTAGTGCGCATAGCCGCGCGTGACCGGCGAGTAGGTGGGATCGACCACCACGTAGCGCGCCGCGTCGTCGATCACCTGCGCCGCACTCAGGTCGACGCTCACCGTGGCGCTGTCGGCGGAGAAGCTGCACACCGCCAGCCACAGGCCGCGCGGCGCCGGTTTGATCGCCGCCACCACCTGGTCGTGGTCAGTCGGCACCAGCGTACCGCGTCCCGGGTTGCGGCGGTGGAAGGCATACGTCTCGCTGAACACCCGCTCCACGCTGCGGTCCGCGGCGCTGTCGAAGCGGTTCCAGTCAACGTACACGTTGTCCGGGAACACCTTCCATGCCTCGCCGTCGGCGTTGCCCTCGTAGTCCAGCAGCAGGTTGGCCAGGAACGAGGTCAGGGTAAGCACCGGGCGCAGGTTGTCGCGCCCGAAGGTGTTCACCGGGCGGCGCTCGTCGTGGTTGCCGAACATGCCCATCAGCTCGGTGCCGGGTGGCAGCGTGTGCCGGTAGTGGTTTTCGTACAGGTGGTAGATCTCGCTCACCGGGGAGGTGCCCTGCGCGACCCGCTCGCAGATCTTGAACAGCGCGGAGTTGTACGGCACCACGCCGACCCGGCTCAGGTACTGCTCGCGGCCCCAATAGGATTCGGCAAGAAACAGGCCGAACTCCTTGCCGGCGCCGCGGACGGACTGCTCCAACTCGCGCATCAGCAGGTAGTGCAGCGGACTGGCAATCAGGTCACGGCACGCCGAGTCGAAGAAGCCGGTGGTAATCAGGTGGTCGTCCTCCCGCTCGTTGACCACGATGGTGCCCTCCACCTGTTCCTCGTCGGAGCGCGGCCCGGTGGGCAGAGTGGGCGCGTTGTTGCGCTTCATTACCACCGGCAGGGCGTGGGCGATGTCGCAGCGCACGCCGTCGACGTCGAACCGCTCCACCATGGTGCGCACCGCGTCGGCGAGCCACTCCCAGACCGCCAGCCGGCGGTAGTTGAGCAGCACGCCGTCGTTCCAGCTTCCGTAACGGCCGTCGGTGGAGGCGCGCGGCACCAGGTTGCCGGCTTCGTCGTAGCAGTGCACGGTGAACGACTCCGGCACGTCGTGGACACGGCGGTTGAGGTGCGGGATCACGTCCACCACCACCTTCATACCGAGCGCGTGGGCCGCCGCCACCAGCGCGCGCAAACCGTCGTTGCCGCCCAGGCGCGGCTCCATCTCGACCAGGCTCTCCGGAGAAAACGGCGAGGCGGAGGTGGCGTGCGGCGACCAGTCCTGGCGGTTGCTGCCGCGCTTCTGCACGCCGAGCAGGTAGACGATGCTGAACCCGTGGCGGCGCTGGATGTGCGGCAGATGGGCAGCCACGTCGGCGAAAGTGCCGAGCCGGATTACCTCACCGTGCTCGTTGTAGACCAGCCCGGGATGCTCGCCGTCTCCCCACCAGGCGCGCGTGTGGCCGTGGATGTCGGGAAAGATCTGCAGCGCCAACTCGCCGCGCAGGTCGGGAATGACGTTGATGCGCCCGCTGCAGGCGGCATCCTTGTGCCATTCGCGGCGGCCGCTCGCATGGACCCGCACCACGCAGTAGTCGTAGTGGCCGAGTTCGTCGCAGGCGAACTCCGCCGCCAGCGGCTGCCCCGGCGCCGGGCGCCGCAGCTCCACCTCGTCGAAGTGGATGTCGGTCTCACCAGGGTAGCGGTGGTGCGGCGCGCCGCGGTAGATGCGCAGCAGGTAGCGCCCGCGCCGCGGCGGCAGGTCGAACGAAAACCGGTGCGTGGCGCCGCGAATGACGTTGGCGAAGGTACGCGCCAGCGGCGCGTCGAACTCCTTGGGTGCGAGCATGCGTTCCAGGAGCAGGTTGGCGTGGTTGCGCACGTCGTGCAGGTCGTGGCCGGCGGCGGCGACAAGCAGGCGCACCACCTCGCGGCGGGTCGCGGCATCGCCGTGCCGCTTGGCGCGCTGCGCGAGGCGTTCCAGACTGCGCATCGCCACGGTGCAGATGGCGGCGTCGAAGTCGAGCGGCGAGTCGGCGCGCCGCGCGTTCAACTGGCGCAGGAACGCCTGCCGGCGGGCGGCGGTAACGCGCACCGGGCGCCGCGGCGGCGGCAATGCCTGGTCGGGCGGTACGAATCCGCGCGCCGGCTCCCGCAGCACGCCGTACAGCGCTTCCAGGGTAGCGCGCTGCCGGTCGTCCAGGGTCTCGACGTGCGAGTAGCCGGTCTCAATGGCGCGCTGTTCCAGGCGCAGGATCAGCGCAAGCGCCTCGCGCACGGCGCCGTCGCTGTCCTGCTCGGCGGCCGCCAGGTCGAATAGCCGCAACCCGAGATAGAACGTCGGCACCCGGTTTCCCACCGGACCCTGCCCAACCCGCGCCAGCACGGCGGCATCGCCCTGTTCATGGAAAAAGGCTGCCCCCGCCGGCTCCCGGATCAGCACCACGCGGCGCGCCGCGGCGTCCGCGCTGCCGCGGTTCTCGTTCGCCGTGAGCAGCTCGTGGGTCAGGCGCACGGCATTGGCGAGCCGCTGCATGAGCCGCGCGTCGCGTTGCAGCCGTTCCCGCGCCGCCGCACTGCCGGGCGCCGCGGCCGCCACCGCCTCGACCCGAACCGCCTCCGCCAGCCGCTGCCGCTCATCGTCGCCGGCGCCCGCCCAAGCGGCGCTCGGCACAAACCCGAAGGCGCGCTGTTCCCGAAACGCGGCGCTCAACGCCGCCTTGACCGCCGAATCGTCGACCCCGGCACCGACCGGCACGGTCAAACACGCACCGCCCCCAATGCCGGCACCGGGCGCGGTGCTCTGCCTATCGCGGTGCTGGTTCACGGTTTCCCATCGGGGTGCGAATCATGTGCGCCGGCGGGCGCTCGCCGGGGGCGCCGCGCCGGCGACTACCGCTCGTCGGCGAGGGTGAGCAGGTAGTCGCGCAGCACTTCGAGTTGGTGGTCGGTGTCGTCGTTCAGGATGCCCGGTGCGCCGAGCGGGTAGAACGCCGGCATGCGGGTGCCCGGCATCAGCGACTGCGGGTCGGCAAGCCAGTCGATAATCCACTCGGGCCGCAGCCGCTCGGCGGCGAGCGCGAAGTTGGGAGCCCAGCGGTCCGGCGTACCCGGCGGGAACTGGTCGCCCTGGATGTGACAGGTGGTGCAGTTGAAGTACTGCGGCGAGAACATTTTCAGCGCCGCGTCCAGCTCCTCGCCGGTCAGATCCGGCTCCACCGCCTCGGCGAACGGATAGTCCGCGTCGTCGAGCGCCGTGAAGTAGGCGATCAGGTCGTTGCGCTGGTCGGCGGTCATGCCGTAGCTCGGCATGCGCATCCGCAGCCACGGCCGGATCGGCGACGGTTCGTGAAAGAAGGCGAACAGCCAGTCGGTTTGCACCTTGCGGCCTTCGCCGAGCAGGTTGGGCGGCGAGAAGCTGGGCGCCAACGTTGCCGCGTCGGCGGCGTCGCGGCCCTCGAACCGCTGCAGCCAGTCGGCCACCCGGTCCACCACCGCGCCGCCGTCGTCCTCGATGACATGGCAACCCTGGCAGTTCATCTGCCGCACCAGTTGCTGGCCCTGCTCGGTACGCAGGTTGCGCGGCGTGCGCGGCACGATGAGGGTGTTGTCAGGGTCCACCTCGACGAATCCGGCCAGCGCGGTCACCACCGCCTCCACCTGCAGGTCGGTGAAGCGGAAGTTGGGCATCCGGCTCTTCAGCATCGAACTCAGGTCGCGATGGGTGTCGAAGATGCGCGGATCGGTGAGCTTGGCCGTCCACCACGAGGTGCGGCTGTGCTCAATGTCGACGAAGCCGTAGTCGAACTGGTGCAGCGCCTTGCGCCCGATGTTGGTCAACTCGGTGCCGATTGGCTGGGCGCCTTCGAAGCCGGCAATGTCATGGCAGGCGTAACATCCGTACTGCCCGATGAGACGTTCGCCGGTAAACTCCAGCTTTTCGCTCCGGCTCATGCCGGACAGCTGCTCGCGGGCGGTGATCATTGGCGCGGTGTTGGACAGGAAGTCGAGCGCGATCTGGTCGATGATCGCCTCGTCGATGCCCGGCACCGGGCGGTTCACGAACGCGGAATCGGTCGAGCCCATCAGGTAGGCGGTGATGTCGGCCGCCTCCTGGTCGGTCAGGCGCAGGCTCGGCATGCGCGTGCCGGGATGGTAGCTGGACGGATCCTTGAGCCAGTTGTACACCCACTGCTCCGAGGTCTTGCTGCCCAGGCCCTGGAAGTTGGGTCCGAACTGGCGGCGCAGGTCCTGGATGCTGGTGGCCGTGCGGGTGTCGCTGCCGACGGTCTCCTCCGGCGACTGGTGGCACGCCATGCAGCCCACCGAGGCGACCAGCTCTTCGCCGCGCCCGGCATCGCCGGCCACCGGGATTGACTGCATCGGATAGGCGGTGCTGTTGGCAAACAGGTAGCTCACCATGGCGCGCACCTCCTGATCGCCGCGCGCCGCGGACTCGGGATCGCTGTTGTTGCTTTGCCCGAAGTAGGACGGCATCCAGGTCTGCGCGCGGAACGCGGCCGGATCCTTGATCCACTGGAAGGCGAATTCCGGAGTGATCTTGTCGGCGACGTGGCGCAGTGACGGGCCACGCTGCAGCGAGCGCTCGAAGCTGTCGATCTGGTGGCACGAGTAGCAGCCCGCCTGCTCGACCAAGGCCAGCCCGTAGTTGAGCTGGTCTGCGCCGCGCACCTGCGTCTGGCCGCTGTGGCATTGGTAGCAGCCCGCTTCCGCGTAGCGCAGCGGATGCATCGGCTCCTCCCACAGGTGGTATTCCTTCCAGCCGAGCCGTTCTTCCCAGTCATGCTCCTGGTCGGAGGAATCGGGCACGTGCACGGTGCCGTAGAAGTCGGTGGCGCGCCCGCGCCCGCCGTGGCAACTGGTGCAGCCGAACTGCTCGAGCGGGTGGGGCGAGTCGCTGGCCACGAACAGGGCCAGGCGTGGGTGGGCGCCGTGCGGGTTCTCCACCCCTTCCAGGTCGGCGCGCTCCACGCCGAGGTGGCAGGTCACGCAGCGGTCGACGCGCGGCACCTGGGCGAAGTTCAGGTTCTCCTTGATGTCGGGCAGCACCACCTGGTTCACCTTCAGGGACGGCTGCGACAGGTCGAGAATCGGCAGGTCGCGGATGACGTTGGCCACCTTCACGCCCATCGGCGAAAATTCGGGATCCATGCGCGTGAGCCGCCGCATCAGCAGGTCGGCTTCGCGGGACAACTGATCGCGCTCGCGGGTGGCGTCGCGCACGTCATCCTGGAACGCGGTCAGCGCTGCCTGCGCCTGGTCCAGGGCGAGTTGCGCCTCCTCCTGGGCCACCGAAACGCCGGTGAATTCGCCTTCCCAGCGCTCCAGGTCGCGCGCGGTGCGCTCGCTGTTCAGCGCCAGACCGTCGACGCTGGCGGACGCCTGCTCGTCGCGGTAGCGGGCCCGTTCCAGTTCCGCCTTCACGTTCTGGAACCGCGAGTTGACGATGTCGAACCGCGCCTTCAGACGGTCCACCTCGCGACCGGCGGCCGCCACGTCATCCTGGCGCGCGCTCAGCGACTCCCCGGCGGCAACCACCTGCTCGCGGGCCCGCGCCAGGTCGGCGTTGCCCTCCATCTCGGTGGCCATTTCGTCATACGCGGCGCGCGTCGCCTGCTGGTCGATGCGCCGGAACTCGCGCTGCCAGCGCTTCCACTCGCGCCCGTAATCCTGGGCAAACCCGGCGATGATGGTGATCAGCAGCACGATGCTGCCAATTGCAAACCACTTGTTCAGGGTGCCGATCTTGTAGTGCCGCTCTTCCGGCGGTGGTGCTTGAGGTCGGACTGCCATCTATACGTTGAGGAAGTATTCCGGAATCGAGACGATATACTTCAGGTTGAACAGCCAGCGTGTGTACATCTTGATCGGCAGCGCCAACCCCATCAGTAACAGCACGATGAAAAAACTGTAGCGAACCACGCCGAGGCGCTGGAACAGCCGTTTGAACACGGTCTGCGCCAGCAACCCGGGCACGATCGCGAAGTACCCCAGGATGAGGAGAATCCCAAACAGTTCGCGAACCAGGATGTTCTTTGGTAACCCAGTGCGTAACAGGAAAATATACACGTATTCGGACAGGTTTACGTTGTTCAGCACCTCCCGCTTGTTGACATCCCAGAACTCGAATGGTCCGAAGAAGTTCCAGTTCGGTCCGCGCAGGAAGGTGCCGACCAGAATCAGGAAGATCCACATCACCACGAACCCGAACAGAAAGATGCTGATCGACTTCATGCGTGGGCGAAAGCTGTAGAAGCCCTGGCCGCCGGCGTTAATGTCCATGTAGGGGATGGCCACCAGGCCGACGATGATCAGCGTCGGCAGCACCACGCCTGCCAGCCACGGGTCGTAGTAGACCAGCATCTCCTGCAGGCCCAGGAAGTACCACGGCGCCTTCGACGGGTTCGGCGACACCGTCGGGTTGGCCGGTTCCTCCAGCGGCGCCTTCAGAAACAGCGACCAGACGATCATCAACGCCATCGACAGGATCAGGCAGATGAACTCCACGTACACCAGGTCCGGCCACACCAGCACCTTTTCGTTGTCCAGCGCCTCGTGCGGCGGTTCGCCCTTCTCGGCGCGCAGATCGTTGTCGCGCGCCTGCTTCATCGAGTACCAGAGGAAGAACGGCACCAGGAACAGCAGCGCCGTGATCGGAATGTTGTCCGGCTTGAACACGATGAGGCGGAAGTTCTCGTCGGTAATCCCCCACAGGAAGAAGATTGCCAGCAGCGAGAAGAACACGATGCCGCCGACGGGAGTCCACAGCTTGTCGAGCTTCAGGCGGCGGTGCAGCCGGTACATCTTCTCGCCGGGCGGGAAGATGAAGAAAAACACGACGATGAAGATCGAGAACAGGATGGCGGGGTTGGAAACCCAGTTGAAGAATTGCTTGAGCACCTTTCTTGCGTCCTTGCCGCTTGGTCCTTGCCGCTTACGTGGGTCCGGAGATCCCGCCGTCCTTCCGGATGCGCCAGAAGTGGACGATCATCAGGATCATCACGATGAACGGCACCCCGATGCAGTGCAGCACGTAGAACCGCAGCAGCGTGGCCTCTCCCAGGAAACGCCCGCCAAGCAGAGCGAACTTGGCGTCCGCGCCGGCGTGCACGAAGTTCACGTCGCCAATCGACAGCAGTGAGGCGCCGGGGCCCTCGTGGCCGAGAAACGGCGCGGCGCGAGCCATGTTGGCGCCCACGGTGACCGCCCAGATGGCGAGTTGGTCCCACGGCAGCAGGTACCCGGTGTAACTCAGGAACATGGTGAGCGTGAGCAGCAGCACGCCGATCGCCCAGTTGAACTCGCGCGGCGGCTTGTAGGAACCGGTCATGAACACCCGGAACATGTGCAACCATACGGTTATCACCATCAGGTGAGCGCCCCAGCGATGGATCTCGCGCATGATGCCGAGCGGCACCTGCGAGCCAATGTCGATGATGTCGCCGTAGGCCGCCTCGACGGTGGGCCGGTAGTAGAACATCAGCAGGATGCCGGTGATGGTCAGCACCAGGAAGATAAAGAACGATAGTCCGCCCATGCACCAGGTGTATTTCACCTTGACCGCGTGCTTCGGCAGGCGCACCGGATGGAGGTGCAGGAACACGTTATTCAGCACGCCCATCATGCGCTGCCGCCGGGACCGCGGTATGCCGGTGCGGAATATCGACTTGATTACCTGCGACTCGGCGAGTTGTTGCAGGACGTTCGGGCCCTTGCTGCCGTTGGATCCCCCTCGTCCGCCGCGGGCGCCGCCGCCACGGGCGGATCCGCCGCGGCCGGCGGATCGGGTTTCGGTATCAGCCATGGGTCGCGTTACTCCTCGTGATCATCATGATGCTTGCCCGCTACACGGCCAGGAACGACTCGGGGTCGGTCCACTCGCCCTTCTCCCACTGGTACTTGCGCGTCTTGTCGACCAGGATCTGGCCGTCGTCGGACAGCGCCACCCGGTAGCGCTCCAGCGGACGCGGCGCCGGCCCCTCGAAGTTGATGCCGGTCTTGCGGAACCCGCTGCCGTGGCACGGGCACTTGAACTTCTGCTCGCCGGACAGCCAGTTCGGGGTGCAGCCGAGATGGGTGCAGACGGTGGACAGCACGTAGATCTCGGTCGGCGTACGCACGATCCACACGGCGAACTGGTCCTTGAAGCGGGTCGACACGTCGCCGATGGTGTATTCTTCGGGAAAGCCGGCGCGGAAGGTCTGCGGCGGCTCGAACAGCACGTTCGGGAACAGGAAGCGTACCGTCCCGATCAGGGTGCCGGTGGTGAGGGCGCCAAATGCCAGCCAGCCGGCGCTGATCCAGGACAGGAAGCCGCGCCGCGACACCTCGCCGGCCGCCGCAGCCGCGCCCCGCCCCACGGCGCTGCCCGCGGCCGGGGGAGGGGGGCCGCGGCGGGTGCCCCGCGGGCGGGCCCCCCGCGCGCCGGCCCCCCCGCCGCTGCGCCGCGCGCCGCGGCAGGCCGCTCGCGTCCTTCACCCGCGGGTGCCGGTTTCGCGCCGCCCGATGCCGCCGGCTTGCCTGCCGCCGCCGGTTTGG
>MKWU01004012.1_pt1 | contig 18101 bp, 19 predicted proteins | sample 809101 | NCBI WGS metagenome assembly MKWU01 (sample SAMN05860141, study PRJNA318959) | sponge metagenome | host: Aplysina aerophoba | place: Slovenia: Piran, Adriatic Sea, Gulf of Piran | collected 2013-05-07
ATGGCGGGCGTGGCGCTTTCGTTGCTTCGGTGGAAAGACGCTGGGAAACGAATTTCTACCCGATGTCAACGGGTTAGGCCATGTCCGCCATCACATCCTCGCACCGCCCCGAATAAAGCGGGCTAGCCCGCCGACAGAAGAATGTCGATTCCGGACTCCTCAACGACAAAATTTGCCGCATCGGAGAGATTTATGCCTTGTGCACCGAAAACGAGCTCATCCCCGTAGCGGGGGTAGTAGTTGTACTCGTCCCCAGCATCGAGAGCTTTTGGGCGATCGTCAAGCGCGCCTACATCGGGATCTACCACCACATGAGCCCGAAGCATCTCCAGCGTTACCTCAACGAGCTCTGCGGCCGGACCCGCATCCGTGGCCTCGACACCATCGACCAGATGGCCTCGATCGTCAGGGGGATGGAGGGGCAGCGGCTGCGCTACGCCGATCTCGTCGGGGCCGCAAGACGATGACGCCGGTTCCGCCGATCGACCGAGGCCGAAGACTCCCTTAAGCGGGACGCCTCGGGGTCGGTCTACAACGTCTCGGCTGTCGGCGTCCAGGCGCACCCCGAGGACCATCCGGCGCTCTCTCTGAGGCTGGGCATCGAACTCGGCAAATCGCCGGTGCATTTCGCGCTCAGCCCGGAGGCCGCGCTTCGGATCGCCCGCGATCTTCGCGCCGGCGTGTGGCTGTGCCTCGGGGAGGACGAATGAAGCACATGGTTTCCGTTCTCACGATCATCGCCCTGATCCTCGTGAACCTCGCGACTCCAGCGGCAGCCACCGATGGCGACCCGGTGGCAAGATACAAGGCTTGCTGGGGCTGGATACAAGCCAGCATGACGAAAATCATAGAGGACGATCCGAAGACCCCGCTGATCGTGGTCGAGGTCACCACCTTAATCGGGGCTTACGACCGCGCCCTTATCCTGGATGCGGCACCCGACACGCGAATGGCCGTGCTGCTCGAAAAGTGCGACAAGATCCGGCGGAAGAGCGAAGCCCGTTGACGCGCACGATGCGCAGGAAGACCCGACATGACGAAGATCGCCCGGAAGGACCGCCCAGACTTGCTCGCGCTGGCGATGCGCCGCGATGAGCTAGGCACGATCAGATCCAGACTTGGGCACTGCGGGTAGTGGGTTAGTTTGACTTTCTGGAAGCGTCTAAGCCCATTGCCGGTAGCGTTCCCATTTCTGGAAGGTACGGGCGTTAACCCGCAGACCGGGAAGTGTCGACGGTCGCTCGTCGGGCCTTTTCCTGCAATTCTGGTCCGGCCAAAGCTGTGATTTCGTCTTCATAACGATCTATTTGTCGCCGTACTTCCTGAACAATTCTTGGACCGGAAGAAGCGGCCACAATTATGAAAATGATCCCTGCCACTAGCAGATAGTAGGTAAAGGACAAGAACCCGGCCATGAAAGAGCAGGAGCCCATGGCACCCATATGGCCCGTCAAGTATCCGGTCCAGTAGATGAGAAATGCCGGGGATAGGAAGGCACCCGCGGTAGCCACTCGTGTGTCATTCGGCCTCATAAAGACCCATGAGTAGAATTTTTCCGATATTCGTCTAGGAGAATTATGTTCGGGCTCACCAAACGTTGGGCTAGCAGTTTCTGCCAATTCGCAAATTCTTCGCCAAGATGTTGACTGTTCTCTTCCCTCCATAACGGACTTGAGCAAATCGTGACGGTCTCGCGCATAGGCGCGAACCTTCTCTCTATGCCTGAACGGCTCCAAATGGAGGTAGGAAAGGCAAATCGCTAGGGTTACTGCCATCATCGGCCCCAGAAGCGGGGCCGATATCATGGCGCTGCAATAGGTCTCGACCATGGAAACAAACGATGCTCAGTCTCGGATTTCTGCTACATCCCCGGCTTTCCAGAGTGTTTCAAACAGTTGTGCCAGATGGTCCGTGGTTTCGTCGTCGCCGAAAGTGGCAACGGCCTCATGTTCCGTTTTGTCGGGCTCGAACCTGTAGGAGTGATCGTCTGCCAGCATCATATGAAATTCTGGATCGTATTCGTCGGTTCGCAGGCGCCGAACCTCAAGATTGGCGGACCCCGACATACGCTGAATGAAGGGGTTTTTTCGCAAATCCTCATCGGCGACCTGTTTTTCGATCAGGATCCGTACCTTGCCGTTACGGTCTGCCAGGAACTTCTCCGCGCGGCTCAGCACGGGCGGAAGGCCATACGCGCTCGCGTTGAGCTCTCCCGTGAATAGCTTGACTTCATTCTTCGCAAGCGCGAACATTTCTTCGATGATGACCGCTGCGTGCTCAAGAGACCTGTTATAGACAGGCCGTCCATCCATTGCGGATATTGCCTCCTTGACCTTTTCTCGGTAGTCCATTGAAATTCCTCTCGTGGGTCGTTCTTTCGTTCTGGATTCGGGTTGGCGAAAACGCCAAAGACCACGCCCCCTGAGTCGGTGGCATGGCTCATCTCGGGTTTGGGGGGTGCCCAAGAACCGAGGCGCTGTTGCCTAAGAGTGTCCGAAGACGAGAAACGGTCGGTGGACCCGGTTTCGGTCGTTAGCCATCTGAACCTCCCTGAACGGCTCTCCGGTTGACCTTCCTCGGCATATCTGGTATGCAGAAATGGATGAAGATTCGGGCCAGTCGAGAGCTGGAACGCACAAAGGCGTCGGAACCCCACGTTCCGGCGCTTTTCCGTTTTAGCAGCCAGCCCGTTTCGGCGCAACGCTGCTGAATCCGCCGCCCCTCGGTAGTCTGGGGATTTTCCACAGGGTCTGAATCCCTAGCCCTTGGGCACTACCCGACTATCTTCCCAAAGCGCCGGCAATGAGACCATGCCGAGCGACTCCGACTCAATCCGCGCCGGTCGTACGAAACACCACGAGTTCCTCGCGGTTGACCCGGTATTTCTTCCGGTTGCGGCGACCGGCGTGGATCTTCTTCTTTGCGATCCGCCATTTCCTGTCCCAGACACTGGAATCGAACATGATGAGCGATTTCCCGGTGTACCTGAACACGATCCAGTGCCGGTAGGGGTGCTCTATCCCCAGAATGCCGCACACGACGTCGTCGCACGCAAAGATCTCATTCAGCCGTCGCCAGTATTCCCGATCCGAACGCGGCCTTCCGGCGCCCGAAAACGGGTATTCCACATTGACATGGAATTCCTCTCCCGCCTCCCTGTAGGCATTGTGCAGCTCCTTCCGGCATGCTTTCAGCATCGTCTTCATCTGCGAGAATTTCGTGCCGTCCCACAAGATGTCCGGCCAACCGTCGATGGCCTCGCAGGCAATCTTGAACAGGTCCCGCCCGAGCCATTCCTCGTTCAGCCCGCAGCGGTCGAATGCGTTGACGATCGCGTAGGGGCCGCAAAGCCCGTCAAGATTTCCCTGGTATGCCATTTCCCTCTCCGTCGCTTACCGTGGTCCGGCCGCAATTGCGTCACGCTCGGTCCCCGGCCGGGACGGGGCAGGCTTGGTGATGCGCCGCGAAGCGGGTGCACAATTCGGCCATCTGCGCGCGCAGGCTCTCGGGCGCCACGACGGTCACCGCGTCTCCCCAGGTAAACAGGTGCCAGCACATTTCGCGGGCGCCCCCCGCCCGTGAAGCGGACCGTGAGCGAGCCGTCGTCGTTCTTTTCCGTTTCCTGTCCCGGGTGGAACAGAAAGGTGGCCGCGTCCGCCGCCGTCTCCCGTGCGAAGCGCAACACGACGTCGATCGGCTCCTCCTGGAACACGCCGAAGGACCGGCCCGCGAATTCCTCCAGATCGAAGTCTTCGTCGAATTGGAAGCTCTCGTCGGAAAGCGCAGCCTCGCTCATGTTGGCGAGCACCCAGTAGCGCATGTCCTCGGTCCAGCCGGACCGGCCGACGAGGTAGGCGCGGCTTCCGTAGAGGATGCCGTGGGGCTGGACGCGCTGGCGGCTTCGCCGCCCCGTCATGCGGCTGAGATACCGGAAAGAGACCGTGCGGCCCGCCTTGATGGCCTCGCGCAGGGTCATGAGCAGGCCGGGCTCGATCCGTGGGCGGGGTCCGGGCCGCATCGCCAGCCCCTCGGCCATCGTGAGCGCTTCCAGGTCGGGCTCGATGCGGCGCCGCTCCGCTTCCCGCACGAGCGCGCGCAGCTTCCCGGCGAGGTCCCGTAACAAGACGGCGCGCTCGTGCAGGCCTGCCCGTTCGACCTCCGCGGCCGCGGTCTCCAGTTCGACCAGCTCGTCGGCGGAAACGCGGATCAGGTCGCGGAGCGCGTTCGAGCGCAGCCGCCAGTGCCGCCTTCCGTCGTCCGCCTCCTCGTATTCCAGCGGCCCGAAGGCTTGCTCCACCGCGTCACGCATGCGCTCCGCGGTCCGCCGGCTGACCCCGAATTCCGACCCGATCTCGTCGAGCGTCAGCCCGCCCGCGCCCTGCAGGCGTATCGCGAGACGGACGATGTTCGCAAGCCCCTCGTACCGCATTGTCTCCGCTCCTCTACACGATCGGGCGTTAACCATAGGCGGTGCCGAAGAGGCGGCGGAAGCGGCGCTGGTGGCGTGCGCGCCCATCACGCCCGGAACCCGATCGGCCGACGCCGTTCTTCCTTCGCCTCGCATTCCTCGCGCAGCATGACGGCAAGCGCCGCCGCGTCGTCCAGGCATCGCAGGATTTCCGCCTTCTTGCGGACCACCTCGAAATCGCCAGGGGTCAGGGTGGCCAATTGCGAGACCTCCGGCGGAGCATCGAGCCCGAAAAATGCTCGAAACGCCGAAGCCGCCTGGCCGGGAGCGAGGTAGTCGAGCGCGACCTTGAAGACGAAGCGGCGCAGCGTGGCGGCGTCGAGGCGGTCCGCGAAGTTGGTGGTGCAGGCGAACGGCAGGGGATGGCTTTCCATCCAGGTCAGCAACTCGTTGGTCTGGCTGACCTCCCAGTTCCGCTCGGCATGGCGCCGGTCGGCCAGCAGGGAGTCTGCCTCGTCGAAGACCAGGAAAGCCCCACTATCCCTCGCCTCCTGGAAGGCGTCGGCGATGCTCCGCTCCGTTCCTCCGACCCAGGGAGACAGCAGATCGGATGCCCGCTTTTGCACGACTTCCAGCCCGAGCCGGTCGGCGAGGTGGCGGACGCAGGCGCTCTTTCCCGTGCCCGGAGGCCCCTGCAGGCAGAGCGAGAAACGCCGTTCCCCGCCGCCGGCCAACCGGTCGGCGAGCCCGACAAGATCGGTGTCCGAGCGCATGAGCGCGAGATCGAAACGGTCCGCCACACTTTGGACGGGCCTCTCGCAGCCGAGCGCGCGGGCAAGCCCCCGAAGGCCGCGGCGCACGGAATCGATGTCCCCGCCCGAGAGGCGCGCGGCGGCGGTCACCTCCGCCGCCACGCCGGGCGGCGCCTCGAACTCGGTGGCGAGCGCGAGCGCGTCGCCGGGTCGGGCCTCGATGCCGTTGCGGGCAAGCTGGCGCGACCAGATCCGCGCCCTGATGCGCGGCGGGGGGAGGCGCAGCTCGAGGGCGAACTTCATGCGGCGGAGCAGGACTTCGGGGATGCCGTCACCACCGTTCGCGGTCCACAGGGTGGGCACCGGCGCCTCCTCCAGCAGCCGGTTCATGAACAGCTTCGATCCCTCCCGCGCGGCGCGGCGGCCGCCGGCGCCGAAGAAGAGCGTCCAGCCGGGAGCGGGCAGCAGGTCGGCCATCTCGTCGAACAGGAGCAGGGCATTCTCGTCGCGGGCCAGCAGGCACTGGGCGAGCGAGAGATCGCCCAGCCGATCCATCCGGTTGGGCTCTCCGCCCCTGCAGTCGCGCTCGCCGACGCCGAACAGGGGAACGCCGAGCCGCGCGGCCATGGTGCGGCAGAACTCGGTCTTGCCGGTGCCGGGCGGTCCGTGGAGAAGAATGTTGACGCCGGTCTCCCCGGTCCGGAGCAGCCGTTCCACGTGATCCCGGCCCTCCGCGACATGCTCGAAGTCCTCCCATTCCAGCGCCGCCCGGTCCGGTTCGCCCAGGAGGATATCCCTGATGTCGAGGTCCCTGCCGGGGAGGTTGGCGAGGCGGGTGAGACGGTCGGCAAGCTCGAGGTCGCCGTCATCGTCGACCGACACGAGGCCCGTCCGCACGAGCGGCGCATCAGGCGTGAAGCGCGTGGCGACCGCGCGATGCGACATGTCGAGAAAATACGGTAGCGCCGAGTCCCGCATGTTGAACTGGGCTCTGCGGCCCCTGCCCATGAACACGTCGTGGACCACCGATTCGACGACCGGGTTGGTCTGGTAGAGAAGCAGGACCTCCAGGATGCGGATGTCCGTCGCGGAAATCCCGGTGATGCCGGCGAGGCGCCGCAGCCGCCGCGACATCAAGTCGGGTCGCGGCCTTCCCGCCTTCCGCACCTTGTCGGCGAGCGTTTCCTGAAACCCGATCCAGCCGTCCTCGGAAAGATGGGGGTCGCCCGGATCGGCCATCCGCTCCCGCCGCCCCCTGCGCCGGCGGACGACCTCGCCCGGTTTCTCGTCGTCGAGAACGGGAGCATTGTCGGCGACCCAGGACGCCAGATCGGCGGCGGCGGGATCGCGCCTGTCGAGGCGCCCGGCGGCGTTCGCGAGGTAGAAGAACAGTAGGCGGCGCTGGTATCGGCGAGGATGCGCACAACATCATGAAGGCGGCGAGCGTCTACGTCCCCAACGGCCAGGCGTTCGACAATCCCCGCTTCATCGCCCACCGAAAGCCGATTGAGATCGAACCGTTCCGCATCACGCCGTTTCTCGTCGACCACAGCGCATTCGATGCCTATTCGCTTCTGGTGGAGGCGGAGGGAAGACAGGTGTTCTACTCGGGCGACTTCCGCGCCCACGGCCGCAAGGGAAAGCTGTTCGAGGCGACGATCGAGCGCCCGCCCGGGGACATCGACGTCCTGCTGATGGAGGGAACCACGATCGGCCGAACGGGCACGGACGAGGGATTCCCCACCGAGGCCGATCTCGAAGACGAATTCGTCCGCGCGTTCCGGGAAACCGAAGGGCTGCACCTCGTCTGGGCGTCGGCGCAAAACATCGACCGCATGGTCACGATCTTCCGCGCGGCCAGGCGGACCGGCCGGGTGCTCCTGATCGACCTATATACCGCCGTCGTCCTCGAAGCGACGGGAAGGGCCACGATCCCGCAATCGGACTGGCCTGACGTCAGGCTCTACATCCCCCACGCCCAGCGAGTGACGATCAAGCAGAAGGGCCTGTTCGGGGACCGCGACAGGCCCCGAGAAAATCGCATTTTCCCGGAGCAGCTCCCGGGTCTCAAGGACCGCGCCGTGATGATGTTCCGTCCCTTGATGATGAGGGACCGCGGCCTCGCGGCGGCCCTAGACGGAGCCCGGGTCAGCTTTTCCATGTGGCAGGGCTATCTCAAGGACGAGTCCACCGCCAGGGCGAGAAAGTGGCTCGATGAGCGGGGGATACCGCTGGAGGTCATCCACACCTCGGGACATGCGTCGGTGGCCGACCTGAGACGGTTTGCGGCCGCCATGTCGCCCCGCATGCTCGTTCCGATCCACTCCTTCGAGACGGGGCGGTTCGGCGAGTTCTTCGACAACGTCATCCGGCAGAAGGACGGTGTCTGGTGGGAAGTTTGACACCGCAGAGTTCTATGGGAAGAAAATCTTAGCCTGGAGGAGAAGATGAATGGCCAAGCCAGCCTTTAGACGCGGACTGCAACAGGAATTCGTGGATCGGCTCAACCATATGTACAGATGCGGTGGATGGTGGAGTAATCTCGTCGACGACGACGAACTGTTTCTCGCAATTCGCGATGATTACATAAACTTCTACTTCCGGGGGTGCAGTGTTCTGAAACTGAGCTGGTTATCCAAGAAGAAGGAAATAACTGGTGAAATTCACTACAAATATCTCCTGAAGCCTTCCATAAAGGGTTCGCCATATATCAAATTTCGGGAATCCCGCCTAGCACTTCGAGAGGACCTGAGAAGCATGTTCCTCGACGGATTGGACGATGCCAACGAACTGAAGCGAGCAGTGGCGAGGTACGCCGACGCCGAAAAGGAAGGTGTTCATGATGTCGTTATGAGGAGCGAAAACCCGAATGTGGTAGACTTGGAGATAGCGATTAGAGACGACAAGTCATCACCCCGGGTTGACTTAGCCGCGGTTCACGAAGACACGCGTCAACCAGGAACAGTGAAGTTAGTTTTCTATGAAGCCAAACACTTCAAGAATAAGGAGTTGCGTTCCAGTACAGATCAAATTCGTGTTGTGGATCAAATGAACAACTATTCGGACCTAATAATCAATAATCACGATGCGCTACACGCAAGCTATCGCCAAGTCTGCTGCAATCTTTTCTCCTTGGAAGGAGTCGGCCGACAAAACAGCGAGCGACATCGGATATTGCGAGATATTGCAACGGAATCCAAGGAACTGAAAATCGACGATCAACCCAGATTGATCGCTTTTGGTTTCGATCAAGACCAGCAGGAAGGAAAGAACTGGAAGCCTCACGCTGCAAAGCTCAAGAATGCGCTGGGAAAAGAACGCACGTTATTCGCCGGGGAAGCTAGAAATATTCGGCTTGAGAAGCGCTGACTATTTTCATTTCTCGTCGCGACTACGCATACGCTGTCTGACCGGATTCTAAAGTCTTTCACTCTGACCGTCTGGAGCCGGACGATGACGGACAATACCGAGTTCACCGCGCTGGACCTGATCGCGGCGTATGCCGACACTTGGCGGCTGCTGCTGGAATACGACGAGGACCGGCTGGAAATGCCGGACCGCGCGAAGCCCGCCACCGGCGCGCTGGACCTGGAGCACGCGGTCGGCGCCATCGACGCGTTAAGGCAGGACCTCGCCGCGAAAGGCGAGGCCTCGCCGCTTTTCGGCAATCCGCGGGGCGATGCGCTGGAAGCCATTCTGGGCAACATCGATCAGACGATGTTCGGCGAACCGTTCTACCGCAGCCGCGAGGAGAAGGCCGCCCACCTGCTCTATTTCGTCGTCAAAGACCACCCGTTCACCGACGGCAACAAGCGCATCGGCGCTCTCTTGTTCCTACTCTACCTGACCCATGAGGGGGTAGCACCACCGCTCGATCCGCGGGCGATGGCCGCGCTCGTTCTGCTGATCGCCGAAAGCGCGCCTTCCCGCAAGGACCTGATGATCCGCCTCGTCGTCAACCTGATGGCGGAATGAAGCGAATGAGCGGCTTGTCGTCGACCGCAATGCGCAGGACGCTGCCGGGTCACGTATACACAATCACCTGTCTCGCGGGGCTTCTGCTGGTCTGCGCGTGGGCCGGCTCTGCCGCCGCGGGGAGCACCTTTTCGCAGTACCCCGGATTCACCGAGTATTTCGCGGCCAACCCTCCGGCCGAAGCCGCCGGTCAGGCCGATCGGGCCCTGGCCCGCCGCCACGCGCCGCGTTTCCACCTGCCCTCGGGCCACGAAGGACCCATCGACTTCTACCGCGACTACATCGCGCAGGGTTACCTGATGACCGGCGACGGCGTCCGCATCGACCGGCCCTCCAAGGATGACCTGAACCGCTACCGTGACGACGTCCGCGCCGAGTTCACGCACGTGCCGGGCGCGGCCGAGCCCCGGCCCGTCGTCTACGGCACGGTGGAGCGCACCGGTCTGTGGGCGTCAGGGGAGCCGGGTCGGGCGGCCGAGGAGTTCACCGTCGTCTCCTACCACCTGGCGTTCCGGGTGAGCGGCCTGCCGGCGGGGCTGTCCCCGGCCGCGGCCATCCCGCTTCGGCTGGTGGCGGACCTCGACGACTGGCACCAGCTCGACCACTACACCGCCGCGTTCGTGGTCCTGGCCGGGGATGGGCGTCCCGTCGCCCTGACCCTGCAGCAGCACAACTACCTGCGCACCCACCTGGTCGGAGAGTCCGTCAAGCTCGGCTCCGACGGACGGTTCGACATCGACGTGGCCATTCGCTCGAACGAGCTCTACCCCCACAATCCGGGGCGCGCGGTACGGTTTCTGGACCATGACGCCAGGGCCTTCATGATGGGCTTCGGCGAGCGCCCGTTGATGTCGGCCGACGACATCACCGACCCGGACCGCACCGTCGAGTACGAGCTCGCCTTCCTCCCCGGCTCGGATGCCTTCTACTCGTTCCACGGCTTCCTCGGCGAACGCCGCGGCCTGCCCGGCCGCGACGGCCCCCCCGGGGCCCGTTACAACACCCTGCCCGAGCTCAAGCCGCTGCCCGCGCAGATCCTCGACGGCTACTGGCGCGAGGGGAACGAGGGCGACTGGGCGCGGTATCTGAGCAGCCGGGAGAACGGCTCCGGCCGCGCCGGTTTCGCCCGCGCCCAGGCAGCCGTGTTCCATCGCAACCTCGACTGCCTGCGGCGGGAGCGCAAGGGCTGCGCGCTACAATAGCGGCCGGAACGGCCATCCATCGACCCCGCCCCGCGCCCGAAACGTCGTCGCCACCACTAGGTAACCGCGCTCACTCGGGCGCCGGAGCGAACCGACTGATCTGCCGATGAAACTTTCTGCGGCATTTCCGAAATCCTCACTATTTCATCCGTTTTAGACACAATTTGCTCATAGCCACGGTGCTAAACGACCGTTGGGCATCGTTGCCCGTCCGATCGGCGTCACTTGATTGCGAGGCAGCCGATGCGAGTCCAGAGACCGAATCCGCCACATATGCGCGCCGCGTGGCCGGCCAACGGCCCCTGTTCGGCCAGGATCAGCGGTCCAGAAGCGGCGGAGCGACGACACCTACCGCCTGGCCGCGAAAGACATGCCGACGGTCCGCATGCTCTACACCTTCGACGAACATACGGTCGCCGTCTGGGCGATCGAAGCCTTTCCCGTGACGCTGCGGGACTCCTCGGAGACGTCGCGGAAGGTCCCGGGGAACGACGCGGAGGCGTCCTGATGATGGGCAAGCCGGTGGGAGGACGCGTCGATGATCTGGATCCTGATCGTGGCCGCGGTAACGACGGCGGGGCCCAAGCCGACGCTCGTCGAACCCCTGAAGTTCGAGACGCGGAAGGCGTGCGTCGCCGCCGCGTTTCGACTCGACGGAACGTCGCTCGCGCCCTTCGTCCCGCCGGGCGCCAGACTGCTGGCGTACCAGAGCGCCTGTCTCGGCGTCGACCGGGACGGCAACCTGTACCCGTCTTTCACCGGTAAGGGCGGCAGGACATGATCCCGGTCTCGAATTCTTGTAGCCCCACCTGAATGTTGCCCCCTTTGAACAGGCGCGACGATCCCCGCTACACGCCGCTATCGACGCCCTATCGGCGATGGAAGCGGTTCCGGTTCGGGACAGCGATAGAGATCGCGATGGCGGTGCTCCTCGCCGCCGTGCTTCTGGCCGCGCTGTTCGTGGCAATGGCTATCGGGCCAACGACGGTCCGATGACAAACGGGAAATACGCCCTGTCGGCCCGCCTGATCCACTGGCTCATGGCGCTCGGCTTCGTCTTCATGTGGGGCTGCGGCTACGCGATGACGACCTTCGTGGAGGAGGACTCCCCACTTGAGGAGTTCCTGTTCGGGCTGCACATCTCGGTCGGGGTGACGCTTCTGGCCCTGCTGGTGCTTCGGGTCGCGATCCGGTTGTCGACCAGGACGCCGCCCCTGCCGACCGAGATATCCGCGATCGAGCGGACCGGCGCCTATCTCGGCCATGCCGCGCTCTACGCCCTGCCCGCGCTGGTTATCGCCGCCGGCTGGGCCGAGACCGACATTGGCGGCCACGGCGTCGAGTGGTTCGGGATCGCCATGCCCAAGGTACTTCCGACCGTGGAGGGCGCCTCCGGCGAGTTCTACGAGGAGCTCACCGCCGATCTGCACATGTGGCTGGCCTACACCATGCTCGGGGTCGCCGCGGTCCACGTCGCCGCGGTCGGGAAACATCGCTGGATCGACCGACACGACATTCTCGGCCGCATGACGATCGGCCGGCGCTAGGGCGATCCCGTTGCCGATTATCCCGCCTTCGCTGTCGCGCCGGGTCGGATGGATCGCCGCGGTCGCCGCCGCGCTGTCCGCCGGCCCCCTCCATGCCGAGCCCCGCGCCGGCGGCGTCTTTGACCCGCCAGGCCGGCACAGGCATCCGCCACCAACTCCGATACCGCGGCGTTGGCGGGACACTGCTCGCGCCAGGCCCGAACCTGTTTCACGGCAAACGATCCGGCGCTCCGCGCGGCTCAGTTGCCGTCCGCCGTTGACACCCGAGGAGCCGCGCCATCCCCGGTGACGGCTCCGAAACTCCCTGTCGTGCCGTTGCCGTTGTGGTGGAACATGCCGGCAACTTCCTGATGCGCGGGGCCGAAGAATGCGCCTTCAACCGGGCCGCCGTCGTGGCCGTCGAAGGTGCCGTCGGACGTGAGCGGAATGTCGTCGAAGCCGAAGTTCGCCAGCGAGCGCATGCGATCCATGCTGTGCACGTCCGAAAACCCGACGTCCACCCGCATCGGCAAGAGCGATACGCTCACCGTTGCGCGGCCTTCGACGAACGGATCTTCCCCGGCGGCGAGACCCTGCTGGAATCCCAGCATCCGGCCCTCCCAGGTCGCCCGTCCGGTCGGACGGGTCCCCGAGAGCTCTCCCTGGAAGCCGGCCCCCAGGACGGAGAAGTCCCAAACGGTGCCATCCTCCCGCTCCCAGTCGACGTACCGGTAGAACCCGGTGCCAAATGCGGCGTGCTTCATGGTCCCGTAATACCCGTCCCGGTCGTGGCGACCCCTGCCGCCGTCGCCTCCGCCGGCATACCGGCGCGAGATTGCGATCCCGCCGTGATCGGCGAACATGTCCTCGGAGATCCATTCGCCCCAGCCTGCCGTCCAGCCAAGCACCTGCTTCCGTGCCGAGGCGTCTGCCGTGGCGCTCACGCCGAACCACTCGTTCCCCGCCTCCCACCACTCGTACGAGCCCTCGCAGTCCGGACCGGCTCCGCAACGGTACCGGTACCAGCCGTCGACGGATTCGCCGGCGCCGCTCTGCAGCATCAGGCCCCTGACGTGATCCGCTTCCGCGATCACGTCGGCACGGGCCGGCCGTTCGTCATGCGCGGCGCCGAAGCTCGCGAGCAGGCCCGCGCGGGAATCGTCGAGCGTGCCGGCGACTTCCCGGTGCCGCGGTCCGTAGAACTCGGCGGCAAGCGTCGCTCCCGGAACGCTCCCCCTGATCCGGTTGTCTTCCACGGCGATCGGATAGTGCAGGCTGCCCTCGCCGAAGATGCCGCTCCTGCCGCCATAGGACATTCGCAGCGAGGTGAAGCTCGCCTTCCCGGTCATGTCTTCCAGACCGATAGTGAGATTGGCATCGCCGTGGACCGGCGGAAGGCCGGGATAATCGACCGCGGTGCCGAGGAGCCCTCCTGACCAGCGAGCCGTTCCCCCCGGCGAATAGGAATCGGCGAATCTGCCGCTGCTTTGGCTGCCGAACGCGGCGGCTTCGGCCCACAGGAAATCGGTCGTGCTCAGGTCCTGCCACCTTGCGCCGCTGGCGTGATAGCGGGATTGGGGATAGGCGAGCGATATATCGAGCTCGCGCGACACCGACAGCGTGAATGCGGAGTAATCCATCCAGCCGGTCAGACCGTATGTCTCCGGGCGCTCGCTCTGCGCTGCCGTCGTCAGCCCGAGATCGCGCAGGAAGGCGAAGTCGATCTCGGCCGGCTCGAGCGCGTGTATGCCGGCGCTGTTGCTGCAGTAAGACATGATCGAGGCGCAGACGCCGCTATGGCCGAAGTCGAAATTTCTCGCATCCGGGCTGCGCTCTCCGCCGTGCCAGCCGGTCGCGTCGTCCCTGTCCTGGAACGGGGCGGGTCTGCCGTGAGCCCGCAAGACATTCGGACCGGTCCAGGTTCCGGATCCGAAGTCGGTGAAGGCAGCGTAGCGCTGCATGTCCCGGTCGCCCGACCATGCGCCGAGCACGTGGCCGATCTCGTGCACCATGGCGCGAAAGAGATCGGCTTCGCCCGCTTCGGCGACGAATTCCCTGTCGAAGCCGATCGCACCGGTATGCGGTTCCCACTCATCGCCCGGTCGGACGCTTCTGGTGCCGCCCTGTCCGGCAGCCTCTCCCCGCAGATCGACCCCGGTCACGTATATGACCAGACCGTTGCTGGCCTCTCCACCCGGTCCGACGAGAACGGTCCTCGGGGCGGCGCCGTGGCTTCCGATGAGCCGGCCCTTGGACTCGCCCGCGCCGCGCTCCCACTCCCGCCACGTGTCGCCGATCCGCCGGCTCCACACCTTCCCCGCGCGTTCGAGCGCCGCCCTGAACGAGCTGTCGCCGCGCATCTGGGCCGGCGCGTATCGCAGGTCGAACTCGATGGAGAGCGTGTCGGCCGGACCGTCCGACCAGCGCCCGTACTGTACGCCGCGGCGCTTGCCGAGCACCGTGACGGCATCGCCGTCCTCAAGACCGGGTGCGGGAGACCCGGAGCCTCTCCCCTGCGCGGCCCCGAGCAGCGCCCGAAACCCGGCATCGCCGGCTCCGGGCTCCGTAACCCGCAACAATTGCCCGGACACGGCTTCGAGGTTGCGGTGGCCCCAGTGATCGAGAAGATCGTCCGCTTCGACATTGTTGCCGGGGCGCAATGACACGCTCAGCCCGCCGCCTTCATGCGTTTCCGTCGCTGACGGCACGGTGGCGGTCGAGACGGTGGTCGAACGCACCGGGGAGGGGGTGGCGGGACTCGGATTTCCGGTGTTCGGCGCGGGACTCGCCACCGACGGGTCGTCCCCCTCCACCTGCGTGACGGATCCCGGAGACTGCGTGCCGGCGTCGCCGGCAGTGGCGAGCGCCAGGCTGCGCGGATCGTTCGTCTGTCCCGTGCCGACGCAGGACGCGACTAGCATCGCCGAGGCCAGCATCAACGCGAGGACCGTCAGTCGCCGGTGGATCCCACCCGGGAGAGCGCCGGGGACGTCCTGCATGTCCCGGGCGACAGGGCCGGAAGTCGGCCTGCGGTTGCCGCCCCGTGATCGGTCGATTGCAGCGTCTTCCGCTGCGCGTCGCATAGCGAGCGTCGAGGACGGCGCAGAAGCGCGCCTGTTCGCCGAAATTCCGTCGCCGGGCGTGTCGGCCGGCGGACGGCAATGCGCCGCACCGTGTTCCCTCCCGGCATGGACGTTTCGTTCCACATGCCCGTGCCGCCTCCGTTCCGCCGCGTTCCGCATGCCGCTCATTCGACCTCTCCCCCCGTATCGACGCCGCGCAGCGGGCGATCCCGCTTCCCGACGACAGAGCTCGGCTCGACTCCCTGGCGCGCGCGCCAGCCTCGCCGCCTCCACCTCATGCCGCCGGCCAGCCGCAGCCGCCCCACGCCCTGGTTGCCGCAGCCCCCCCCCCCTCCCCCGCCTCCCGGGGCCGCGCGCCCCCCGCCGTCGGTCGTGGTCGCGTCAGCCCCGCCGACATGGCGTTCCAACCCGGGCGGCCGCTCGCTTCCATTGAAGGTCCGCGCAGGCACGACCAGCCACACCTGCAGATGCCTCAGCCGGGCCGGGAATCGCCCGCCCGGCCGGCACGAATCCTGCATTGCATCCCGATCGCGCCTCGCCTTGCCGACCCTGCCCTTCCTCTTGCCGGGCCCGGGAAATTTCCGGCGCCCGCATGGCGCGGCGATTCCTCGGAAAATCCGTCCATCCGTGCTAAAGGTCTGCCGATGACTCGGCACGGAAGCCTCCGCGGCGCCGGTCCCGCGCCGCCATCCGGCGAGACGGCGTCGTAGCCGGCCCGCATGAATATCCTGGTCACCGGCGGCGCCGGGTTCATCGGCGCCGCGCTGGCCGAGCGGCTCGTCGCGGCCGGCCACCGCGTGACGGCCATTGACGACTGCTCGACCGGCAGGGCGGAGCGACTGGGCTCGGGGGTGGCCCTGCACCTGGCGGATATCGCGGCGGGGGATCTCGATGCGGCGTTCCGCTCGGCTGCGCCCGATGCCGTGGTGCATCTGGCGGCGATGGCGAGCATCGCCGAATCGATGCGTGCGCCGGAACGCTGCGTGGCGGTCAATGTGTGCGGCACCGTGCGCGTGCTGCGGCAATGCGCGAAGCACGGCGTGCGCCGGTTCGTCTTCGGGTCCACGGGCGGGGCGCTCTACGGCGATTCGGCGCCGTTCCCGACGCCGGAGAGCCAGCCTGCGGCCGCGGTCTCTCCGTACGGCGCGTCCAAGGCGGCTGCCGAGCTCTTCGTCGCCGCGATGTGCGCACCGGCCGGTATCCGCCACACGGTCCTGCGTCTCGGCAACGTCTACGGGCCCGGCGTGGACGGGACGGGCGGGAGTGGCGTCGTCGCCGCGTTCGCCCGCGCCGCGCTCGACGGCAAGCCGCCCGCCATATGCGGCGACGGCATGCAGACGCGCGACTACGTCCATCTCGACGACATCCTCGACGCCCACCTGCGCGTCATCGACAGCGGCCGGGACGGGGTATTCAATCTCGGCACGGGTACGCAGAGGACGGTTCTCGAAGTGTTCGAGACCGTGGCCGGCGCGGCCGGGTATCGTGGCGTGCCGACCCATGGCCCGGCCCGGCCCGGCGAGGCCCGGCGATCCTGTCTCGATTCCGAGCGCGCGGCGCGCCTGCTCGGCTGGACTGCGTGCGTGCCGTTCACCGAAGGCGTCGGCCGCACGGTGCGGGCGCTTGCCGAAGCCCGCGCCCGGTGAGCGCTGCCGCCCTGTTGTGACCGGCCCTTTCTCACGCCGCCGCCCGCTCCTTCCGGTATAGCGCGGTCCAGTCGGGCGGGGTGAGGTTGAGCGGCGGGTATCCGCCGTCGCGGGTCACGTCGGCGATGATCCGGTCGACGAAGGGGAACATGATGCGGGGCGCTTCGCAGAAAATGAATCGCTCGCACGCTGCGGCGTCGATACCGGCCATCTCGAACAGGCCGGCGTAGCTCAATTCCACGATGAACAGTATCTCGGACTCCTGAAGCGCGGTCGCGGTGATCGAGAGCACGACCTCGTACAGCTCGCCGCGCCGGCGGACCTCGATCCCGACCGATATGTCGAGGCGCAGGCCGTCCTTGTCGACCGCCGCCGGCGCGCCGGTGTTCTCGAACGACATGTCCTTGATGTAGCGGCTGTGCAACGTGACTTCCGCGGCGCTCTCCGCAGCGGCGTTTTCCGCAACGGCATCGTCGGCTTTCGGCGTGTTCATCGGCCTTCCTGCTCCCTGTCGATGATGACCAGGCAATGCGCGCAGTCTCCGAACTTCGAACGCGGGCGGGGGTGACGGCGCGGCAGCCGGGCTTCATCCGGGAACCCACCTGTCAGCGCCATTTCGGGCCCGGGTACCATCCGACCAGGGAATAGCGGGTGCCGCGGGTGACCGCCGAGACCCCGTGCATGACGAGCGAGGGAAATATCAGCAACGTCCCCTGCTTGCGGATGATCTCGGCCGGCGGTTCGGTCCCGACATGGTGCATTCGGAATTCGCCGCCCTCGTAGTCGTCCGGATCGGAGAGCTGCACGACCACGCTCAGCTTGCGCTGCGTCGGCCTGTCGCCCGCGACCAGCCCGGCGTCCTGGTGGGGACGGTAGTAGTGGCCGCCGCCGTCTGCGTCGGCGCGGTAGATGCTGAACTGCAGCATGCGCGCGCCGTGGCGGTTGTAGTCGATGCCGAACCACTCGTCGTTCGCCTCGTCCACGCAATAGTCCAGAAGCCGGAAGACGTGCTGGAACTCCGGATCGGTACGCTGCAGGAAGACCACCTCGCCGTGCCGGATGTCCCGGTTGACCGCGTACCCCGCATCGAGGCCCACGGTGCCGGCTTCCGGCGTCCTGCGGCGGCCGACCTCGACGATGGCCCGGCACTCCTCCGCGCTCAGCAGCGTTTCGTAATATGCCCATTCGCCGCGCATGTCCGGCGACGCGCCTCAACTGCTGCCGCAGCGGCGCGCACCGGCCGCAGGCGCCGTCGCCATCATGGTTCCCTGCGGCCGAACTCGGCCGTGTACCAGGACGCCAGGGTGTGCCGCGTGCCCGCGGCGACCGGGCGCACGCCGTGTGCCATCGAGGAGGGGTAGGCGATCATCTTTCCGGTCTCTGGCGGCACCTCGATTCCCAGATCCGGGAACACGGTCGCGCCGCCCTCGCATTCGGTCAGGTAGAGGATGCTGGAATAGAGCCGGTGCTCGAAATGCGGCGGCAGGTTGTCGCGGTGCGCGTTCATGC
>MKWU01004013.1_pt1 | contig 18091 bp, 13 predicted proteins | sample 809101 | NCBI WGS metagenome assembly MKWU01 (sample SAMN05860141, study PRJNA318959) | sponge metagenome | host: Aplysina aerophoba | place: Slovenia: Piran, Adriatic Sea, Gulf of Piran | collected 2013-05-07
AGGAGTTGGCAACCGAGGCGGCCCGGCTGGGGCTCGAGGCGCTGGCCATCTGCGATCACAACGGCTTCTACGGCGTGGTTCGCTTCGCCGAGGCGGCCGGGGCCCTCGGGCTCCCGACGGTCTTCGGTGCCGAACTCACCCTGCCGCCGCAGGCGCCCTCCCCGCAGGCGGCTCACCCGCAGGTGCCCGCCTCGGCGCAGCCCGGCCGGCGTCGCCGCAAGGACCCCGAGCGCACCGGGGTGCCCGATCCCGACGGTGTCCACCTGCTGGTGCTGGCCCGCGATCCCCGCGGCTACGCGCTGCTGGCGCGAGCCATTGGGGAGGGTCAGCTGGCAGGGGCCAAGGATGCGCCCCGGTTCGACTACGAGCGCCTCGTCACCCTCGGCGGGGCGGGCACCGGCGACGGGTGGCTGATCCTCACCGGGTGCCGCAAGGGGGCGGTGCCGCGGGCTCTGGCAACCGGAGGCCCCCCGGCCGCCCGCCGGGCGCTGGAGAGGCTCACCAGTGACTTCGGTGCCGCCAACGTGGCCGTCGAGCTGTGGGACCACGGGCTACCGGAGGACTCGGTGCGCAACGACGCCCTGGCGGAACTGGCCGCCGGCAGGGGTCTGGCGCTCGTCGCCACCGGCAACGTGCACCACCACTCGGTGGGGAGGCAGCGACTCGCCGCCGCGCTGGCCGCGGTGCGGGCACGCCGCAGCCTCGACGAGATCGACGGCTGGTTGCCGCCGGCCGGCCGTCACCTGCGCTCGGGCGCCGAGCAGGCGGCGCGCTTCGCCCGCTGGCCGGGGGTCGTGGAGAGGGCCGCCGACCTCGCAAGCCAGTGCGCCTTCGATCTGCAACTGGTGACCCCCGCCTTGCCGCCCTACCCCTGCCCCGACGGTCTCGACGAGGCGGGCTACCTGCGCCGCCTGGTCACAGACGGCGGCACCCGCCGCTACGGGCCCCGCAGCGCCGAGCGGGTCGCCGGCGCCTGGGCGCAGCTCGACCGGGAACTCCACATCATCGAGACGCTGGGATTCTGCGGCTACTTCCTGGTGGTGTGGGACATCGTGGAGTTCTGCGGTCGGTCCGGGATCCTCTGCCAGGGCCGCGGCTCGGCGGCCAACTCGGCGGTGTGTTACGCCCTCGGCATCACCAACGTGGACGCCGTCTCGCTGGACCTGCTGTTCGAACGGTTCCTGTCCCCGGCACGCGACGGCCCCCCCGACATCGACGTGGACATCGAGAGCGGCCACCGCGAGGAGGTCATCCAGTACGTCTACGAGCGCTACGGGCGCCACAACTGTGCCCAGGTGGCCAACGTCATCTGTTACCGCTCCCGCTCGGCGGTTCGCGACATGGCACGGGCGCTGGGCCACGGCGGGGGCGATTCCCTGTCGAAGCTGATCGACCACCGGCAGGGCATCCAGCAGGAGGCGGCCGACCCGCACAGCCCCGTCCCGGCCGAGGTGCTGGAGCTGGCCGCCGAGGTCGAGGGGTTCCCCCGCCACCTCGGGATCCACTCGGGAGGCATGGTCATCTGCGACCGGCCCGTGATCGAGGTGTGCCCCGTGGAGTGGGGGCGCATGAAGGGTCGCAGCGTCCTGCAGTGGGACAAGGACGACTGCGCTGCGGTGGGGCTGGTGAAGTTCGACCTGCTGGGGCTCGGGATGCTGTCGGCGCTGCGGTACGCCATCGACCTCGTTGCCACCTCCGACGGCACCAAGATCGACCTCGCGGCCCTGCCCCAGGAGCCCGAGGTCTACGAGATGCTCTGCGCGGCCGACACGGTGGGCGTGTTCCAGGTGGAGTCGCGCGCCCAGATGGCCACGCTGCCCCGGCTGAAGCCCCGCTGCTTCTACGACCTCGTCGTGGAGGTGGCCCTCATCCGGCCCGGCCCCATCCAGGGCGGCTCGGTCCACCCGTACATCCGGCGCCGAGGTGGCACCGAGGAGGTCACCTACCCCCATCCGCTCCTGGAGCGGGCGCTCGCCAAGACCCTCGGCGTGCCACTCTTCCAGGAGCAGCTCATGCAGATCGCCATCGACGCGGCCAACTTCAGCGCGGCCGAGGCCGACCGGCTCCGCCAGGCGGTCGGCTCCAAGCGCAGCCACGAGCACCTGGGGCGGCTCAAGGAGCGGTTCTTCGCGGGGATGCGGTCCAACGGCATCGGCAACGAGGTCGGCGAGCAGATCTGGCGGAAGCTGGACGCCTTCGCCAACTACGGCTTCCCCGAGAGCCACGCCGTGTCGTTCTCGTATCTCGTCTACGCCTCGTCGTGGATCAAGTACCACTACCCGGCGGCGTTCTGCGCCGCCCTGCTGCGAGCCCAGCCGATGGGGTTCTGGTCGCCCCACACCCTGGTGGGCGACGCCCGCCGCCACGGGGTGGTGGTGCGCACCCCCGACCTCAACGCCTCGGCGGCTGTGGCCGGGCTGGAGCGGGCGGGGGACTCCACCGGCGGCTGGGCGGTGCGGCTGGGCCTCGGCGACGTGCGGGGCGTCGGGAAGAAACCGGCCGCCGAGATCGACGCCGGCCGGCCCTACCGCTCGGTGGAGGACCTGCGCCGCCGGGTGCCGTCACTGTCGCCGGCGGCGCTGGAGGCGCTCGCCACCTCCGGGGCCTTCGGCTGCTTCGACCTCGACCGGCGCGCCGCGCTGTGGACGGCGGGGGCACTGGGCCGGGCAGGCGCCGACCGCCTGCCGGGTGTCGTTGTCGGCGAGCGGGCGCCCCCGCTGCCGGCCATGTCGCCCAGCGAGGTGTCCCGGGCGGACCTCTGGGCCACCGGGGTGGCTCCAGACGGCCACCCCACCCGGTTCATCCGGGCCGAACTGGCGGATCTCGGCGTGGTGACGGCGGCCGATCTGGCCGGCTGCAGTGACGGGGAGAAGGTACTGGTGGGGGGAGTGGTGACGCATCGCCAGCGTCCCGCCACCGCCGGAGGGGTCATCTTCGTGAGCCTCGAGGACGAGACCGGGTTGATGAACGTGGTGGTCTCGCCGGGCTGCTGGCAGCACCACCGCAAGCTGGCCGCCGCGGCGCCCGCCCTGCTGGTACGGGGACGGCTGGAGTGTTCCGAAGGGGTGCTGAACGTCGTCGCCGAGAGGCTCGAGGCGCTCCCGATCGGCCGCGCTCCGGCCTCCCGGGACTTCCGTTGAGGCGCTCGGAGCACCGCGCGCCGGCGACCGGCGGCAGGTAGCCTCGGCGCCATGACACACCACGTCGGCGCCCGGCCGCGCTTCGGCCGCGTCATCACCGCCATGGTGACGCCGTTCGGAAGCGCCGGCGCCCTGGACCTCGATGGCGCCGCCGAGCTGGCTCGCTGGCTGGTGGCGTGCGGCAACGAGGGCCTGGTGGTGGCGGGTACGACCGGCGAGTCGCCGACCCTCGGCCACGACGAGCAGATCGACCTGATCACAGCCGTGGTCGAGGCCGTCGACGTGCCGGTCCTGGCCGGGGCCGGCAGCAACGACACCGCGGCCGCCGTGGAGTTGACCGAGCGTGCCACCGAGGCCGGGGCCGCCGGCATCCTGTCGGTCGCCCCCTACTACAACCGCCCCCCGCAGGCCGGCCTGTACGACCACTTCCGGGCCATCGCTTCCGCCACGCCCCTGCCGATGATCATCTACGACATCCCCGTGCGCACCGGCCGCAAGGTCGAGAGCGCCACGCTGCTGTCGCTGGCGCAGGACGTCGAGAACATGGCCGGCATCAAGGACGCCGCCGGCGACCCCGCCGAGACCGGCCGCCTCATCGCCGCCGCACCGGAGGGCTTCGAGGTCTACAGCGGCGACGACGCCTTGACCCTGCCCCTGCTGGCGGTCGGGGCGGTCGGCGTGATCGGCGTGGCCACGCACTGGACCGCCGCCGAGCATCTCGAGATGTTCGCGGCCTGGGAGCGCGGCGACACCGCCGCCGCCCGGATCGTCAACGCGGCGATGGGTCCGTCCTTCGACTACGAGACGGGCGACGCGGCGCCCAACCCCATCCCCACCAAGGCGCTGCTGCGGGTGCTCGGCCGCCCGGCCGGGCGTTGCCGGCCCCCGATGGACGCCGAACCGGCAGGGCTGGCGGACGACGCGCGGGCCACCCTGGCGACCACCCACCTGGGCCGGGAACTCGGCTTTGACTGAGGCTGTACGGGTCACCTTCCTCGGCGGTCTAGGCGACATCGGTCGCAACTGCGCCGCTATCGAGACAGACGAAGCCCTGCTGTTGCTGGATTGCGGGCAGATGTTCGCCGGTGAGGACCGTCCCGGCGTGGACTCGATCCTGCCCGATCTGTCCTACGTGTTCGAGCGGTCCCACAAGGTCGTCGGCTGCATCGCCACGCACGGTCACGAGGACCACGTCGGGGCGCTGAACCACCTGCTCGCCGAGGTTCCCTGCGACATCTACGGCACCCCGTTCACCCTGGGACTGGCGCGGCGCCGCATAACCGAGTCCGGCTACGGCGACCGGGCCCGGCTGATCCCCATCTCCGACGGCGAGACGATCCAGATAGGGCCGTTCACCTGTGAGTTCGTGCCTGTGACCCACTCGGTGCCAGGCGGGGTCATCACCGCGATCGGCACACCGCAGGGCGTGCTGCTGCACTCGTGTGACTTCAAGCTGGACTTCTTCCCCGTCGACGGGCGCCGCACCGACCTGGCCCGCATCGGCGCCATGTCCGGTGATCCGGGTGTGCGCCTGCTCCTGGCCGACTCCACCAACGCCGAGCAGCCGGGGAGCTCGCGCTCCGAGAGCGACATCGGCCCGGTGCTGTCCCGCGTCTTCGCGGCGAACACCGGGAGGCGCATCGTGACGGCGTGCTTCGCCAGCCACCTGCACCGGGTGCAGCAGATCATCAGCGCGGCGGTAGCCGACGGCCGGCGCGTGGCCACCCTCGGGCTCTCGATGAAGAAGAACGTGGCGCTCGGCCGGGAATTGGGCCTGCTGCGGGCGCCCGACAGCGCCGTCGTGGACATCGCCGAGACCGCCGGCATGGCGCCCGGCGAGCTGTGCGTGATCTCCACCGGGTCGCAGGCCGAGGAGCGCTCCTCGCTGGCGTCAGCGGCCGCCGGCGACAGCCGCTGGATCCGGATCGGCCCCGATGACACGGTGGTACTCAGCTCCAACCCCATCCCCGGCAATGAGTTCCGGGTAAGCCGCATGATCAACGACCTGATCGAGCGGGGCGCCCGGGTGGTGCACTCCGGCGAGATCGAGATCCACACCTCCGGTCACGGTCGCCAGGACGAGCTGGCGGCACTGCACCAGGCGGCCTCGCCGGACTGGTTCGTGCCGGTGCACGGCGAGTTGCGCCACCTGCGGGCGCACGCCGCCCTGGCGCGCCGGCTGGGGATGCCCGCCGAGCGGGTGCTCGTGGCTCGTGACGGCGACCAGGTGGTGCTGGACGACCGCGGCCTCCGGGTGGAGCCCGGCGTGTGCGCCGGAGAGCACGTCCTGGTGCACGGCCCGTTCACCGGATCCGACCGGGGCGTGCTGGGGGAGCGGCTCATTCTCGGCTCCCAAGGGGTGGTGGTCGCCACCGTGGTGGTGGACTTCGGAGCGGGCGAACTGCTCGGGGCGCCGCGGGTCACCAGCAGGGGCTGGCTCGACGAGTCCGACGCCGACCCCCTCGAGGTGGAGATGGAGAAGGAGTTGGCCACCGCGGTGGCGGAGTTCCTGGGCGGCGAGCCGGATGCCACCGCCGCAGACGTCCGTCGCGTGGTGCGCCGCACGGCCGGCACCCTGGTGTCGAACCGCTCCCAGCGCCGCCCCATGATCGTGCCCATGGTGGTGCCCTCCGCGTGATGCTGGCGACAGAGGAAGAATCCGGACGATGCTGGTACCCGAGAGTTCCCCGGGTTAGCGGAACTAGCTGTGCCCACAATCCTGTCGGAGGCACAAGTAAGGCCTATCGGCTTGAGTTGAGAAGCGTCCCTTCGTAGTACCAAGCCGCGGATCGGCTGTCAGCAGTGCGCGCGTACGCAGCCCTCCAGAGTCAGATTGTTCAGCCCAAGGTTTCGGGCTCCCCACTCAGGTAGTCGAGATCAAGCACATCGCTATCGATGTATTCCCGGGCCGTCAGTTCGTCCAGTGGAATCATTGCCCCATCGACTGACTTGATGGCGCCAAAAGGTTCGGTTCGTCGGATCCACCCATCGACGACTTCGTCCCATTCTTCCTCGGACATGACTTCCTCCGCGTCCTCTCGAGTGGCTGGCGCGAATGTCACAAAGACGTCGATTCCCAGCGCACTCCAGGACGGTGATCCGGTGACTCGGATCTCCTCGAGCCCGCGGAGCGCTCGCCCCTCGTGAGATTCTCGCCCGTGTTTATCTCTGGCCCGTGCGACCAGACCGCGAAGTGAGATGACGAGATCATCAGGGAACGCGAACCGGCTGAATGCCCGAGCGACACTGAGTCCGAATCGCCGCTGTGAACTCTCATCCGGCAGGCCACGGGTTGGCTCAGCCTCCATGACGAGGGATTTCTCGATGGTGACGATCCGGTCAAGGTCGACGAACGTGTCCTCTCCGATCCCTGGGAGTTGCGCGAATCGAGGTCGGCTACCTCGGCGCGCTTCCCCGGCTGTGGGCTCCTCCAGCACGACTGTGGGTGCCAGCAGTAGGAATGGCCGCGTCTGGCAGTCCCGGACGATGTCGCAGGTTTGCGAGACGATCGCCAATCTGCTGGCTTCTGCAACGATGCAGCTCAATTCGTCACCCTCCGCAGCTGCGCTCTGAATTGTCAGCGGCGCTGCGGGCGTTGCCAGCCAGGCGATTGCGCCTAACTCCACGATGTCTCCCTGACGCCACAGGCGAGTGCGCGAGTCCACGCGCGTGGCGAGATCGGCGCCGGGGATCCGCGTCATCGTCTAGTCCAAGCGATTCGCGATCGGGACCGACACGATTAGTGGGCCACTATCGAGAGAGGCGATGTCGTGCGAGGCGATGTCGTGCATGGCATCGAGCCTCTCCAAGGGAGGAATTCCGCGTCGGCGGGAACGCTCACTGCGCGAGAGCGGGGGAGGGCGTCTGCTGCCGCGGCGAGTGTCTTGTCGGATTGCACTCTGCTGCACCAGTGCGAGTACGTCGTCAACTCGCCCGTCGCACAAGAGATCGAATGGGGAGGGCCGTTCACCCTGAGGTTCGATCAAGAACCGGGTCGTTTCGATCTGATCTCCACGGTCGACAGTTCGTACGATTCTGACGAATCGCATCAGCCGCTCCATATTGGAGGCGCTAGGGCTCTCGCCTTGCGCCCAGAAATGCAAGGATCGGCGCTGTACGCCCAGTGCTCGAGCGAGTTGTGTCCATGTCAGATTGGTCATACTCCGGAGTTCCGCGAGCGCCCTCTGACTAGCCGGTGGGTCACTCGCGTGCAGTCGACCATCGGTTGTGCCCGGTACGAGTAGGAGCAGATGATTGGATTTCCTGTCGTCGAACGCAGCACGACCGCTTGTGCCAGCGGTCGTCCACACGACGAGGACGTTCGTCTCTGCCCCGATGGGCCCCACGTTGAACCCGGTCGGTGGATCTCGTTGCAAAGCGAGCGGAGCGGTTGCAGTCATACAGAACCGCCGTAACGACGTAGCAGGCCTGGACGCACAGCCCAGCGGAAGAATCGGTAGATGCGCGCAGCGAACTCCTCCGTAGCCGACATGAGTTGTGCCACGTTAAATTCCCCCATCTTGCTCGTGTACATGTCGAGATCCAGGATCCACGACGGCACATCAATGGCATCCCCGTGGAGAGGATCGAGTTGTGTGCTAGGAGGGATCAGTCCCCATCGCCCATGGAGTGTCGCATCTCCTAGTTGAAACTCGGTGTCCGAGATGCTGTGTGAGAGACTGGCACTCCCCCCGGGCTGGATGGGTACCATGCCGAGCACTTCGGGCCTTATCCACTCCTCCAAGTCCGCGTTGCCCTCATCGAGTTGGACGCGATCCACATAGCGGATGCCAATTCGATCGCTCGTGGACGGAGCGATGGTGTCGGTGAGGGCAATGAGCACGGCGCGGAATCGGCGGAGAAAGTCGGTCCGACTCTCGTAGTTCGACGTGTCGAGCGCGACGAAGGAGGGGGCCAACGAGACTTTCCATTCGGGATCTTTTGGGCGGTCGAGGAAACGCCAGATTGGGGCCGGGTCGCCTCCGGGGCTGACTCCGGACGGAGTGAGAACCACGTTCACTTCGCGTTCTTGGCGCAGAACCGGGAATTGTTGCCTGATCCGCTCTTGGAACGGGCCGACGAACTCCTCCCGCGCAATCGATGCGATCGGGGGGAACCTGATTTGGGCGACGACAGCGATGAGCGGAGCATGTGGCAGGGGAATCTCCTCAACCGGTTCCCCGAATGGGGTCCGTACATCAAGCGCGTCGGTCATATTTCACACTATACTTCACAGATCCGGACGGAACAATTCAATCCACTCCCGTAAGGAGGACTACACCGTGGACGAAACCTACAAGCCTGGCGAGGCAGCGCCTGTCTCGGCCCAGTACGAAATCGTGGGCCCTCGTGGCGGTCGAACCGGTGAGGAGCGTACCGTGCCGAAGGGAAGCACTCTTCCCTCAACACCCAAGAGCGGCCAGAACTATCGCGTAGCGGATCCCACAAAGAACAAGTCTGGCTGCCGGTAGCGGCCCGTCGCCCACGGGCCCGGCCATGCATTGTCCATGTGGGGTTCGGAGGAGAGGGCCGAGCCGCCGAGACGACCCGCGCCGTGCCGGCAGCTCTAGAGGTCGAGCGACTCCCCGAGTGCCGAGGCGATCGTCCAAGGGCCGGTCGGGGTGAACTGTTCCTGGCCCAGCCGGGCGATGGACGGCACGTGGTCGGCCAGCGCCAGCAGCGGCACGACGCGGCCGGTCCAGCCGATCGGCTGAGAGAGCATCCACAGCGCCCCCTCGGCCGCGGTGACGGTGTCGGCCCAGGTCGAGTGGTCGGCGTCGGGCGCGTTCATGACGTAGCCCTCCGAGGCCACCTGCACGTCGATCCGGTAGCAGTTGACGGCGATGCCATCGGTCCGCAGCACCGCCGCGGAGGTGACGGTGAGATGCTCCAGCGCCGCCTTGGACATGCCGTAGGTCAGCATCGTCGGGAAGTAGCCGGTGGCGGTGACCGAGCCCACGTTCAAGATGCGCCCCCCGTCGGGTGCGGCCGCCAGGTGGGGCCGGGCGAGCCGGGTGGCCACGAGTGGTGCCCGCACGTTGATGCGCATGAGCAGGTCGAACCGCTTCATCGGGATGTCCAGGTCGCCGCCGAAGCTCACCGCGGCGTTGTTGACCAGCAGGTCCAGCCGGCCGAAGCGGTCCAGGGTGGTGGCCATGAGACGCTCGATGTCATCGTCGCTGGTGAGGTCGCAGGGCACCGCCAGCCCGACACCGCCGGCCTCGCTGACCGCCCGGGCGGTCTCGTCCACGGTGCCCGGCAGGCGCAGAGGGTTCGCCACGCTGGCACGCGCCGCGCACACCACGTTTGCTCCCCGCCGCCCCAACTCGGTGGCGATCGCCGCGCCGATGCCGCGGCTGGCGCCGGTCACGATGGCGGTCTTGCCCGCGAACTCCATGCGGGAACGCTAACCCGCTCGGTGCCCCGGCACAGCCTGGCGGCCGGCCCAGAGGATGCACGCACCGGCGAGCAATCCGTAGCAGAGATACCCCAACGACAGCGGCGTCACCGACCCGGAGATGAGGTTGTTGGTGATCGACGACAGCAGGGAGGCGACGACGAGGGAGACGGCGCCGATGACCGCCGAGGCGGTCCCGGCGATCTCGCCCATCGGGGCCATGGCCAGCGAGTTGCAGATGGGGCCGATCACGACGTGGAGGGCGTTCAGCCCGGTCAGCACGGCGTACCAGATCCAGAACGACGGGGCGCCTCCTCCGACCAGCGAGATCGCCACCAGCGCCGACCCCCCGACCGCATGGGCGATGATCGCCGTCCGCAGCACGCTCTGTGAGCCCACTGCACCAATGGTGCGGGCGCTGCCCAGAGCGGCCAGCGCCATGACCGCCGCGCTGGCGCCGAACAGCAGGGCGAACTGCCCGCTGCGGTCGTACACGTCGTCGAGGAGCAACTCGAAGCTGGCGAGGAAGGCCGTGAAGGCGCTCATCTCGAAGGTGAGGGCCAGGCCGTAACCCAGCGTGACGCGGGTGCCGACGATGGTCCTGAAGGTCTTCCGGAGGCGCTTGACGTCGAGGGGCAGCCGGTTGGCGGGGTCGAGCGTCTCGTCGAGGCGGACCAGCCACAGGGCCAGTACCACCGCGGTCACGACGGAGAAGCCGAACACCCACCGCCACGTCCCGCTCAGCAACAGCAACTCTCCCATCGCGGGCCCGAGGATCGGGGCGATCAGGAACACCGCGATGATCAGCGACATCACCCGTGCCATGCGATCACCCACGTACCGGTCGCGGGTGATCGTCAGTGCCATCACCCGCGGGGAGGCGGCGCCGAAGCCCCAGACGACACGGCTCGCCAGCAGGAACCCCAGCGAGGGCGCCAGCGCGGCCCCCGCCGCTCCTGCCACGTACAGGGCCAGCCCGGCGTACAGCGTCGGCTTGCGCCCGAACCGGTCGGCGAGGGGCCCGAACACCAGCTGGGCGCACCCCAAACCCAGCAGGTAGAGGCTCACCGTCCAGGAGAGGGTCGTTGAGTCCGCCGGCAGTCCGAACGCATCTCGGATCTCGCCGAGTGCGGGCAGCATCACGTCAACGCCCAAGGCGGTGCTGGCGGTGAGGGCTGCCATGAGCGCGATGAACTCGCGCTCGCCCATGCGTTGGACTCTCATTCGGACGGCTACTGCGCCAAGTTGCCCGTGAGTGGGAAGTGGCAGGCCACGAACTGCCCGTCGGGCGCCGGGCGCAACTCGGGCACCTGCTCGGCGCACAACTCGGTTGCTCTGGGGCAGCGTGTCCGGAAGCGGCATCCGGAGGGCACGTCGAAGGGCGACGGTGGGTCGCCGGCCAGGATGTCCTCGTCGGTTTGGCCTCCCGGATCGAGTTGGGGGATCGAGGCCAGCAGGGCGTCGGTGTAGGGGTGGGCAGGGCGATCGAAGATCGTCTCGGTGGGTCCGATCTCACAGATCCGGCCCAGATACATGACGCAGACGCGGTCGCTGATGCTCTTCACCACGGCAAGGTCGTGGGCGATGAACAGCATCGTCAGGCCGTACAGCTCCTTCAGATCCTCCAGGAGGTTCAGGATCTGGGCCTGGATCGACACGTCGAGCGCGGAGACCGGCTCGTCGCAGATCAGCACACGCGGGTCCAGGACGAGCGCCCGGGCGATGCAGATCCGCTGGCACTGGCCGCCGGAGAACTCGTGGGGGCGGCGGCCGGCGACCTCGTCGAGATCCAGGCCGACGCTGGCCAGGACGGCGCGCACCCGGTCGGTGGTGATTCCCGGATCGCTCGATCCCGCGCCGTTGCCCGCATCCTCCCCGCTGTGGCCCTCGGTGGGGAGGTACCGATGGTCCGGCCAGATGTCCAGACCCTCTCGCACGATGGCGCCGACGGCCCGGCGCGGGTTCAGCGAGGCGATCGGATCCTGGAAGATCATCTGCAGGCCGGTACGGACCCGTCGCAGTTCCTCGCCGCGCAGCTTCGTGAGGTCTGTTCCGTCGAAGACGACCTCTCCTGCGGTGGGGCGGGGCAGTTGCAGCACAGCGCGGGCGGTCGTGGACTTCCCGCAGCCGGACTCGCCGACCAGCCCCAGGGTCTCGCCGGCTGCGAGATCGAAGCTGACGCCACTCACCGCGCTCACCTTGCGCCCCCGGCCGACCGAGTACTCCACCGCTAGGTCGGTGACCCGCAGCAGCACCTCGTCAGCAGGTCGCAGGTGGGCGGAGCCGACGCCGGCCATCAGGCAATCACCGCCCCGCCGGTTCCGGCTCCGTTGACAAGTGGGAGGCCCGCGGCGGTCCGACCGGCGGCGCGGTTGGCGGCCGCAGCGGCCTCACCCTCCGGCGAACCGGCCGGGTAGAAGCAGGCGAAGCGATGTTCGGCGCCATCGCTGCCCGAAAGCGGCGGCGCCTCGCTGACGCAGCGCGGTTGCGCGTGCGCGCAGCGCGGTGCGAAGGAACAGCCACCTGGCAGCGTCGCCAGGTCGGGGGGACGTCCCTGGATGATCCGCAACCGGGTGTGGCTGGGATGGGCCACCTTCGGGATCGACTCGAAGAGGGCCTTCGTGTAGGGATGGCGCATTGCGGTGAAGAGCTGCAGGGTCGGCGCCTTCTCGACGATCCGTCCCGCGTACATCACGATCACCTCGTCGGTCCGTCCGGCGACCACGCTGAGATCGTGGGTGATGAGGATCATCGCCATCCGGTGCTGGCGGCGCAGGCGGTCCAGCAGGTCGAGGATCTGCTTCTGCACGGTCACGTCGAGTGCTGTCGTGGGCTCATCGGCGATCAGCAGCTTCGGCTCGCAGGCGAGGGCGATGGCGATCATGACCCGCTGGCGCATCCCGCCGGAGAGCTGATGGGGATACTCCCGCAGCCGGCGGTCAGCATCGGCGATGCCGACCTGCTCCAGCAGTTCCCGGGCCCGCCGCGTAGCGGCCTCGCGGGACAGCCGGCGGTGGTAGCGGAGGCCCTCGCCGATCTGCCGGCCGACCGGGATGACCGGATTCAGCGTGGTCATCGGGTTCTGGAAGACCATGGAGGCCTCCACGCCCCAGATGTGCCGGCTCTCGGAGCGGGGCAGGTTACGGACGTCGCGCCCGTCGAGCAGGACTCGGCCGGTGCTGGTGGATGTGCCCGGCGGGAGCAGGTTCATGATGGAGCGCGCCGTGGCGGACTTGCCCGAACCCGACTCGCCCACGACGCCCAGCGTCCGCCCGCGACCCAGGGTGAACGACACCCCGTCGACCGCCTTGAGGGCACCCCGCTTGGTGGCGAAGGATGTGCGGAGATCCTCGACGACGAGCGTGGGGGTGTCCGCGGCAGGGCTCACTTGCGACTCGGCCGGGTCGTCACAGCCGGCGGGTGCGGAAGGCTGGCCGGTGGACGGTTCAGAGCAACTCGAGAACCGTCGTCGGCGGCCTGGCGATGACGGCTCGCTCGCCGCGCACCACGACGGGCCGCTGCATGAGCCGCGGGTGCGCCACCAGCAGTTCGGTGACCTGCTCGGCGCTCGCCACGTCCTCGGAGGTCAGGCCCAGGTCGCTGAAATTCTTGTCGCGCCGCACCAGGTCCGACGGGTCATTGTCCAGGATCGCCAGGAGGGCTTCCAGGGCGGCCCGGTCGAGAGGTTGCTTCAGGTAGTGAACGACGTCGAACTCGACGTCTCGCTCTCGAAGCAGGTCGAGAGTTGTGCTCGAACTGCCTCAACCGGGGTTGTGGTACACGAGAATGTCGGCCATGGGCGAACCTTAGCGGACCGCCTCCGGTGGATCGCCGAACGGGGTCGGGTCATCACCCCAGCCCCCAGGAGGGTCCGATGGCGTCCCAGACGGTCGAGGCGAGGCGGTTCCCGCCGTCGATGGTGAGGTGCACGCCGTCCTCGCGGCGCAGCCGGACCCCGTCGATCTCGTCCACGTAGCCGCCCTCGTCGTCGCTGAAGAGCGCCCACGTGTCGACGTAGGTGATCTGGGGGTGTTGCGCCGCCACCTCGGCGTACACCGTGTTCAGGCGCTCCAGGCCGCCGGACAGCCGCGGCTCGCGGACCGGCGGCTGGCCGACCCAGATGGTCTGCACCTCGGGCTGGCCCAGCAGCGTCATGATCCGGTCGACCCGCTCGCGGTACAGGTCCAGCCATTCGTCTCCGAAGCGGTCCAGGATCTCGCCGTCGTGTTCCACGTTCTGGAAGTCGTTGGCCCCGAAGAGCACCACGATCACATCCGGCAGGCTCTCGGTGAGTACCCCGGCCAGATGCTGGGCCCAGTCGAAGAAGTCCGGCCGCGACAGCCCCGTGGCGGGGCGCGGGTCGAGGTCGACCCTCACGACGTCCGCCGGGCTGACCCGCGCCAGACCCTCACCCAGGTCGCGGCTGATGGAGTCGCCGCCGACGTACATCACCAGCGGGTGCTCCTCGTCGGGCAGCCGCGGTGCCTCGAAGGTGAGCGGCTCGAACGCCCCGGCATCCGCGCCAGGCTCCGGGTCCTCCCCGGCGCCGGACTCGCTCTCGTCGGATCCTGCCGCATCCTGCGGGAGTTCGCCTTCGCCGGGTTCTGCGGTATCCGCCGGCGGTTCGGCGTCCCCGGAGGCGGGAACGTGGCCCGGCGGGCATTCAGGGAGATCGACCTCGTCCCCGGGCTCGCTGGTCGCCGGGTCGTCGGTCGCGGGCTCGCCCTCGTCGGTTGCCGGGTCGTCGGTCGCGGGCTGGTCGGTTGCGGGGTCGTTGGTTGCCGGGTCGCTCTCGCCGGTTGCCGGGTCGCCGGTTGCGGGGTCGTTGGTTGCCGGGTCGCTCTCGCCGAGTTCGCCGGTTGCGGGGTCGTCGGTCGCCGGATCGCTCTCGTCGGTCGCCGGGTCGCCCTCGTCGGTCGCCGGGTCGCTCTCGCCGGTTGCCGGGTCGCCGGTCGCGGGCTCGCCTGCGTCCGGTTCGCCGGTGCCGTCCACGCCGTCGCGATCCGGGGTGGCTCCGGCGGGCTGGTCGGCCTCGGTGGGCTCCTCGCTCCCATCGCCGGCAGTGTTGGGAGCCGGTTCGGCCCCGGTGACAACGCAGTCGACCCCCTCGATCGGTGTAATGACGCCGTCAAGGGGTGGACCCGTGCCCGGGTCGGACCCGGCGGATCCGGGGGGAGCCTCGACGGCGTCCGCGCCGGTTTCGGCGGGAGCCGCCGTGACCTCGTCCTCGGAATCCTCAATGGCAGCCTGCGCCGGCGGCGGCCGGGTCCCCGCCGGAGCCGAGGCTCGGGCTCGGGCGATCAGCGCCTCGACGTCGTAAACCTCCTCCTCGCTCTCGAGGGCGCCGGCGAGCCGCTCCGCGGGACGGTTCAGAGAGAGCCCGTGGGCGAGGCGGTCGGTGACATTGGCGGCACCCAGAGCGATGTCGCGCTGGGTACCCAGGGGTTGGCGCTCGGCGAGTCCCACGAGGGCGCCGGATCCCAGGAGCGCGCCGACCCCGAGCGCAGCGAGCACCGCCAAGACGATCTGGCCGGGGCGCAGTGGCCTGCGGTGGTCCGGCCTCGGCCCGCCCGTCGACACGGGCCGGATGGGCGGCCAGGAAGGTTGGTCGCCGGGCGAGTCACCGGCGGGCGGCCTCGTGGCTCGGTCGGGGGGTTGACGGGAGGCCATCGCTCAGAACTGGAAGTAGATGAAGGGCGCTACGCCCTCGGGGCCGAACTGTTCCAGGACGACGAGCCAGCAGGAGAAGGCCAGGGCGGTGACGAGCACGGGCAGGTGGCTGGCGGCCCGGAGCGTCGGCTCGGTGGCAGCCCGGGGCCAGAACTGGGTCGCCAGGGCCGCGACGATCAACGCCACAGGAACCCACGTCAGGCCGGCGGTCTCGGCACCCCAGCCACCGAAGAGCCGGCTCAGCACGTCGCCGGCGGAGCCCAGTGACTCGGCCCGGAAGAGGATCCAGCCGAAGCAGACGAAGTGGAAGGTGACCACCCGGGCCACGACGCCCGGCAGGCGCCAGCCGAGCCGCCGCTCCACGAGCAGACCGAGGCCGTGGAGGGCGCCCCACAGCACGAACGTCCAGGCGGCGCCGTGCCAGAGACCCCCCAGCACCATGGTGGCCATGAGGTTGCGGTCGCGGCGCATCTCGCCGCCCCGGTTGCCGCCGAGGGGGATGTACAGGTAGTCCCGGAGCCAGCGCGACAGCGACAGGTGCCAGCGGCGCCAGAATTCCTGGATCGACGCCGCCCGGTACGGCTGGTTGAAGTTCTCGGGCAGGTGGATGCCCATCAGCAGAGCCACCCCGATGGCGATGTCGGTGTACCCGCTGAAGTCGGCGTAGATCTGGATGGCGTAGCCGTAGACCCCCAGCAGCACCTCCAGGGAACTGAACCGGTCGGGGAAGGCGAACACGTCGTCCACCAGCGCCTCGGCCAGGTAGGTCGCCACGACCATCTTCTTGAACAACCCCGCGGCGATGAGCACGACCGCCCGCGTGAAGTCGGTGTGGCGCAGGGTTCGCGGCTCGTTCAGCTGGGGGATCAGCTCGTGGGCCCGCACGATGGGCCCGGCCACCAGTTGGGGGAAGAAGGCCAGGTAGACGGCGAAGTCCAGTGGCTTGGCGGGCTCGGCGTCCCCCCGGTACACGTCGAGTACATAGCTGATGGCCTGGAAGGTGAAGAACGAGATCCCCACCGGCAGGATGATGTTCAGCAGCGGCAGGTCGGCTGAGATGCCGAGGCCCTCCAGCGCGCTCTCGGCGCTGTCGGTGAAGAATCCCGCGTACTTGAAGAACCCCAGCGAGGCCAGGTTGGCGGCAACGGCCACGCTGACGACGGCCCGCCGGGCGCCGGGATGCCCCAGGCGCGCCAGCCAGGTTGCCGCCGCCTGGTTCAGCACCGTGGAGGCCACGATGAGGCCCACGAACCGGACGTCCCAGTAGGCGTAGAAGAAGTAGCTGGCGGCCAGCATGAACAGCTTCCACCAGGCGCGCCGCCCCGGCATGAGCCACCCGACGGTCAACACCACGATGAAGAAAAGGGCGAACGTGAAGGTGGGGAACAGCATGCGGGGTCGGATTCGGTTCGGGTGAGCGGCGCCTCCGGCGGCGGTTCACACCACCGAACGGCAAGCTACTACCGCGGCTGTTGCGCCCCGCGGACTAACCGGCTGCCCGGGCGGGGGCCGGGGTGCCGCTCTGCTCCTTCACGCACGGGCGAAGAGTCGTCGCAGCCCATCCCCCCCGGCCCCCGCCCTCGCTTCTCGGCTGCTGCCCGGGTGGAGGTCGGGGTGCCGCTCTGCTCCTCGGTGCACGGGCGAAGAGTCGTCACAGCCCGTCCCCCCGACCCCCGCCCTCGCTGGTTGGTTCTGTCCGGTCGGTGGCCGCCGGTGGCGAGTCCGTCTCTCGCCTGCGTAATCGATCCGGACTTCGCCCCCGGCGTCCGCCGCCCTCGCTTGTTGGCGCGGCCGGGCGGTCAACCGAAGGCGGGGATGATCTCGGTGGCGATGCGCTGCAGGCGGTCGGGTGTCTCCTCCGCGGTCCAGTTGAAGTCGGGGATGATGACCTCGTCGACTCCGGCGGCCTGGTACTCGGCGAGCGTCTCGGTGACCTGCTCGGCCGTGCCGACCAGCAGCGGATGGGGGTGGGCGAGACCCTGGGCGCGCTCGGCGGGCGTGGCGGCGGTGTCGCGCAGGGCGACCAGCAGCGCGGCTGAGCGTTGCACGGCTGCAGGGTCGCGGTCGATGGCCTCGCAGGCGCGGTCCAGGACCGCCATCTTGCCGATCAGCTTCTCCGGACCGCCCCACGTGTTCCATTCGTCGGCGAAGCGGGCCGTCGTGGGGATCGTGCGGCGCTCGCCGCCGCCGCCGATCATGAGCGGGAGCCTCCCCACCGGCTTGGGTGCCAGCGGCGCGCCGTCGAGTTGGTAGTAGCGCCCGGCGAAGTCGGTTCGCTTGTTGGCGATCAGGCTCTTGATGATCTCGCAGGCCTCCTCGAAGCGGTCCGCGCGCTCGCCGGCGGTGCCGTAATCGATGCCGTACCGCCGGTGCTCGTTCTCCTGCCAGGCGGCGCCGAGGCCCAGCACGAAACGCCCGCCGGATATCCCGTCGATGCTGGCAGCCATCTTGGCTGTGACCGCGGGGTGGCGGTAGGTGTTGCCCGCCACGAGGTGTCCCAGACGGACCCGGGGCACGGTGGCGGCCAGGGCGGCGAGCAGCACCCAGGACTCGTTCACGTCGGCCAACTCGGGCTGGCCGTCGGGGTAACCCGTCTTCATGGGGTAGCCCTCGGGTGGCGGCATGAAGTGGTCGGGAGCCCAGATGCCGTCCCAGCCGGCCGCCTCGGCGACCCGGCAGACGTGCTGCATGTGTTCGAAGGTGTTGGACGTGTCGAGCCAGAATCCGAAGCGCATGGGCTGCATTATGGCCCGCAGTCGGTCACTCCGGCGGCGCCGGCCGCCTGCCGGTGCTCTCCGGGTGCGATCTCGCGTCGGGATCCCGGCTCACCACGCCCAGATCACTTCGACGTCGTAGCGGTCGAGCAGCGAGTCGGCGGTGACGA
>MKWU01004014.1_pt1 | contig 18089 bp, 14 predicted proteins | sample 809101 | NCBI WGS metagenome assembly MKWU01 (sample SAMN05860141, study PRJNA318959) | sponge metagenome | host: Aplysina aerophoba | place: Slovenia: Piran, Adriatic Sea, Gulf of Piran | collected 2013-05-07
GCTGTCGCCGTCCTGCAGGACGACCGATCCGGCGGTGCCGCCGCCGGGTCGCCGCGAGGGGAAGCCCGGGTCGCCGTAGCGGTCTTCGGCGCTGCGGTCGAACAGCGTCCTCGGCTCGTCGCCGCCAGCGTCCAGCAGCGACGTCCGGGTCCAGCGGGTCTCGCGGTCGAACTCGTTGACGAGGGCGGTACCGTCGGATGTCCAGGCGACGCCGGCGAACCGGTACTCCGTCCGGGTCAGCTCTTGCGGCTCGCCGTCGAACGGCGCATCGAGCGCGAACACGTAGTCGCGGTGCGCCACCTCGGCCTTCGGGTCGCCGCCGTCCTGCGCCTCGCTCCAGACGAGCGTCGCCGGCGCCGTGGGATTCCAGCGGTGGCCGCGCGGTCCGACGGGAACGCCGCCGATCGGCACGGCGTCGGCCAGCGGCAGGGTCGCCACGGTCGCGACCTTGCCGCCGTCGTGGGTCCACACCTCGACCGACCGCGGGAAGCGGCTCGCCGGGTGGAGCCAGGAGAAGGGACGCCCGAGTCGTTCCACGAGCACGTGGCGGCTGTCCGGAGCGCCGGAGACGCGCAGGAACAGCCCGGATTCGCCGACCGGGCTCCTCGATCCGGTGGCCAAATCGACCGTCTCGATCCGGCTCGTGAAGTGGTACTCGAACAGCGCCTCGTCGTAGGGGTTGGAGAGGAGATCCTGGTAGGTGCGCACGGGCGACAGGCGTCCGTCGTGCTCCTGGATGTTCGGTCCGCTCGGCTGCCGTGGCGGCGATGGCGGTGCGCCCCGGGCGGGTACGCGGAAGCGGCAGAGAACGCCGCTCGAATCGAACAGCCATTCGCACGGATTGCCCCACGTCGCGTTGAGCGAGGCCGACGTCAGCGCTCTGGGTTTGCCGCTCGCGACGTCGACGACCCAGAGTTCGATGCCCGTGTCGCGGAGGACGGCATAGGAGAGGTGGGAGCCGTCGGGTGCGAACTGTGGCCAGCCGATGGTCGTTCCGTGGGGCGCCTCGATCAGCAGGCCCTCGTCGGACGAGGTGCCGCCGGCGATCCGGCGAATCGTCAGCGCGGAGGTCTCAGGCGCCCGCCAGGGCCCGCTGTTGCGCGGGTCGATCCGGTAGCCCGCGAGCCGCTCCAGCGGCCGCGCCTGCCAGGAGATCGGTGGCATGCTCCGTCGCTCCATCAGCACGACGACGTCCCGGTTCGGGCTCACGAGCACTCCTGGAGTCGGCGGCGCGTCGAGGATGTCCACGATCTCCCGTGGCGGGTTGAGGTAGCCGCTCTCGGCGGTGGCGCTCGACTGGGCAGTGACTGAGGAGCCGAGCGTGAGCAGGCCCATGAGCGAAGCGGCGGCGAACGACGATTTCACGGTAGATCTCTCCTCTAGGGGTTCTGGGAATATCATTCGGCGACCTCTCGGTGGTTTCCGGGTGTCGGCTTGGAGCTCCACCGGGTCGACATTGGCCATGGCCTTCACTTTGTCCTATGTGTAGCACCGTCAAGCCGACCCTGCCGTTCTGGAGGGACCGCACGTCGCGCGGAGGGGGCGAACCGAGCGGTAGCCGCCGAGAAGGACGAGATGCATCGCCGTTTCGACCGAAGAGTGCGCCTACGCCGCACCTTGCCGCCTTAGTGCACGGCGATGGTCGGAAGGCGGCTTGGGTCGGAGGGTCATCCGTCTACCGAACGCGCACCTGGCAAAGCCGCGGGTGGTCCGGCGCTAGAGCGAGCTGTGATGCCTGTTGAGGTGAACCTCGGCAATCCTCCGGCTGGCATAGCCGTCTCGTTCGCCCGTGCCGGCGAGAAGGTTCAAGTGCGTACCCTCGAGTTCACATCAACCGAAGATGGACAGCACTTCATCTGCAGGCTGGAGGCCTGCTGTAGCCACATCCTAGAGCGGCTGCCCGATCCCGTTCGCCCCTCTCAGGTTGACCACATGCTGGTGGTTTACCGCCGGGATGGCACGGCGGAGGTGTACGTCAACGAGTTGGAACTACGGGGAAAGGCACGTGTGACTGGACCCGTTGAAGCCGGTGACCCAGTAACCAAAGACGATGTCGCGGAGATCCGGTCGTTGGACTTGGGCGTGGCGATCCCGCGAGATGCCGGATTCCTGTTTCTCTTCTCGGTGGGTTGGCGCAAGGGACTGTTCTACGACTTTGTGCCTACGCTCGTTCCTGACCGACGCCCAAGGGACTACGACATCGAGCCCGCGTTGGGGCGAATGTACTTCCGTGTCTTGTTCCAGGAGAGATTCAGCCTTTCCGACGAGGACTGGGATCGCCTGTTTTCTGCGCAGTGGTTCCCCTTCGTGGGTCTGCGGAGCAGCACAGCAGATGACCTGATTAGCCATGTTCAAGGTGGCGTAGATCCTGACCGGCTAGTTGATCGTATTGTTGAGGAAACGAAGGTCCGCCTGGCTCAAATGGCGGACAGTTGGGCGGGACGGGCCTCGTTCGGCCAACACATGGCGCTACTGGAGCACGCGATGGAGCGATTCCTGGCTGACGACCCGACTAGCTGTACGGCGCTGTTGTTCCCACGCATTGAAGGCCTACTGCGGCATCATCATGCAGAGCTTGGTGGTGGCCGAAAGCCGCATAGGGACAACCTAGTCAGGACGGCGACCGAGTCGGCGATTCAGCGTGACAACGACAGCTTGCTGTTGCCACGGCGATTCCGCGAGTACTTGAGGAAAGTGTACTTCGCTGGATTTCGGCCAAAGGACGAGCAAGCGAAGGTGTCGAGGGACAGCGTCGGTCATGGCGTGGCACCCGCGTCGGCGTTCGATTGGAAGGCAGCCCTGATCGGCCTGCTCACGGTTGATCAGCTGTTCTACTTCCTGAGCGACGAGGGCGTGTCAGAGGCGGAGGCTCGAGATACGACCGAAAGGAGAGCAGAAGGTGGGTGACGAGCAGTTGTCGAAAGCCAGAACCGGCGCCGTCACCGGCTACGAAGCCGAACTCTGGAAGATGGCGGACGCGCTGCGGGGGAGCATGGACGCCGCGGAGTACAAGCACGTCGTCCTGGGTCTGATCTTCCTCAAGTACATCTCGGACGCGTTCGAGGAGACCCGCACCCGCCTTGAGGCGGAGCGCGACGACGGCGCCGATCCGGAGGATCCCGACGAGTACCGGGCCAAGAACGTCTTCTGGGTGCCGCCCGAGGCGCGTTGGACGCGGCTGAAGAAGGCGGCGCGGCAGCCTGCGATCGGCCGCCTCGTGGACGACGCGATGGTCGCCATCGAGCGCGACAACCGGTCGCTCAAGGAAGTGTTGCCGAAGGACTACGCCCGCCCGTCGCTCGACAAGGAGCGCTTGGGCCAACTGGTCGACATGGTGAGCAACATCCGCGTGGGCGATGAGGATGCACGTTCCAGGGACGTCCTCGGCCGCGTCTACGAGTACTTCCTGTCACAGTTCGCGAGCGCCGAGGGCAAGAAGGGTGGAGAGTTCTACACACCCCGCTGCGTCGTCGAGCTGCTCGTAGAGATGCTGGAGCCGTACCGGGGCCGCGTGTACGACCCGTGTTGTGGTTCGTCCGGCATGTTCGTGCAGTCCGTCGAGTTCATCGGCGCCCACGCGACGGGCAACGGCAATGGCGCAGCGACGCCCGCGGGCGCCGCGGCCGATCTCTCGATCTACGGTCAAGAGTCGAACTACACGACCTGGCGGCTGGCGAGGATGAACCTGGCGATCCGCGGCATTAGCGGGCGGATCGAGCAGGGCGACACGTTCCACAACGACCGCCATCCAGACCTGAGGGCCGACTACATCCTGGCCAACCCGCCCTTCAATGTCTCGGATTGGGGCGGCGAGCGGCTGGCGGAGGACAAGCGCTGGAAGTACGGTGTGCCGCCGAAGCGCAACGCGAACTTCGCCTGGGTCCAGCACATGGTGCACCGCCTGGCCCCGGGCGGCAGGGCTGGCTTCGTGCTCGCGAACGGTTCCATGTCGTCGGCCCAGTCGGGCGAGGGGAAGATCCGTGCGAACTTGGTGGAGGCGAATCTTGTCGACTGCATGGTCGCTCTGCCCGGCCAGCTCTTCTACTCGACCCAGATACCGGCCTGTCTCTGGTTCCTGGCCCGCGACCGGGAGGACGGCGGCAGCAGTAGTCACGATCACGCCCGTGAGATTCTCTTCATCGACGCCCGCGAGCTCGGTCGGATGGTTGACCGCACGCACCGTGAACTGACCGCCAAGGACATCGGCCGGATCGCCGCCACGTACCGCGCTTGGAAGGGCGGGGACGGCGTGGCGCCCTACGAGGATGAGCCCGGCTACTGCAAGAGCGCGACTCTGGAGGAAGTCCGCAAGCACGACCACGTGCTCACGCCGGGCCGCTACGTCGGCTTCAAGCCGCCTGAGGAGGACGGCGAACCCTTCGAGGACAAGATGAAGCGCCTCACCGCCCAATGGCGAGATCAGCAGGCTGAGGCGTTGAGACTGGACGCTGCGATCGAGGAGAATCTGCGGGCGCTGGGGTTCGGGATGACGCCTGACAAGCGGAGCAGCATGCCGTGACTCTCAGCCAGCAGCAGGACGATATGCTGTGTTCGTCGATCGCACGGTCACTGCCGTCGCTCTTTGACTGTTCGCCTGCTGCCGAGGAGGGAGTAAGGGTGCGGACGCCGCTCAGGTATCCCGACGGCGGCGTGGTCGAGGTCTTTGTCCTCCAGCGCAACGGAGGTTTGACGATTACCGGCTTCGGTGAGAGCTTGGGTTGGCTGCGAATGCAGTCAGTGAGCCGGCGCAGATCGCCTAAACAGAACAGGATGATCCGAGATGCGTGCCAGACGTTGGGCCTCGAACTGGAGCGTGGTCAGCTCGTTCTCCGGGTCGCGGCCGACGCCGCGGTCGGGGACTCCGTGTCACGAGTCGCGCAAGCTGCGGTGCGGGTCTCGGACCTGTCGTCCACTCTGGGAACCAGGGCCGTACCGAGTGCCTCTGACGAGGTCCATGAGTACTGACGGAGCGGCGCATTGCCCCTGGGCGCGGTGTGAACGCCATCGGCAAGTCGGGGCGGCAGTGGACTATCGACTTCGAGGCGCCCACGGATGACCGGCGTAGCCGGTAGACTTCCTGCTGCTTCGGGACGAGCTGTCGGGATGCCGGCATCGCGCCCTCGATGATCAACTTCGAGAAGGCGAAACCGAAGCTGCTCGTTTCCTCAGACATGGGCCGGTCCACGAAGTTGGGCACGTCCAGATTACATAACCAGAGGGGGAAGCAATGAAGAACGCTTTCATCTATTGGGATAACTCCAACATCTACCACGAAGCGCAACGTCTTGCGGAAGAACAGGACGGCACGCCGGGCGCTAGGTATCTCGTCCGCGTCCATCTTGAGAACTTGCTGCGTTTGGCCCACGCTGACCGTCCGGTCAAGAGGGCAGTGGCGGCCGGTTCAATTCCGCCGGAAATGCAGCAGCTCTGGAATCGGATGGAGAATCACGGGATCGAGGTCAAACTGTTTGATCGAGGCGGACGCGGCCAGGGGGAGCAGGAGGTGCCCGATAGGTGGCTTCAATTGTGCATGCTGGAGGACGGAATGGACTACAACGGCGATCCAGGGGTCGTGGTGCTGTTGACCGGCGACGGCGCTGGCTATGCTCAAGGACAGGGATTCCACAGCACCCTTGAGCGGATGCAACGTCGGAACTGGCAGGTCGAAGTACTCTCGTGGAAGCACTCGTGCAACCGGGACATGCGTGAGTGGGCGGAAAGCCACGGTGTCTTCATTCCCCTAGACGACTACTACGACGCGATCACTTTCCGCGAACCGTCCCGCCCCGGCTACGAGTTCGCCCCCCGTCGCGATCAAGTGACGCTCGATTTATCCCAGCGGCCAATGGCGTCGCAGACCCTGTAGGCAGGGGCAAGTCAGCCAATCACGCCTCGTGATTGAGGTGCATGGTCGTCCACCGTGAAGTACATGATCGTGATCGAGAAGACGCCGAGAAGCTACGGCGCTTATGCGCCCGATGTTCCTGGTTGCGTGGCCGCGGCCGAGACGCGTTCCGAGGTCATCCAACTCATGCGCGAGGCGCTTGCTCTTCACCTTGAAGGACTCCGGGAGGACGGCGACCCGATCCCGCCACCGCAGGCTTCATCCGTGGAAGTGGAGGTCGGGCTGGCCGCTACGGCGTAGAAGAAGGCCTGGCGCGAGTTCGGTGGGCATAGACACGACGTTTCTCAGAAGCCGTCTCGACCGGCTGGCCGCCTGCCTCGACGCTCTCGATGACGCCGAGGACGCGACCGCGCGCGGCCTCGCCGGAGGGGTCTGCGCGCTGTACTTCGAAGTGGCCCTCGAACAGAGCGGGAAGCTGCTCAAGAAGAGCCTGCGGCCGTGGTTCGCGAGCAATCGCCAGGCGGACTGCCTCACCTTCAGGGACGTCTTCCGGCATGCGGCGAAGCACGGCCTGATCGATGCAGAGGCTGCAGAACGCTGGCTCGGCTATCGGGACGCCGTGGACGGTCTCGTTGGCCGAGAAGACGACGGTCCGTTCGACGCGGCTGCGACCGACCTCCTCCGGGACTTTCTCGTCGATGCCAGGGCGGTCGCGGATACGATCGACGACGCGCCCCGTGAGTGAACGCCTGAATCTGCCTGCCCGCCACCGCGAGCAGCTCGAAGCCTTGCTCCGTGAGCACTTGCCCGATGTCGAGGTTTGGGCCTACGGCAGCCGCGTCGATGGCTGGAGCCACGACGGGAGTGACTTGGACCTCGTGCTCCGGGGGGCCGGGCTGGAGGAGATCGACTTGATGCGGCTGCGCGACCTCCAGCAGGCGTTGCACGATTCGACCATCCCGTTCGTGGTGGAGGCACGCGACTGGGCGCGGTTGCCGGAGCGGTTTCATCGGGAGATTGAAGGAGGGTACGTCGTTCTCGTGGGGAAGCAAGTAGGCTGGGAATGGCCTCGGGTCCGAGTTGAGGAGATCGCCGAGAAAGTGGCGATGGGGCCTTTCGGCTCTTCGATCAGGGTAGAGACCTTCGTGGACCGGGGCGTGCCCGTGATCAACGGGAAACACCTGCACGGTCGGCGATTGGACGTTGAAGTCGGCTTCGACTGCATCAGCGAAGAACACGCGGACCGCCTTGCGAACGCGAACGTCGGACCCGGAGACATAGTGTTCACCCATCGTGGCACGATCGGCCAAGTGTCCATTGTGCCCCGCGGCGCCCAGCACGAGCGCTATGTCGTGTCACAAAGCCAGATGTATCTCAGGTGTAACGAATCGAAGATGCTGCCGGAGTTCGCGGCGCAGTGGTTCGCTGCCCCGGAAGGAAGGCATGCACTGCTTGCAAACGCCTCGCAGGTCGGGGTTCCTTCGATAGCACAGCCGGCGAGCTACGTGAAGACGATTCTGATCCCCCTCCCTCAGATTGACGAACAACGAGCCATTGGCCACATCCTCGGCACGCTGGACGACAAGATAGAGTTGAACCGTCGCACGAGCGAGACGTTGGAGGCCATGGCGCGCGCGGTGTTCGACTCCTGGTTTGTGAACTTCGATCCCGTGCACGCGAAGGTCCAGGGGCGCGTCCCGTGTCTCGCGGACCGGGTCGCCAGTCTCTTTCCGGACAGCTTCGTGGGGTCCGAAACAGGCGACGTTCCAACCGGCTGGGAGATCGTGCCTCTGACCGAGATCATGGACGTCAACCCCACGCGCCGGTTACGCAAGGGTGACGTGGCGCCGTATCTCGGCATGTCCGACATGCCCGCGCGAGGCCACTGCCCGGATTCGGTAGCCGAGAGACCGTATGGCTCGGGGATGCGGTTCGTGAACGGCGACACGCTGTTGGCTCGCATCACGCCTTGTCTGGAAAATGGCAAGACGGCCTACGTGGACTTCCTTTCCGCCGGAGAGACCGGCTGGGGATCGACCGAGTACATCGTGATGCGGCCGAAGCCTCCGCTGCCGACCGAGTTCGCCTACTGTCTGGCCCGCAGCTCTGCATTTCGGCACTACGCGATTAAGAACATGACCGGGACGAGCGGTCGCCAGCGTGTGTCGGCGGCAGCCTTGGCGCACTTCCGGTTGCCCGCGCCTCCGGTTGAGATCGCCGTGCGGTTCGGCGTAGTCGCGCGGGATTTGCTGGAAAGGGCGAGCAAGGCTTCCCGCGAGTCCCAGGCCCTGCGTGCCCTCCGGGATGCTCTCTTGTCACCGCTGCTTTCCGGGTCACTGCGAGTGAGTGGCTTCAAGGAGCGGAGCCGGTGATTGAACCGGCACAGTCTCTCGCCTTCTCGATCCAGTCGGCCCCAGGCGTGTACGCCTTGCTGCTCGGCTCAGGCGTCTCGCGGGCAGCGGGGATTCCGACCGGCTGGGAGATCACGGTCGACCTGATCCGAAAGTTGGCGCACGTTTCCGGCGAGACGACCGAGCCGTCACCCGAGCGCTGGTACCGAGAGAAGTTCGGAGCGGAGCCCAACTACTCGGAGATCATTCAGCGGCTCGCCAAGACGAAGGCCGAACGGCAGCAGCTCCTCCGCAGCTACGTGGAGCCGACCGAGCAAGAACGGGAGGAAGCCAAGAAGGTGCCTACGCGGGCGCACCATGCGGTTGCAGCGCTGGTCGAGCGGAAGTTCGTCCGGGTCATCGTGACGACCAACTTCGACCGGCTGATCGAGACTGCATTGGCTGAGCGCGGCATCGCGCCAGCGATCTTGAGTTCGAACCACCAGATCCGTGGCGCCCTTCCTGTTGCTCACTCCGGCTGCACCGTTGTTAAGGTTCACGGCGACTACCGGGACACGGCCATCAGGAACACCGAGGCCGAACTCGAGAGCTATCCCGAGGAGATGGACCGCTTTCTGGACCGCATCTTCGATGAGTTCGGCATCCTCGTGTGCGGCTGGTCCGCCAAGTGGGATGGGGCTCTGCGAACCGCTCTGGATCGCAGCCGGTCACGCCGTTTCACGACCTATTGGGCGACGCGAAGCGATTTGAACGACGCTTCCAGCCGGCTGGTCGAGCGTCGCAGAGGCGAGGTGATTAGGATCGAGGACGCCGATGCCTTCCTCAGCACGTTGCGGGAGCAGGTCGAGGCAATCGAGGAATTCTCGAAGCCGCATCCGCTCTCCGCCGAGGTCGCAGTCGCGAGCTTGAAGCGCTATCTGCCGGAGCGGCGTCACCGTGTCCGATTCTCCGATCTCGTAGACCATGTGGTTGAGGAAGTGCTCGAGAACACCCGCGGCGATGGGTTCCCGCTCAAGGGCGAGCGCCCCACCTCGCAGTTGGTGACAAAGCGAGTCCAACGCTACGACGCGGCCTGTTCGACGCTCGTCGCCATGGCTTTCGTCGGCGGAAGGTGGGCGAAACGAAGGCACTACGCGGTCTGGCGCCGTGCCTTGCAGCGGCTTCTCTCGGAGTCGCGGCGTGGTGGATTCGAGGTTTGGAGGGACCTGTCCCGATACCCTGCGACCGTTCTTCTCTACGGACTCGGAATCGGCGCCGTCCACTCGGGGAGCTTACAGTTCTTGGAGCACCTCCTCGGCACGCCGTTCTCCGACATACATGGCCGTGAGTCGGTCGGGGCCCGCCGGTTGAGTTCGTGGGATGTGGCTTTAGGCATGCGCCGCGCGGATGTGGGCTTGGAGGGTATGGAGAGCCAGTACTTGCCGCTGACTATGTGGGTCGCGGACGTTCTGGAGGTGCCGGCCCTCCAAGTAGTACCCGACTCGGGAACGTATACGGTTGCCTTTGATCGATTCGAGATGCTGCTCGCGCTCTATTGTGCGCACAGAGCGACAGCGGATCCGCCGATGAGCGGGGTCCCTCGCGGCGCGTTCGGCTTTCGCAGGGACAACTACGAGAAGCTGTTCAACGAGATCGCGGAGTCGCTGGATCGGTTGGGCAGCGAGTCGTCGTTTGTGGCGAGCGGGATCTTCGGTGCAACGGTTCAGGAGTGTGAGGACGCGCTTCATCTTCTGGACCAGGAACGGCAGTCGTGGCGGTACCACTGACCTGCCAGCGTCTCTTTTTCCTGCCGGTCTACGCCGAGCGTGACGCGTTGAGTCCTGCTGAGCGATGTTGCGACGATCGTCTTCGTGCCGGGGCCCTCCGACACCTCCGGGAAGCCCCATGACACGCGTCACTGAATCCGAAGTCGAAGTCGCCGCCCTCGACTGGCTAGAAGGCCTCGGCTGGGAGATCGCCCACGGACCGGATATCGGTCCGGGAGGCCCGGCGGCGGAACGCGAGCACTACGGCGTGGTCGTGCTGGAGCGCCGGCTGAGGGAGGCGCTGGCGCGGCTCAACCCGGAGCTGCCCACCACGGCGCTTGATGACGCGGCGCGGCGGCTGATGCGGCCGCATGGAACGACTCTGGAATCCCGGAACCGAGCCTTTCATCGCATGTGTACTGGCGGGGTCACCGTCGAGTACCCGGACGGTGCCGGCCGTGTGCGGGGCGCCCAGGCGCGCGTGGTCGACTTTCACGTGCCGTCCAGCAACGACTGGCTCGCCGTCAACCAGTTCACGGTGGTGGAGGACGGCCGCGAGCGCCGGCCGGACATCGTGCTCTTCTTGAACGGTCTGCCGCTGGCTGTGGTCGAGCTGAAGAACCCGGCGGACGAGGACGCGACGGTGTACAGCGCGTGGCGGCAGCTTCAGACGTACAAGGCCGAGATCCCGTCGCTGTTCGAGTTCAATGCCGTGCTGGCCGTGTCGGACGGCGTCGAGGCGAGGCTGGGCACGCTCACGGCCGGATGGGAGTGGTTCAAGCCGTGGCGGACGATCGGCGGCGAGGAACTCGCGCCCGCCGCGCAGACCGCCTTGCAAGTCGCGGTCGAAGGTGTCTTCGAGCGGCGCCGCTTCCTGGCCCTCGTGCGCGAGTTCGTGGTCGTCGAAGACGACGGCAGCGGCGTGCTGGTCAAGAAGATGGCGGGTTACCACCAATTCCATGCCGTCCAGGTCGCGGTGAGGGAGACACTGCGCGCGGCGGCGCTCGGGCGGCTGGAGAGCGGCTCTTCGGTGTTGCGGGAAGGAAGCGGTCGCTACGAATCCGGCAGTGTGCCGGGAGGAGACCCCGGCGACCGCCGGATCGGTGTCGTCTGGCACACGCAGGGTTCGGGCAAGAGCCTGACGATGGCATTCTACGCCGGCAGGATCGTCCGCGAACCGGCGATGGACAATCCCACGGTCGTCGTTCTCACCGACCGCAACGACCTCGACGACCAGCTCTTCGCGACCTTCTCCCGATGTCGGGATCTGCTCGGACAGCCGCCGGTGCAGGCGGCAGGTCGCGCCGATCTCCGCTCCAGGCTCGCGGTGGACGCTGGCGGCGTCGTGTTCACCACTATCCAGAAGTTCTTCCCGGAGCAGAAGGGCGACCGGCATCCGCTGCTCTCCCGGCGGCGCAACATCGTGGTCATCGCCGACGAGGCTCACCGGAGCCAATACAAGTTCATCAAGGGCTACGCCCGCCACATGCGGGACGCCCTGCCGAACGCGTCCTTCATCGGTTTCACCGGCACGCCGATCGAACTGGAAGACGCGAACACACGGAACGTGTTCGGCGAGTACATCAGCGTTTATGACATTCGGCGCTCGGTCGAGGACGAGGCCACGGTGCCGATCTACTACGAGAGCCGTCTCGCCAAGCTGGCGCTCGACGACGAGGAACTGCCCGCCGTCGATGCGGGTTTCGAGGAGGTCACCGAGGGCGAAGAGATCGAGCGCAAGGAGAGGCTGAAGACGAAGTGGGCGCAACTCGAAGCGGTCGTCGGTGCCGAGGACCGTCTGGCGCTTATCGCGGAAGACATCGTTTTGCACTTCGAGAGCCGCCTGGAGGCGATGGAGGGCAAGGCGATGGTCGTTTGCATGAGCCGGCGCATCTGCATCGACCTCTATGCCGCCCTGTTGCGGCTACGGCCCGAGTGGGAGCACGCGGAGGACGAGCGGGGCTCTCTCAAGGTGGTGATGACCGGCGCGGCGTCGGACCCGGTCGATTGGCAGCCGCACATCCGCAACAAGCCGAGGCGCGAGGTATTGGCTAAGCGGTTCCGCGACCCGGCCGACCCGCTGCGGATGGTCCTCGTGCGCGACATGTGGCTGACCGGCTTCGATGCGCCGAGTCTGCACACGATGTACGTCGACAAGCCGATGCGCGGCCACGCGCTGATGCAGGCCATCGCGCGCGTCAACCGGGTGTTTCGGGACAAGCCGGGAGGCTTGGTGGTGGACTACCTGGGTCTCGCGCACGAGCTCAAGCGTGCGCTGGCGATCTACTCCGAGAGCGGCGGTACGGGCACCGCCGCGGTCAACCAGGCGGAAGCAGTGCGGGCGCTGCTGGAGAAGCACGAGGTTTGCTGCGCCCTGTTTCATGGCTTCGACTGGTCGGCGTGGACCGGCGGCACGCCGGCACCGCGCCTCGGCTTGCTGCCGGCGGCACAGGAGCACGTCCTGGCACAGGAAGACGGAAAGGAGCGCTGCCTCCGAGGCGTGCGTGAGCTGACCCGGGCGTTCGCGCTCGCCGTTCCCCACGACGAGGCGATCCGCATTCGGGACGACGTGGAGTTCTTCCAGGCCGTCCGCTCGGTACTGGCGAAGCGCACAGCGTCCGATGCGCGCCCGCAGGAAGAACTCGACCACGCCCTGCGGCAGATTGTCTCGCGCGCCGTGGCGCCTGAGGGAGTGGTTGACATCTTCGCGGCAGCCGGCCTTGAGAAGCCCGACATCTCGATCCTGTCCGAGGAGTTCCTGTCCGACGTCCAGGGCATGAAACGGCGCAATCTGGCGGTCGAGTTGCTGCAGAAGCTGCTCAAGGGCGAGCTCGCCGCGAAGCGGAAGAAGAACGTGGTTCAGGCGCGGACCTTTTCGGAAATGCTGGCCCGGACGCTCCGCCGCTACCAGAACCGCGCCATTGAAACGGCTCAGGTCATCCAGGAGTTGATCGGTCTGGCGCGAGAGCTGCGGGAGGCGGGACGTCGCGGCGAGACGCTCGGTCTCTCGGACGACGAACTCGCCTTCTACGACGCTCTGGAGACGAACGATAGCGCCGTCCAGGTACTTGGCGACGAAACGCTACGCGACATCGCCCGCGAACTCGTCAAGACTGTGCGCCGCAACATGACGATCGACTGGACGTTGCGTGAGAACGTGCGGGCCCACCTGCGGGTTCTGGTCAAGCGCATTCTTCGTAAGCACGGCTATCCGCCGGACAAGCAGGAACAGGCGACCCGCACGGTATTGGAGCAGGCGGAGGTGTTATCGGCAGGGTGGTCAAACCGGTGAGCAGCATCCAGAAGCAAGGAGGAAAGCGGTGACCCCACAGCACCACGACGCAGAGCTCGAAGCACGAATCGACCGCCTCAATGCGGCGCTGAAGGCCTGGGCCAAGGCAAATGACCTTTGGCGTGACGCCCAAGTCAGCAAAGTCGTCAGGTCCTTCAATATGGAAACTGGCGCACCTGCCGTCTCTACGCTACGGGCCGCTGGGCGAGTTGCCGAACTCGTCATCTACCCTGGGATGGGCGCCATTCACAATGATCCCGAGTCCCAACGGCTATCTGACGAGTGCGACCGGCTAGTCGAAGAGCATGGCTTCTATGGGGAGCCGCTCGACGAGAGCTGCCTCTATCTTCTCCCTCTGGAGACGCACGATCCTTGCTTCTTTCGGCGATTGAAGGAGTACATGAGATGGAAGTGGATCTGCAGCTTGGTCCTGGGCGAGTTTGACGCTCTGAACTCGGAGCTGTATGACTACTTCAACCGAAATCCGGATCAGCTGACAAGGCTACACTGGCGCGACTTCGAGAAGCTTGTCGCGCAGCTCATGGAATCGCAGGGGTTCGGAGTTGAACTTGGGTCCGGTTGGGGGGACGGAGGCGTCGACCTCCGTCTCGTGCAGCGGGACCCGATCGGAGACGTCCTCACGCTCGTTCAAGTGAAGAAGAACGCGGCACATCGTCCCATTCGCCTTGAGGCAGTGCAGGCGTTGTATGGAGCGGAGAGGGCGAAGGAAGCCGATAGGAGCATATTCGTGACAACGTCACGCTATCTTCCAGGCGCACAGGAGTTTGCTGGTCGGCAGAACGTTCAGATGGAACTGAACGTGTCGGAAGATGTCCGCAGATGGTGTGAGGAGGCGACAGCAGGCATCATCGAGGAGAAGGCTCGCCTTGTTACCGACTCAGAGTTGTTGGCGGCGTTCGAGTCGGCGCGAAGCGATCCGGGAAGGGTGCTACACGCTAGCGGAGGGGTGACGATGCGTTACAACAGGTTCGGTATCCTGCTGAAGGAGTCTGCAGCGTCGGGCCTGGTAGTTGACGTTCCGACTCGCATAGTGGAGGACGACGGCTACAGGCAGAGGGGAAAGGAGGTTCCGGATTTGGACGATCCTCGCAGTGTGATCGGGCGCCGAGAGACCGTCAGACGTCTCAAGAAGAGCACGTCTCACTCGTCCTTCAGGTTCACCGATGTTAATGAGGACTTGGATTTCTACAGCACGTGGGACCAGCAGCCGGCCGAGTTCTACGGGGACTAACCAAGTTCAACGCGCGACCGAGTGCTGCCGAACAACGGCCTCGATTTCACCTGTGATCAGGGACAGTGGTGCCCGGAAGAACTCTCGTTTGCGACTCACTCTATAGGCACGAAGCCTATTGTGTGCCTGCTTCTCTAGGAGATCGATGTCTCCAACCTCCCACCGAGCGAGTACTTCAAATGGTGTCGGCACACCAGTGGGTCTCGTCAGCTCGGCCGCTCGGAGCTCGGGAGTCCGACTCGTCTTGCCGATCTTGTACACGTCGAGGCGCTGCGAACCGCTACGCACAACGTACACGTAACCGGGCTTGGGACCTTGGACGTCCCTATTCTGTCTTCGGACCACGAAGTCCGCTGCAGTGAGGCTTGCGGGCCATATCTCCGTTCGCTCTACCCACGTCTTCCCCAAGATTGGACGCCCATCTTCGTCTTCGCCGACTTCGCCAGGTGGCAAAGTCTTCCAGAATCCACTCTCTGCATGTTCCATCTCGGGCGGAGTAATCGTCATCTCGTCCTCTGAAGATCCAAACTCTCCGGATCGGAAGCAATGAACCGTCCTTGAAAACGTCATCGCGCTGCGCCCCAAGTGACGGATGGCGCGCCGCACCTCCGTAGATTGCCGCCTAGTATGTAAGTCAGTGGAGAAAGTCGTTTCCGTTACCTGACCGTGTCGATCGATGAAGAACACTGGAAGGTACATCAAGGACCACAACGATGCGAACAAGGGTTCGTAGCGCGACAGTGTCTTCGCCATAACGGCGAGGTTAGTGTCGCGCTCAGACGGGGTCACAGCGGTTGGGAACATCGTGGGGTCGTCGCTGGCAACAGCGTAGGCCGGCCCGATGTCCTGGTTGAGGTATCTCACGGAGCACTGGCGACTCGCAAGGTCTACCCTCACGAGAGCGATGACCCGCGCGTAACCGGAAACCTCTGTCAAGTAGCGGTCCTCGACCGTGTACTCCGGGGCGAGTGCGAGTCCCTCCTTCTCGATGGCAGTTTCCATAGGGGAACCGGCCTTGTCGTAGAAGCCTTCGGCCGCTTCATCAGAGGGTTGCGGCGGAGTCTCGCCACAAAGGACTGCCATTGATAGCTCCGCCATGTGACGCACCATCGCGATGCCGGAGACTACGAGCTCCGACCCAGGCAGTGCGACTCGAAAATCTCCGGGAGGGTCAACCATGTTGTAGGAGTACGTGATGCCCTCTTGAACAACGTCCGTAAGAACGCGCGGATCTTCTGGGATGGCACCGGACGTGTACCAGTCCAGGTAGTCGTGAAGATGAAGAAGGTGTTCTCTCTCCTCTCGCAGATCGAAAATGAAGTAGTCGTGGGAGAACGTGAGGAAGCTCTCGACGATATTGAACGAGGTCGGGAAAGAATGTGGGCCATGTTCGATCATCCGGTTGCCGTAGTCGCGGAAGTACTCCCGGAACAAGTTGGAGACTGGAAAACCGCTTCCCCCTTCTAGACGAGAGAGCATGAAACTAGGCCCTCTCTTTGCCAGTTTCTGCCACCAAAGCCGGGCAGAGAGATCCTGTTCGGCGGTTCTCTTCACGACCGCTGACAAAGCGGTGTGTGCGGGATGGGTTGGAGGCGGCGGGAACAACTTCCCCAGCTGCCGCATTCGCCGCTCGAACGGCGTAGGAGGGCGCAAGATTCCGCCCGATTGGTTCCTATCGGTCATTGTCGGTGCTCTTGTTGGACGGCGGCTCCAGTGTAGCTGAGCTCGGCAGCGGCCGCACGGGCTCTTGCGGTCTCGGTCGCCGGCCGAGTTTCACCGGTGTTCGTGGTCCGGCTCACAGACGTCAGATCTCTTGTCTGGCTGGCGCAGTTAGGCGTCTTCGCCTGACGGCAGTGCGTCCCTGACGCAGGGACGGCCCACTCAACTTCGCCGAGCCTTCGCCAGGTCTCGGAGGCAGCGGCAGCCAGAGCCCGGCGCGTCGAAGCAGAGTAGGGGGGCACTGACCGGCATGGTTCCGCGTTCATCTCTGGTGTTGGCCAAGTCGTGCTGTCCATACCCGTGCCGGACGAGCGTCCGATCCGCCGCGGGACGCTGGCAACCGGCTTCGCGCAGTCTCGCTTCTTCCCGCTCGGAATCGGGCCCAGTAGTAGAGGACGCGTCTGCTTGGGGATCAGCGCGGTCATCGATCGTCCCCAAACATGGTCCCGCTGGCTAGCCTCCCCACCTCTAAGGGCGGTACGGGGCAAGCTCCTTGAAGCGATTCTGCCGTTCCCGGGTCTCACTTTGAGGTTCTCGCCTTCGGCTCCTTGCCCAAGTAGGCGTCGCACCAGTTCAGCGTTTCCGGCACCACGTGCACCACGGACTCCCGGGCCGCGTAGTCGTTGGACTCGTAGGGCACGGTGACGTAGCGGACGGTTGCGCGGTGGCCCTTGAGGGCCTGGTAGAGCCGCTCGGACTGGATCGGGAAGGTGGTTACGGGCTTGACTCTCCCTTGTCATGTGGTCTATGTTGGACCATGTTGAAAGGGAGAGTGCCGTGACCGTTGAGCAGACCGATTCGCAACGAGCCTGGACAGTAGCCGAGGCGAAGGCGCGGTTGTCGGAGATTCTGCGGCTCGCCGAAGAGGAGGGGCCGCAGCAGATCGGCAAGCGCAACACGTTCGTCGTGGTGTCGAAGGGGGAGTGGGACCGGCGATCGAAGCCGCAGAAGCCGTTGGGGCAGTGGTTGGTTGAGAACATGCCTCGCGTTGGCGCGCTTGAGCTACCCGACAGGAAGAACGAACCGGAGCGAGAGATCCCGTTCCAGACCGAGGAGTGGGATTAGGGGTTGAGGGGATTCCTGCTCGACACGAATGTCGTGTCGGAACTGGCAAAGCGCGCGCCCGATCCCCAGGTCGTGGCGTTTCTGAACTCCAGGGATGACCTCTGGCTTTCGACAGTGGTCACCTACGAACTCGAGTTCGGATTGCGGCTGTTGCCGGTGGGGCGCCGCCGGCGCCAACTGGAAGATGCGCTGACCGCGATCGTGACGGAGCATCAGCACCGGCTCCTTCCTGTCGGCCGGCGGGAAGCTCGGCAGGGGGCGAGGCTTCGAGCTCAAGCCCAGCTTGCAGGACGGATCGCGAGCGTGTCCGATTCACTGATCGCGGGAACGGCGGCCGCCCACGATCTCGCCATCGCGACCCGGAACGTATCCGACTTCGAGGGTCTTGGCGTCGATGTCGTCAGTCCGTGGACGGTGTTGTGACGGCGGTGCGGTTCGCCTTCCGCCCCTCGCCCAGGTAGCGATCGCACCAGTTCAGCATCTCGGCCACCACGTGGAGTACGGACTCCCGTGCGGCGTAGCCGTGCGACTCGTGGGGCAGAGTGACGTAGCGGACGGTGGCGCCGTGGCCCTTGAGGGCCTGGTAGAAGCGCTCCGACTGCATGGGGAAGGTGCCGGAGTTGTTGTCGATCTCGCCGTGGGTGAGCAGGATCGGCTCGTTCACCTTCTCGGCGTGGAAGAAGGGGGACATCGCGGCGTAGATGTGCTGGGCTTCCCAGAAGGTACGGCGTTCGTTCTGGAAGCCGAAGGGGGTCAGCGAGCGGTTGTAGGCGCCGCTGCGGGCGATTCCGGCGGCGAAGAGGTCGGAGTGGGCGAGCAG
>MKWU01004015.1_pt1 | contig 18087 bp, 14 predicted proteins | sample 809101 | NCBI WGS metagenome assembly MKWU01 (sample SAMN05860141, study PRJNA318959) | sponge metagenome | host: Aplysina aerophoba | place: Slovenia: Piran, Adriatic Sea, Gulf of Piran | collected 2013-05-07
ACGGCGAAGCAAACCCCCGCCGCATCAACGTTTCATTATCTCTTTCGGCGACTTGACATCACCGCTGTAGAGAAGGTGCTCACCAAGTGGACAACACAGACTTTAGCACGTTTGGACATTTCCACGGATGACTTGAAGGGACTTGCCATAGATGGTAAGACCTTAGGCAATAGTCATACTGAAGATGCCCGTCGGACACATCTCCTCGCAGCCGTTCTTCATGAGTTAGGCATCCCTATCGCAGAATGTGCGGTCGGTGAAAAGACCAATGAAATCCCTGTTTCCATTGAACTCCTGAAGGCATTTGATGTCACAGGTCTCGTCATCACCACGGACGCACTTTTGACGCAACGCAAGTTTTGTCAAGAAATCCTTGACCGTCAAGCAGATGACTGCCTCCCCGTCAAAGCGAATCAGAAGCAGTTGTTTGAAGATATTCGAGACCTCTTTGAACCCCTTGATGAAACAGACCCACCTGAAGTTAACCAACGCCGCTTTGAAAACCTTCACGCAGAAGACGGCGCATATCTTCAAACGTCCACCGACACAGAAGACGCAAAAGGGAGGACGACCACACGCACCCTCACCGCAAGCACACTCTTGACGAAACACACCCACTGGCCAGGGCTCCAGAGAGTTTATCAATACACCACACAGCAAAAGTGTAAGAGAACCGGGCAGACCAAACGCCACGTGCAATATGGCATCACAAGTTTGACACCCGAACGTGCCTCCGCAGCTGACTTGCTGAAACTCAGACGAGAGCATTCGACGATTGAAAATAAACTCCACTGGGTCCGAGATACCGTCTTTCAAGAAGATGCATCATGCCTCCGAACAGGGGTTATCCCTCAAGTCATGGCAGCCATGCGAAACACAGCACTCTCTGTTTTACGATTCACTGGACATACAAAAATTACCGACGCACTTCAACTTTTTGCTTCAGAACCTAAACTCGCAGTTAACATCATAAAATGAGAAATCGTACAATTGAATGACCCTGGCGTAGCGGACAGAACACAACGGCAAACGCTGCGAGGATCAGACTTCCTTGTTCCAAGACGGGGCTTTGGAAAACGGTCGCACTCGCGAGGCTCATGAAGGTCAGCATTTTGACAGCACCGTAAAGCCCGAAAGCCCGCGACTGATGCGGGAGCGGGTTAGGGCGTGTGCCCATCCGTTTTCGGGATACCCAAAAGACTTTTGTAAACTGTCTGTGATAACGCCGCGTGCCATCACCGCTATCGGCATCCACACCGGGAGCCCTGCGATCGCGGTAAAGTATATCCAAAACGTATTTTCAATAAGACGGTCGGCAATTGTGTCGAGGAATGCCCCTGTCTCGGTTATTTCGTTGCGGTTGCGTGCCACAATGCCATCTACGGCATCGAGTATAAAGATGACAGCGATGCTGAAAATCAGGGCGATGACGACAAAGGTGTAAACCGTGCGTGTGATTGTGATGGTATTTGCGAGCATGGTTATTGCAGTCGTAAATCCTTGTCTATTTCTCGGATACCTGTTTTGAGGTATTTCACATCCGTTTTGATGTCTGGAGGATAGTGTATTTCCCAGACTTTTGCCGTTGCGGTTGCATCGCGTGCTGTGGGGTAGACAGGGCGAAAACGCTCGGGGAGTTCTCCGCGAAAGTATAGACGGATTGCGAGGCTATTCCATGCTCGGGGTGGGATATAATACCCTTTTTGGTATTCTTGATGTTCATCAAAATAGAGGAGAACGCCGCCAGTTTCGCGCTGCGCGCCAGCGGTTGAGTGATGAAGGTGCTTTCCATGAAAAGCTACGTACGGAAGGTTTAAAATCTCACCCCCCTGTCTCGCTCTGACAGCGGTGGGCGTTTGGGTGCCTCTCTCGAAAGCAACTTGAATAAAGTTCAACAGCGGTGTCTTTTTTATCGGGATGAGGGAAAAAAACGAGGTCTGTTGAACTTTCATGAGGGGTATGATTTCAAAGGAATCCTGTTTTTCTGACGTATTTCTAATGAGTGAATAGGCTTTATCGCTGTGGTCTATGTCCGTTTGGGTGAGCATGAGATGCGTTGCCCCATGAGATTTTAGAAATTCGAGAGCGTCTTGCTCAGACGATGCACAGAAGACGTACTGATAATAGAGAAATATCCAGTTCTGGATATAGTGGTCTGCGTCGGTAATGGTTTTGACACCCCCTAAAACGTTGAGATGATTTCCGTGTGTCCACCCTGCAGCAACGATGCTCGTGGCGGGCAATTCGGTTTTCATCCATTGGTATGCCGCTGCAACGGGGGTCTTTCCAGGTCGGCCAATGTGGCGTTCTTTTGCATCATTTAGGAGCCGGTGTGCGTATCCCCCTGTTTGCGGTACGAGAATGAGTCCGGCGAGACAGACAGTTGTGAGGATCGCTTTTCGCAGGACGTCGCGGGTCGGACTTTCGCGCGTTTGCATATAAATATCTAAAAAAAGTGTGAGCAGTTGTGTGGTAAAGAACGCGAGGGAGACGCAGGTAAAGAACGCGTATCGTATGGCTTCGCGAGAAAGGGCTACCCATATCAGGAACCATACGGTCGCAGCAACGTAAATGTGTTCGTTTTTCGGGTGTGTGTTCAGTCTCCATGCAATGAAAAGAAACGTCATTCCCGTAGAGACCACAGCAAGAAAAAAGAGGATATTGCTTATCTGTGCCCCACAGAAACTCACAACATATTGGTTAAAAAACGTGGTGAGTGTAAAGAGAGCGAGAGGGAAGACGAGTCGAATACCGGAGGTTTTCCAGTTGTGCATCGCGGTTATCATAACCCCTAGGCTTCCCAATACAAAAATTAATCCGTATCTTAACATCCAAGAGAGAGGGGTGGGATCGTTGAGTTCATTAATTGTCATAATGAACCGGTTCTGGCTGAACGGAACCGTCGTTTCTGAAAAAGTGCTGTGTTGTATCAAAACATACCCGATTGCGAGCACAACGTTTGCCAACACTAAACTCAGGGCAAGGGTACGGGCATGCGATCGGAGTTTTTCTATTTTGGAGAGAAGTTGGTACCGGAGGGCGCGTATGCCCAGAAAAACAACGGGAGGGACAAGTACAAACGCGAACAGGTGTTCAGCGAACCCGTATCCGTTTCGATAGGCTTCCGACGAGAGATAAAGTGTTGGGACAAAACAACAGACCCATAAGGCATAAAGCCCTATCCCTTCTTCTGTTTCAGAAGAAAGGAATTTCCAGATTTCTACGCAAAGAATGATGCTTATGAAGACACCAAAACCTTCCCAACTTATACCACCGAGGAAGACAATCAAACCACTCGCGAGTGTCCAGAAAACACGATGCCGCGGGCGTTGTGCTTGTAAAGCGACGAGATAGGTTAAAATGGAAAGGAGACCGAGCATTAGACACCAAGCGTCTCTATCACTGAACCCCGCGACACTGCGACCGAGTGCGCCAGGGAGGGTTGATAACAGCACGCCAACGACACTTGAAAAGAGGAGCCCGTAGGTGTGGTAAAGAAATACACAGAGCGCGCCGAGTCCGATGCAAAAGCAAATGGGCGGCATGTAGAGGGCAACATGGTAAAGTGTGACGCTGGGAAAGACACGTCCCACCGCTTTCTGTGTGTACGCAAGGACGTAGCTGTACAGGTTCAGTGTCTGTCCTGAATCTCTACCCAATGGCAGCCATCTTTGCATGTCGCGTTCCGGCAGGGATCCATGTTCGGAGACCCGTTTGGCCTGGTGGTAGTAAAAATAGGCATCCATGCTAACAAATTGATCCTGCGGGAGGGTGCCTATCCCTTGGATACGACAAAAAAAAGCAAGGAATAGTATTGCACTGAGGAGCGTTGATTTGAGAAAACAAGGTATCATATTATACTTCGTCGAGACTTACTGGCGGGATGCGTTATCGTCTGCTTCCAATCGTTTTTTTTTCTATGTCTTTATAGACGACTTCGTGGAGATTTTTCAAAAAATCTTCTTCGCAACACGGACATTCCCTTTTTTTCGCGGTCGATTTCTCCGACGTTTGGAGTGAGGGTGTTATCACACGGGGCACGTGCTTCGGGAGTGTATCGGTTGCATATCCGATGAAGACGCAAACAATGGCGATGAGAGCAATACCGCAGGCTACAGCGATAACGTGTGTATCTTTCATCAAATTCTTCGGTGTGGAAACCCCTGTCTTTAGGCAGGGGAGGAAACACCGCTCCTTTTTTAGATTTAAAATGTAAAGTGCTGTTTTAACACCACCTGCACAATGGGTGTTTGGATTCAGATTGTGCTGCTTCTTTTCGGAAGTGCTGTCACCATCTCCGATCCGACCTGACACGGTGTCCTACCAAAAGATTAACGCAAACGTAAGTTTGCATTCTCGCTCTCGCGGTATATGTTGCCCCTTACAGATCACAGTATCGTAGAGTGAATCAGACTTGGGGAGCATCCGAAACATTGTTTGTGCTGCCACGCACAGATACTGCGATATTTTACTGTAGTCAGTGAGTTACCCTCGTTCAACCTATAGGAAACCTGGCTGCCGTGTTGAACAAGACCCCATGCTTTAGCTGGGGGTCACTGACGTTAGTCTGTCTCCGTGTTAGATTGCATCGACTTTTCAATCAGCGTCGCTATCTCGGGATCCGATTCCTTGAGTCTGCGGAGTCCTTCTTCGGGGCCATATTGAGATAATGTTTGCATCGCAGTGGCGACCCGCTGTGGTGACAGACGTTCCGGGGGGAGTTGAGAACTGAGTTGTGACGCAATGCTTTCCTCCGTGGGAATTTCCGGTAGTTTTACTGCGTCAAAGGCATCTCTTATATTCACGGGGGGGGCGGGCTCCCGGGAGGTTGTGTGATGACTGTCATCTGCGGATGTCGGTGTACCGGTATTGATGGTGCTCTCGAAGTTTTTTGTGGGTTGCGGCTCTATGGGACTTTCGATCGAGCGTCCCGGCATCGGTTCATGGAGAGGTACTTCAATGGGTGCCTCCGAAAACGCGGGAGGTATCGGGGTGCGATCTCGAGCATCGAGCGTGGAATTGAACCATGCCCCCCATCCTGGATTTTTAAAAGCACCCCCGCGTCCCTGAAATTGTCCGGCTTTCCATGCAAGTATCCTCGGTTCTCTGAAGGCTGATCGGAGACGCGCCTTGTGTGCGTCGAGTTCTTCATCAGGGATGCCTTTCGCGAGTTCTAAGAGGTACGCCCGCATTTCAGGTTCATAGTCTTCGGGCTCGCCGCTCGGGAAGTATTCTCGGAATTTTTTTCTGAAGCGGTCGGGGTCTCTGTAAAGTCCGTTTTCTGTCCAGAACGCGTCGTATTCTTCGCGTGTGAGGGGGTTGCTGATCAGTTCATTGTATTCCGGCGATGAGAAGACTTCAAGAAACCTTTTGAGTTGCGGATCGTCTTCAAAGAGGCTTTTATCTGCGAACATGGCATGGAACATGGTTATACTCGGATGTATATCTGGGTTCATCTCAAGAGATTCTGTGACTGTCGGGAGACTACTAAAGAGCGGGCTCAGCTTCCTTTTTGAAACCGATCCGACCTGTGTGTCCTCCTGTGTGACTTGCGGTGTCATCGGCGCGCGGACTTTTCCCCCTTGACGTTCAGACACCGGTGGGGGTTCAAAAACAGGGGGATGCTCGTTGGACGTAGGATTCCACAAGAAAAAAAACGCGAGGAGGGACACTGTTATTGCCAAGAGCGCCAGGTGATACCATTTGAGGGTCATTTCTGCGGTCCCTCCTCTCTACTTTTGCGGACGTGGCTGTCGGTTTCTACCCACAGAAGGAAGGTTGAAGCATCGCTAAAATGGTCGAGGCATCTGGAGAATAAGAGTGGGTCTTGGATGGCAAGCCAGAGAATTCCTTCGGATGTCCCGTCTCTTTCAAAGAGAGCATTTATCCATGTCGCATCTGAGATTAAGTAGGGGACCGTGTAGATGGATAGATTCAGCAGCCGCATCACATCGGGCACGTTGTCTTCAGTGAGGAGTCCCCGCTTTTTCATCCATTCGCTGAAACTCGATTCAGAGAAGATGCTCGCGAGAGCACTCACCCCTTTTGCTTTGCCTTCTTCCGCGTAATAGTTTTTCTCGATGAGCTGTTTTTGGAGGAGTCTCTCAAAACTATAGATAATAGCGATATCGTCTGTGTTTATCTCGTCCACGTTTTTTATATCGAATAACTCTTGACAGAATTGGAAGTATCTTGACTTTGGTGGCAGTGCCGTTTCGTAAAACGCCTGAAACGTCTTAAAGGGGGCCTGGCTACCGTATTTTTCCGTGAGGTAGTGAAGATAGTCAGGATGCTCCGAAAGTTCCTGCAGGTTTTGGAGTTCGGGATCAAGGATTTCTCCTGGGAACGCCTGCTTCAGCACGTTGAATATTCCCGTCTCGGCGGACGTGGGCGCTTGGAGATCCCTGGCTTCGGGACGCGAGGGTCGTTTTAAATCGTCTATCGGTGAATCTTCGGCTTGCACCATGAAGAGCGCGGTAAAAAAATAGAATAGCATCTGAACAGATAATACGGTTTTCATAAAAAAACGCCTTTCTTTTAATAAAGCTAAAGTTTGGACAATTTTTTGTAGCATAGGAAACCGTTAGCCTGTGGCAAATTCGCAATTACCGTTATTTTCCAGCGAGTTCTGTGGCAGACGAAACACGAAAGAAATCCTTTCAACCTTTGAGAACACAACTGAAATGCGACATGAATTGTCCAAACTACTGTTAATAAAGGGAGCAACTCGGTTCCAGGAATATCTCAGCGTGTCATCGGCATTTGAAGACACGCTGAGATATGAGTCAAGCCCTCGGATCAGAGTACCCATCTGAGACAGTCGTATGCCGCCTCGGCACAGTGTAAAAGTGCTTGTGCTAAATCCAGAGCACAAGCAAAACTCCACCCGTTTTGTGTACATTCATCATAGGCATCTTTCGCATTCTCTTTGCAATCTTCCCAAGCATTATTACAATCTGCTGCTGTCTGTGCGGAGACATCTTGAACTTGAAACAGCGGAACGCTAGAAAGTGCACAGAAAGATAAAATGAGCAATATCGCGATAACACGAAAATTCTTTTGATCTTTCATAAAAATAAATCTCCTCTTGTTATTTGTAGAAGGCACTCACCTAATTGAGGGTGTTTCATAAATGGTTATTTTTCATCGAAAACAGGTTTTAATGTCCGAAACATTTCGTGTAGGTATTCCGCATCGGACATTCATTAACATGGATACCTGCAAAAGTAGGATACCAAGTCCCAAAAAGGTAGAAACATATGCCAAACCTCGCACCGGTAAAGGTTTATGCTGCCCTGTGATCGACAAGAGTTTGCTCAACAAATCAAAGACAGGTTCAATGGCTATCTTTCGTGCGCCTTGATAGGTAGCAACTTGTGTTGCTGTATAGAGGGGGTCTGCCCCCAAGAGCGCATTGGAAACCTCATCTAAGGTCGTCTTGGGAGTCAACAAAAGCACGTCGACTTCGGCGAAAGCCGTGGCGCGTTTTTTATCGACGTACCCGTTATCAGCAACGATACACCGCGTGCCTCGGTCAATGAGTTTCTCTTTCTTGGTATCTAATACTTTACGTTCATTGACGTTGGCAGGTTCGACGTGAAACATCACTGGGAACCCACTGTGAGTGGTGGTGAGATGGAGTCCGTATCCATAGACCCATCCGTGATACCCACTTTTCGACCAAGTGGCAGTTGTATCAACACCACGTAAACCTTTGGGTATCTCATTGTTGCGGCGATCCTTCTGATGCCAGACGGGACCCGCCGCCTTGAACAGACTCTTATCTTCATAAACGACTTCTTGCGGGAAGTCTCCGCCATTGCCGATGCGCCATGTGGCAACATATTCCGTGAAGGCTTCGAGCGTTGGTGTCAACGCTTTGTATCTCCTTCCGAGCGTCACGTGAGAGGGACACGCTCGCAACCGACATCTTTCGAGGTAGAGCGGATGGTGAAATAAGTAATCCCGTTGTGCGCGCATAGCAGTAATCCCTTTGAGCGTCATGACGGCGTAAAAAACGATGAGAGAAGCCTCCGGATACTTTTGGGGTCTTCCTCTTTTTGAAACCTTTTCTTGAGTTGCTAAAAACTCATCTAACAACGAAAAAAGAAATGTGATATACTCTATCCTGTCAGGATATTTCATGGGTATCTCCTTGAAACTAATTTCTTAGTGCTAAAAAATTAATTCAAAGAGTACCCTTTATCCTGACTTTTGGCAACTATTATTTATGAAACACCCTCATTTAAGTGAGTGCTGTCATAGTCAGGTTAGGGCAGGGTTCTCCGCGTCGGATGGTAGTCACGATACCCCGACGCCCTCTAAAAATACAGAAAACTGCCACTCGCAAAAACTATGCGAAGCCAAGTTGCTACTATTTTCACCCCAAAATCGCATCTGCACGCCTAAAATCTTGGAGGTAGCGACTTGTATTATTATATAAGTCGTATAACTCTATCAAAACCGTCACTTTTCAGAAAAAAAAATCATTTTTTTTCTGAAAAGTGATTTCTTCTATTTCGGCACAAGCGTATCCATCTGCAGATATTCCTGTATCAACTGCCGAAACTTGCGAATCCGAGATTGCACAGTTCCTTCAGGAATCTCTAAGCGTTCTGAAATCTCACAGGCGGTGTATCCTTGGATATGCAACTCGCCTACACCTCTATAGATAGGCTTCATCTGTGAAATCACATTCCGAATCTCTTTGACGACAACCGTTTGATGCTGGTTGTCAGCGATACTCACCCCTCCACCGAACGCCGCATGGCTGATAATAGGCGCGAAATCAATATCTCGATTTGTATCTCTCTTATCTCGCCGATGAAAATCAATACACTTGTTTTTCGCGATTTGTGCCATCCATGCTTTTGGATGTTCCACCGATTTTCCGTTGCGAAAATGTTCAAGGATCGCAACGACCGTCTCTTGATAGATGTCGTCTCTATCAACAGGATTGTCAACACTCAACCCAATGATGTGTTTCAGCAACGGTTGATAGACGATAATAAGTGCTGAAAATTCGTCATCTTTATTTCGACGCTTATTCGACAATTCAGACTCCTTTCGGAAATGTGTGGTTTAGACTTCAATCTGTGAAAGGTTCTCATCTAAGTAGGACTCTTTAGCTGGATAATACCACTCGCGTTTTTTAGGATCCCATCGAAAACCCAATAGCTTCAATTTGCCTTTCATCGGATATGTGTTACCTCTTACCCTAACTTCACCATTTAGGACCTCAACATGAATGTGGCTGCTGAGATTTTCAACCACTTTAACCAATGCGTTGATAGTCACCGTTACTTCCCCCTGTGTCTGCTTGTTCTAAACACGGAAGCGTACCTCTTTCACTGATATTTGTAAGTGAATTTTGTGTAAGTCTTATACGCTGTATATTTAAAGACACAATTTTGGTTTGAAAAGGGTGCATTGTGAACCAGAGGGTGTTAGACACAACCTAAAACCGGCTATCTGAGTCGACCAAGTGTCTGGTTCCACTCCCTTTAAAGGAGAAGTGTTAAGACTCGGATTCAGGCAACATAGATACCTTGAACAAATCAGCATATTTTTCCAAAATCATGCACCCTTTACAGCGACAAATTGTGTCTTTAATTCTGAAATCTCAACGAGTCCGTTTAGATTTGATTTATGTTATGTATGCATATTTTTCCAAAATCATGCACCCTTTACAGCGATAAATTGTGTCTTTAATTCTGAAAATCCGATCAGCAAAAAAACGAAAGGTAAAACGTAAACAGTGTTTAATTTTCCAAAAACCTTACACCATCTCTATTTCTTTGAAGAAGATACTGCGGTTTACGCCGCAGACATTGAGAAAGCAACCATCGTCGAACTTTCTGATCTAATGGTTGACATATTAAAACTCGCAGGAACGCACACAAGTGAAGAAATTGTCCAAGCCCTGAAGAATTCTTATGAGGAAGAGGACATTTTTGAAGCGTTTGAGAAATTCTCGGAATTAGAGAAGGCAGGCTTGCTATTCAACCGCGGTGAAAACCTAAAGGAAAACCCGGCGATAGCAAATGAACGGCGGAAGCTACTCGTTGCGATACCCGGCATCCCTATTGATTCATTTTTTAATATCGAAACGTTAGCCGCTGGTACCAACATGGCACTCTCTTATATGTTTCAGCATCTTACTAAGGATGTCGATATCCACTTTGCCGGCAACTGCAATCGGCAATTAGCAGATAAAATGTATGAAGTTGATATCAATGTGGCTGACTTTGGTCGACTCAGTCAAAGAATCAACGAAACCTATTTTGGCATCCTCACCTTACATCGCGACACCGAAACGTGGCTTCTTCCGCTTTACCAGCACACCGAACTCCCACCCATTCTTGTTCAATGCCATGCACCACGCGGACACGGTGGCGAAGCAATCAATTCCATGCTCCGACATTACGCCGCAATGCGAGATTTTGATGCTTTCACCGCACCCTCGGATTATGTCCGCGACTTCTATGCAGATTACGTATGGGATACGAGTTTATTCAATACACTACCAAATGGGGTAGATTCAAACCTCTTCTCTCCAATGGACAAGGAAAAAGCGAAACAGGAACTCGCTACACAAATCGGAGACGATCGCATTCTAACAACTCCAACCGTTGGCTATCTTTCTCGAGTACAGTCGGAAAAAGGGGCATCCGTCTACCTGAAACTTGCTGAATTGAATCCACACCTTTTATTTTTGATCGCAGGACCCAACCTCGGGCGGTATGCTTCAAGAGATCTCCCCGATAACCTCGTCTATGCTGGTTTCCATCCGCGCGAAGCCTTACCGACCGTTTACAATGCATTCGATGTCTACTGTTTTCTGTCGATGTCAGGTGAGGAGACATTCGGGCTAACGGTGCTTGAAGCGATGGCGTGCGGGGTTCCACCCGTCGTGCCGAATTTCGATGGTGTCCCTTCCGTTGTTGGGGATACAGGTTTAATCGCAAATGCCGAAAATTTTCAACAAGATATAGCAACCTTCGTCAGTTATCCATGTCCGATAGATTTTTCCGAGAAGATTAACTTTCTATTGAGTAATGATCAAATGCGGCAATCACTTTCCAAAAAAGCGAGGGAACGGGCACTGTCGTTTACTTGGGACAAAACCGCACGCCGAATTATCCAATTATTTGAAGACCTCCATCAAAAAAGGCAACTTGTCAGTCCAAACAGACTCCTTAATCTGTTCGCGCCTACACCACCAGAGGGTGTTCACGATTTAAGAAAAATAGGTTCAACACACCCAGAAAAACAAGAATCTAAATGTAAGTCGCTCCTATTGGGAATGAATGCGTATTATGAACGTTGTCTCATGAGGGATGCAGCCTATCCCATGTCTGTTGAGGATGGGCTCGCGCTAAGCATTTTGAAAAATCACACTATAAGGGAAGCCGAGGCGCTCCTTACAGCCGTCATTGCAGATGAGACAGAAGCGAAGGCAACCCTAAAAAGAGTGTGTGGATTAATCCATGCAACTGCCTGAAAAAAGGATAGAACCATGACATCTAACAACGATTACCGTTTAAACCGGCATCACAAGTTTAAACAAGGCGGGCGCAAATATGTTGCAGACCTTGAAACCAACGAGATCATTCAAGTTAATGACGTAGAATGGGACATCCTGGATCGATACGGCATCCAGACACACTATCAAATCGTTGAAGAGTTAAAAGAAAAGTATAAATCAACAGCTATCTTTGATGGTATCGCGCGATTGGAACGGCTTGGGAAGCAGGGACAACTTTTAGCCCAAATACCCAACTCAGCCACTAAGGCTAACATTTCGGAACAAATTGACAGCAAACTCAAGGTGTTAGTTCCATTTAATTTTACCAAAGAAAAGGCATCCCTTGACTACATCACCAATCTGAATCGTTATCAACTTCTAACTGCCGTCGCGCAGTCTGTGGAGTTAGAAACACTCGGTTTTTCTCAGATCCGACACGACAGCATACAATGCCAGAACGTCGAGATCCAGAACGTCGAGAATTTCGGGAAACTTCGGATTCGGCAGATCGAGCTTGACGAAAATAACACCTTCACATCCGCATGGTACGCAAGGAAGGGATACGACGGTATTCTACTCCTATCCCAATTTCTAACCGATAACCTATTATACTACCAGGTCCCAGATGTCCCAATCGTTCACTGTATAGACAGTATCCAGAGGCTACAGAGCTCTGAACTTGAAACACTCCTAAACCTCCATGCCTCCCAGAAAGCAAGTGATACGTTAGTCGTCAAGGCTTCCTGGATGAAGGAGTGGCTCACTGAGGTTGACATTCCTGAAAAAAATGTGTGTGTGATCCCCGACGGCATCAACAGTGTTGAACCAATTGGTAAAGCCTTAGCAAAACAATATACCGCCACCATTTTTGAAAAGCCAATGTTTCTCCAAAAACCTGTCCTTGGACTCATCTCTGGATTTGAACCCAGTCGTGGGGCAAAATGGATTTCTGCATTCGCCCAAGCCAACCCACATCTCGCTATCTTCGTCTACGATTCCGTATTGGCAGAGCATTATAAAAACCCACCTGATAATGTCGTGATTTTCAGGGCAGATGATGAAAAGATGTTCTCGGTTTTACCTATTTTCCTTCAAGCACTTGACCTCGTCTGTTTTCCCGCAATTCCAGGGACACCCATTTCAGTAGCTTTAGAGGCAATGGCTTATGGAACCCCGTGTATCGCCATGACGAAATACGATCTACCACCAGAGGTTTCAGGCGCCGGTGTTAGGGTCGAATCCGACTGGGATAACTCGGGAATTTTTCACGTGCCGATGGATCAACTTTCAGGAACAATAAATCAATTATTGGTCCCTTCTAATATGCGTGCCGTATATGAAAAAGTGGCAAACAGTTTCACACAGAAATATACTTGGCAGGAGACAGCGAGAAAGATTATTCAACTGTTTGAAAAGAGGCACGCCTCAGCAACAGGAACTCATCAGACAGGTCTGAATTTGTTCCCACCGATTTTCTGCCGACGCTATAATCCTCAAACACGTCAAATTACATCTGATGCCTATAGGTTAGGCATTAACAGATATGAACATCTTGAAGCCGCTTTGGAAGAGACGTTGATAGAACAACACAAAGCTGCCGAAGTAGAATCCGTTTTCAAACATTTCAAGGCGAAAACTCCTGCCCCAACGGCGAAGCAGCTTCATAGAAGTGGCACTTCGGACATCGGGAACATTCAAGGACTCGAACGATCTCAAACCCCAGAACCGCTTACTAAAGGCTCTGAGATTAAAACCAACCGAATAACCACAAATGGAACCGCCGCCGCAGTTGATGGTTTGATAAAATCGTAACGAAAGGTCTTTTTCTCCATGTCACACTATGAATACTTTCTGATCTTTTTGGCACTTGTTTTCTGTGGATATGCAAGTTATACCGACCTGAAGACGCAAAAGATTCGTAACTTTTGCTCCCTTGGACTCCTTTATATTGGAACACTCAGCCAATTAATGGCCTGGTATCTTGGGGCAACGACACCGCTCTATATTTTAGGACTTTTCTTCGGAAGTGGACTGATCGCCTTCGCGTTCTATTGGTTCCGGATTTTCTCTCCCGGAGACTCCAAACTCTTTTGGGGACTCTGTTTAATCTTCCCCGTATCACTCTTTAGAAATCTAAGCGGGACTTTAGGGTTCGCTCCGTTTGTACTTGCCCTTAACATCATTATCCCTTATTCAATAGGTGTGTTAGGTTATCTTCTTTTCAAGTTTATATTCATGCGCAATAAATTGAATCTTATTCGTCATTCCCTGAAGTCAAACTTTCAAAAGGCGACACTCCTTGAGAAGTCTTTCAGTCTTCTTCTTCTCATCGGTGTGGGGTCCGCGCTGACTTATCTCCTACAGCACATTGAATGGGAACCCAACCGCTTTCTGCGTCTGTTTCTCGTTTTAGGAGCGTTCACATTGATACAGAAATTGCTGGCACCTCTGCCGAAAACACCCGTCTATCATGCCGTCATGGGTTTTGCCTGCGTTTGGCTCTCGGTGCAGGTTGTCCCATCCATTGGGGCACTTCTTTATAGTTTTGCCTTTTTCTTAGCCTTGTATTTCGTCTTCTTTTTTCTTGCTAAGCAGTTGATACTGAGTTTAGCCAGCATGATGTTAGACAAGACCATTGACGTGAAGGGTCTTCAAGTCGGTATGATTCTTGCCGAACAAATTGTTAGAATAAAAAAGTCAGATGGCGGCGTTCGATATGAAAAACGGCTGGTTGAATTTTCAACCGGTACGGAAGACGGTGTCTTTATTTCACCGGATCCTGCGGGACTTGATGCGGAAGATATCGCGCAACTCCAGCACCTCGCGGCAAAAGGCGCGCTCGCGGAATTTGAGAATCGGATAAAAATCCAACCCTCTATCCGCTTCGCGCCGGTGATCTCTGTCGGCGCACTTCTCACAGCTCTCTGCCAAGGACCCTTCTATCTGAAACTAATGCAGCTATTTTAATTCAGTCGTCAGCTACCCGTACGCCGTTTTCAGCACGCAATCATATTCTTCGGGTAACTACGAGAAAAGTGATCGCCACAAATTGTCTCTTAACTGATAACTGAAAGATTTTTCGCAGAAAAATTGTACCGATAACTGACAACTATTCTCACACGAAAGGATGACGAATCAACAGATTTTGATCAAGCTTATTTTATGAAACGTGCAATCTTTGTTCTGATTATTTTAACCGTAGGCGTAACATTGCCCCCTCTTTACTCGCAATGGACTGAATCTCAGAGACTGACGAAAATCAAGCGGATCAAACAACAGGCGCGCCCTGTTTTCGGCGAACGGTTGGAGGTCGTTCTCTCAGAACTCAAAGACCCCGAACCACCTTCCGTGGTTATTCTCTACACGGGCGGCACCAAAAGTCATTTGGAGCCGTGTGGGTGCTACCAAGAACAATCCGGTGGACTCCCACGACGCGCTTATGTTGTAGATCAGTTTCGGAAGCGTGGATTCCAGACGCTTTTGGTGGACGCTGGAAACATCTTTGATGGGAAGGTAGAGATAGATACGCGCCGCTGCGAAACGAATATGAAGGCATTGACAGCGATGCAGTATTCAGCAGTGGCACTCAGTGAATCGGATCTTACATACTCGGATGCCTATCTGAGTCGGCAGCGCACCGTTGCGATTTTCCCCTTCTTAGCACCGGATGGAAGACTTGATAATTTCACCCAATCAGACCTCATTAAGCAGGTTGGGCAACACGCTATCGCTTTTGTTGTAGGTGAAGTGGGTGAGGAAGCAGTATCACAATCAGACGTTGTTGTGGCTTTAGGGGATATCGAAGACTCCGAACACATTGATGTCGTTATTTCTCCTGGTGAGATTACAGAAAAAGCGTCCGAAAATGGACCGCTTTATATCAGTTGTAAACCTGAAGGTAAGACCTTGGGCGTGTTGGCACTCTGGATGGATGAGAACGGAAAACTGACACGCCACCATGCCACAGAATTGGCATTGACAGGCGAAGTCAGTGAATCTGAATCTGTTCGTCAACTGCTCACCGATTTCTATCGAGAGGTCTCGACTGAAAAAACGCCCCAAGATTCACGGCTTTTTGCTGAACAACTCTTGGAACAGCAGACAGAAAACGGATATGCCTCAGCAGCAGCCTGCCAGCGATGTCATGAACAGGAGTATCTACAGTGGTCTGCGACACGACACGCCTTCGCCTACGAGACGCTTCTAAAAAAGGAGCGATACTTTGACGCGGGGTGTGTCTCCTGCCATACCACCGGTTTCGGTTACGCCACAGGGTTCCAGATCGGAGAACAAGATTCAACACTCAAAGGCGTGCAGTGTGAAACGTGCCACGGGCCCGGTAAGCAGCACGTCGGCAACCCGAAAAAGAGCAATATCCGTAGCGCAGAGGATACATCGCTGTGTTTAGAATGCCACGACTCCACACATTCGCCCGGCTTCATGGCGGCGGTGGCACTGCATACCAAAGATGTCAATCATAGCCGTGAACCGATGAATTTGGAGGAACTCTTGACCGCCCGCATCGCACAGATGGGGAAGCCGACGCTGGAACTCTTTGTGATGAGTTATTGCCCTTTCGGCGTTCAGGCGGAGGAGAAGATTATTCCGATCGTCAAGAAGTTTGGCGACCAGATTGATTTCAAACTGCAATTTATCGCACAGGAGAAAGAAGAACCTTCTGCACAGGATATAACGCCATTTACGAGTCTCCACGGCTATCCAGAAGTCGCAGAAAACATCCGGCAACTCCTCATAGCACAGGAATATCCTCATCAGTATCTCGACTATATTCTCTGCCGAGGCAAGAAACTCGACAAGTCCTGGGAGGCGTGTGCCGAGAAACTCGGTATTGATGTGGTAAGGATTCAAGCGTTATTTGACGCGCCTGAGGCGGAGCAGCTTTTCAGAGAAAACATCCGGCGCGCCGCAGAACTCGGTATCAAAGCCTCCCCGACAATTTTAGTGGATAACCATCAGTTTCAAACAAGCCAATTGCTAAGAGCGAGCGGCACACCCTGCCAGTGACATAAGTTTGCGCACAGAAATTAAAATTCTTGTCTGCTCAAAAACCGTAGCCGTTTACAGATATGAACATCTTGAAAACGTTTTAGCAGAGATTAAACCAATATTGAAAGTCTGCTGAAGTTAGTTCGGTTTTCAAGCGTCTCCAGCAAGAGAACTCAACTCCCATCTGTGAGGGAAAGGTTTAGATTCAAATAAGCCAATGCTTGCTGGAAGATTTTCCCAATTTTTTGGGAAAATAATTTAACTGGATAAAAAATCCAGAAAAAAGGAGAAAATTTAAATGACGAAAGGTATTCGAGGTAAAGTCGAGCGGTTCCTTACATCTGAGGTTGGACGGGTTAGCGTTAGAAGTCCGTTAGCTTTAGGTATAGCCGGTACAGCCTTCTTGTTATCACAGGCAGTACATACACTTTTTGCCGACCCTTCTGAAAACTCTATTCAGTGTTTGACTGATGATGATTGTAGCTCGGGCAGCTTCTGTGAATGGGAGTGTTTAACGGAGTTTGAGTCTGATGAGACTTGCATAGAGTGGGGGACTGCATGTAAATAGATCATTGTTTGCGTTCCTACTGCGGGAAACAGTGGGAACGCCCTCCATCGAATGGTTAATGTGCTAATTTTTTCATTAAAATTCATTTTTTCAGATTATGCACCCTTTCCAATCTAAAAATGTGTCACATAATATAAAGGAATGTTATAAAATAATATCTCAACTTAGGGAACTTCCATTTCTGTTCAATTTCGTATTCTCTTTGTAAAGAAGCACATGTCAATAATCCAGTACTCAGGAATCTTGGATATTTTACGTCTCTGGCTACCCGAACAACCGAGAATTTAAAGGCATTCCAATTTATTTGTCCATCATGGAGGTATCTTATGTTACAAGATGATGTCCAATTGATTCGCAGAACTTTATCAGGTGATGAATCCGCATTTAGCACCTTAGTACAGAAGCACCAGAACGGTGTTCACGCGCTTATCTGGCGAAAAATTGGGGATTTTCACCATGCTGAAGAACTTACCCAAGATACTTTCCTCCAAGCATACAAAAAACTCGGGACATTGAAGGATCCCAACCATTTTTCCGGGTGGCTTTATGTCATCGCCAATCGGATTTCCATTAATTGGCTCCAAAGGCACAAACCTACGATGCAATCGATAGAGGACACGCCAGTCCAAGAGGTTGAGGAATCCTCTTATAAACATTATATGCTTAATCAACGCGAGATAGGAGCCGCTGAGCAACTCTCTGAAACCGTCAAGGACATTCTTAAAAAACTGCCAGAGAGTGAGCGAACGGTGGTAACCCTCTATTATCTCGGTGAGATGACAGCGAAAGAGATTGGCAACTTCTTAGGTGTATCCGTAAACACAATTAAGAGTCGGCTGCGCCGCGGACGGGAGCGTTTACAAGAGGCAGAATCCTTAGTCTCTGAAGTACTCGGCAGGGTACAAGTACCCGCCGATCTAACAGAACGCATTATGCGACAAGTCGCCGATATTAATCCGATAGTGCCTCCGGCTGGAAAGCCATT